>Ga0307514_10003714_pt1 | contig 14410 bp, 8 predicted proteins | sample 16_EM_MG_FD_203088 | JGI IMG/M metagenome (GOLD analysis project Ga0307514, IMG submission 203088) | Populus trichocarpa ectomycorrhiza microbial communities from riparian zone in the Pacific Northwest, United States - 16_EM | ecosystem: Host-associated > Plants > Roots > Unclassified | place... | reverse complement strand
TTTTAATTACTTCTATTAGAATGTCCCTACGTATATTTTTGCTAGTGAATATATGAACTTTCAAAGTTTTTCTAATCTAGAGTTTTTGTTAGATTTTTGTCAAATATATGCTGGCATCGTGTGGCTGGAGTGATGCATGCATGAACCGTCTACTGCTCTTTTACTCTCTCTTTTTTTCCTTCTAATTGGGTGTTTGTATTTTCATTTTTGCTAATTGAGTGTGTGTTTTACTATTATAAAGTATATGTAGGCTTGAAACACCACAAGGGATAGTCTTCTGCTTATGATGTCTAGCTCCATTAGCTCGTGAGTGAGCTACTTCATTGTTATGTCTATAGACATGCTTACAAACTAAAAGAATTATGTTATTAACAAATTTTACCCTCTAAAGACAGAAAGTAGCTCTACATCTTGAAAGATGATCAGACCAATTTTTAGTTTAATCTTCGAATTATATTTATTTATGTCTTTTTAAAAATGTCACCCCCATATCAACGGTCTTGGATTCATCCTTGAATATGTGAGAGTTAATCAAAGATAGTTTAACTATTAAAAAAAACCAGTCAATCAATTCGTAAATCTTTTTGACCTCATGGGAACAAAATTAGGTGAAAAACGCCTCAATCCTCCTTTATTATAACCTTGTTATGTTTGAAGAAACATGAAGGTTCAGGATAATCCTTTGCATCATAATGACAACAATTACTTTTATTTTAGAAAACATTTTAATAAAAAAAAACTGGTTGTCTATGATTTTTATAGATGTATTTTGCTGAAAAATTTAGTTTTAAAACCATAATATAAAACTTGGGATGATATTAAGTCACGAGTGGATCCGTGGCGCAATGGTAGCGCGTCTGACTCCAGATCAGAAGGTTGCGTGTTCGATTCACGTCGGGTTCAAACTGCCTTTTAGTTTTTTAAACTAAGAAAAGAATCAAAAGATACAGAAAAATTAAAAGGAAGTGTCTGAGCCCGGGTTCGAACCGGGGACCTCTAGTGTGTGAGACTAGCGTGATAACCAACTACACCACCCAGACATGGCACCTTCTTCGTACCTCAGGCTCTTATTTGGTAATATAAAGAAAATAATGGTGCCCGACTGCCCGTTAACCCACGAACAAAGAAGCTCTCTCTGAGAGAGTAGTATCATTGCTATGGGAATGACAAAATTTAATTCGAATGTAATGGATACTATCCAAACTAACCTGAATTGATGAATTTTTTATAATTATTTTTTTCAATATATATATATATAATTTCATCATTAAATATGTATACATATTTTTTTATGTTAAATAATGGATATCCGAATATATATATATATATATATTCAAAATTCAATGAATAAAGTTGAATATCTAAATTCCTTGTCTTAACAAGTAAGTGGATAAAATAAGAAAATAATAAAACCTCAATCCATTGTCATCACTATTATTATTACCCTCAAGGTTTAGGGATGCTACCTCAGGCCAAACCAGTAGAAGTTCTAATCATCAGTCTCCTCTAAGGTGTTCAGCAACATGAACCATTTCCCCTTGTCTCGCACTGGTTGTCTTCGTTCACAATGAGGCGTTTAGATATCTTCCATTATTTTGTAATGATTTGAACCAAATCATCCGAATTTTGCTGCTTGCTTCCATACCCCAAAATGGCTGTGGAGGCTAAGATGCTTTACTAATGAACAGCTTTGCCAAGAAATTATGTTAGAGATGTCGAAGTTTCATATGACACACATTCTTTATAAGAGAGAACGTAATGTTCTCCCGTAGCCAGCAGAAGCACCAATGACAGCCAAACCCTTTTGTCAAAGGCCTGTCCACGCCCTAAATATTCCAGCAAACAAAAAGTTCCGGGAGTGGAAATTATTGCAGAAACAAGGAAAAGCAATATGATTCAAGATAAGATGTAAAACTTTATTACATGAAAGTTTTACAAAGAGTACACGGACAGTATATTATATGCCACTTGAAGGTGTGAGAACACATCACAGAAGAACAGAAGGTGCTAACATAACGGGACACCTGCCATGCAGACGGGATTTTTTCAGCAGATATTACAAATTCCTTACCCTCAAATCCTCCAACATATATAGAAACTTTGCCCCCCGCTCTCTTACAGTCACTTTCACTTCCACAGCCAACCAGTAAGGCATTCTAGATAATCCTTCATAGGTAGGCATTCACATTGCATATACTATCTCTCCACTGCTATCAAGGTCAAGCTCCGGATCACTCTCTAGGTCCTCCTCCATTTCATCATCAATGTCCAAGCTGCCAGTCAAATAATGGTTGAGACTTGGGGTGCCAGCTGCAGGTATGGTGGCTTCGGTTATTATTTGCATTATCTCATCAATGCTCTGCATTGGTTGATCGGGTTCTTCAAACTGGTTATTCATATTATTTTCCACCATGAGATCTGCTGGGAAATTCTTTAGAAACCAGTCATGATTCCTGATCTCAGGAATGGTTATCCTCTGTTGCAAAAAGGTATTCAGGTTAGAATCTTTACCAACAAATAGTCAATAATAAAGCCAAGAGGAGGGGGGGGTTAAGGAGTTGGGACAACACATTGACGAGGTAAAATAATGAGCCTGAGGAAAGAAAGTCCATGACAGTGAAGAATAATATTAATCATTTGACATAAAATAAGCAATCAAAATACTGTTTTTGAGAAGGACAACTGGTAATGATTGTAAAAATGCTAACACAGTCTACCTTTGCAGGATCAGCTACAAAAATTCTCGAGATTAGATGTTGGCATTCAGGAGATATATGAACATAGTCAGGGATTGAATACTGGACATTCAAAATTCGCTGCAAGAAACAACAAAATATGTTGGTAAAGGATCTCAGAAAGCTCCCACACTCAGCGAAGAAGAGAGATGATGCATTACGTGGATTGTACTGCGAAAATTCCTAGGTTCATCAGGGTCCTCAAAAGGGTAAGCCCCAACCAACATAACGTATAAAGTTACTCCACAAGACCATACGTCTGCAATCTGGAAGATAGAATTAACAGCAAGAGATCAGTATGATATTGAGGTCTAACATACACATTTGCAGTGCATAAATGACATCCTTGCTCCAGTGTTATTACAAGACTAGTTTATGAGATCCTGGTTTGTGTGTGTTAGGAATTGAGGTTGCTTCTCATGCATGTTCAGAACTGTTGTGGGTTGTTCTGAAAAAGCCATCTAAATACCAAACACAGATGAAGGCAACTGCTGCATCCAGACAGCATAAATGGTCCGTATATTTATCAAGCATAATCTACAAATAAGTTATTGCAAGACATTGGTTTCCATTGATGAAAGTGACTAATTTCTGTAATCTCCTACCTTACACCTACAAGATTCAGGCAGGGAAAACCCAAAAAGATAATAAATGAAAGATGAACAACAGAGATTATCCATGTTATTTATAAAAGTTTTACTCTGTAACGCTCATATATGTTGAATCAAGTAAATAAGCATCTGTTAGCTCATATAAGTTGAAACAAGTAAATAAGCAGTAATAGTACCTTGCCATCGTATTCCTTCTTAAGTAACACTTCAGGAGCAATATAAGCAGGAGTTCCAACAGTAGATGTTGGTTGAGAGTGCAGCACTGATGACTGTTGAAGGCACATAAAGACAATTTACAAGTATATCAGCAATTGATTAAAACAATGGCATCAAATAAACATAAAATCAATTTCTATTTGCCATGATTGAGCTAACATATCATACATAAAGAGCGGACAATGATTCCAATAAGATCCACGGTTCACAGAACAAGAAAAAACTTTACAAATATTCATCCATGATCCTATAGGCATCCAATCGAATGGATTTTGTTTCAACAATATAAGTGTAAATAATAAGCAATCTTCTACCTTAGAGTAACCAAAATCACAAATCTTCAGACGAGGAGCTGGGCTTCCATCCAACAAAGTATTCTCCAATTTCAAGTCACGATGGCACACTTGCTTCACAAAGGAACGCATTAAAACATCAAAACCCCTCATACTTTTTGCTAAAGTAAGAACACTAAGCAAAGGCAGAAATGAATACATGATTTACTAACCATTGCATGGCAGTAGCTAACTCCTGATATAAGTTGTTGAAAGAAAAAGCGTGCCTGCATTTCAAGGCAGAGTACATTAAAAACAATTAGGCGCACTAAAACATACCATGTCTAGGGTAAGAACCTCATCCTCGCTGAAGCGACCAGAATTGCATATGCGCTCAAAGAGCTCTCCACCAGACGCATATTCCATTACAATCGCCAAATGAGTTGGGGTTAATATGACCTATAGTTGTGTCATGGAGTTAATGAATAAAAAGTACCTCTTTGAAAAGAAAAGAAATGATAAGAAGGAATTGACAGACCTCTTTGAATCTGACGATGTTGGGATGCCTAAGCGACCTGTGGTTAATGATTTCCCTTTGCACATTTTCATCTATCTGTTACACAGCAAATAAATTAAGGTTAATTTATCTATAGCTGAATTGCTGCACATGAAGTACCAAGGGTGCCTGTATGACACCCAGAAATGCTGACTCCTCGATCAATAACATAGATATAGCTCTACATTAGTTGTCAGAACACAAACTAAAAAAGGATGGCCAATTTAAAGAAACCTAGGTTCCAAGACTCACAGGGTGCTTCATTTGAAAACTAATTTCCAGCTTCTCTATATTTCTTTAACTGGAAAATTACTGCACCTGTAGCCATGCACACACCACAAATTCATGGCAATAACTGGAAAATTACTGAACCTCTAGATTGGTTGTGTTTTTGCTCTTGACTATTATCCCCATATTGACAAAATTAAGACCCCGGCCCCCCAATTCAGCTCAAACTAAAGACAAATTCAATCAAACCAAAAAAATCTCTTAAAAAAGCAAAAACAATCGACCAAAAAAAAACACTAGTACTAACCTTCTCACCTCTCTCGATATACTTAACAGCAACAAGTTCATCAGCCTGTTTGTCCCTCATCAACCTGGCGACCCCGAAATTCCCTGACCCAATATCTCTCACTAACTCATACCGGTCTCCATCGTGCATGATCGGCATGTCCATTCCCGGCCCCACTGTCATCACTGATCTATCCATTTCTCCTTCTAACTATCTACTTCAAATATATCTGTCAAAAAACCAAGAATCCACAAGAAGAAGAAGAAGAAGAAGAAGAAGAAGAAGAAAAGAGGGCTCAATCAAAATAACTCACATTATCAGCATCACTAGAGAAAACCCTTTCGAGAGAGATCGAAATAGAACTATACGTGGACCGAAAGATTGGATTTTTAACCAAAAAACACGTGAAAACCTCACCAACCCTTTATGGGTTTTTCAATTATTTTTTTTATTAGAGAATGGGAGTTGCAGAGATATAAAATAGAGAGAGATATCTAGAGAGAGAGCTCGCGATAAAGTTTGCTTATTATTATTTTTTTTCTTTTTACTCCTCTCTAAAAACTACCTCTTTACGCCTTCTTTCTTTCTATCTATAACCAAAAGAAAGAAAACAGAGTTTTGTCCTTCACTTTGCTTTACTTTGTTTTTTCTTTATTGCTTTTGAGTTTGAGTTGTGTTTTTATCCAAAGCCTTTGAAAAGGAAAAGAAAGAAAACACACACCTTTTGCTTTCCTTTGTGAATTTATTTTTTTTTGTTTTTTCCTTGTCGAAAACCATTTTGTTTTCTAAGGATCCGTTTTGAATTAGCTATGATTTTTTGTTTTTAATTTTAAAAAAGTTATAAATTATAATTTTTTAAAATAAAAGTTGATATTAGCTTTTAAAGAGTTAATAAACACATAGAATTTATGTTGACAGTCACATTCAAAATAGTGATTTCTAAACTGGCATTGAAAGTGACTGGAAGTTAATTTTCTTAGGTGCTGCATTGACATGAGAGTGTCCACGTTGTTTCGATGAGTTATTAAGGCTTCTGTTTTAAAAAAAAAACTTTCAAGGGTTTGGTCTGAACGGTGATGGTAATGAAATGACTGATAGGGGTATGGAGTTTGGATATGGTATCATTTCACAGGTCACGAGGACGGAGGAGGAGCTTTCTGATTCGATGCGGGGAGGAAGAGGTTGCCATTGTGGACACTTCCTTCTTTCCTTGTCTCATGTGCTTTCTACTTTAAAGTTAGGGCATGCTTGGAATCAGCTTTCAGATTGTGTCTGCCATTATTAGATCGTATTTTTTAAAGTATTTTTTTAAAAAAATATATTAATATAATTTTTTATATTAACATATTAAAATTATAAAAAAATACTAAAAAATATCAAATTAATGGTGTTTTAAAACCCAGTCCAACAGGTTGACCCGGGCCTAGAACCGGGCAGGGTCTAAGTAAAAACCAGCAGGGAATTTGGCCCGACGAAACCCGATCGACCCGAAAAAACTAAGCTAAGACCCGACTTTTACACACACACGTAAAACGATGTCGTTTTTGTCTTTTACGATCAAAAGGCCATAACGATTAACGATGAAGACAAAAATGAGAAAACCTAATTAAAGAAATCTTCAAAGCCATTTCAGTTGCGATTCGCGAAGAAGAGCAGAGGAGCAGAAGACTCTTGATCACTGTTTCAAATCTGCGAATAAGGTTAGCTGAAGCTGATGTTACTTGTTTCTCTTCACGACTCTCCTTCTTTCACTCTCTCTCTTCTTTATTCTTTGCCTCTTTTTTGAACTTGCAGTTCCTGATCTGGCATCGATTCTTTCTTATTCTCACACCCACAGGTATGTTTCTCTGTTCTTTTCATTTCTGCAACTTACTAAAGCCTCTGTCTCAATGTTACTAGAGAAGCAATAACTGTATATAAAGGATTCATTTTTCTTGATTTATTTCAGTTATTTCTTCGTAAGCTGCATATCATGTTCGTTTGATGTGCTTGACAAAGAAGAGGACTTAGCTGACTAATTTAGTAGTGCAAGCCTTATTGTTCTGCAATCCCAATAGTTTTTGTGTTTTATATTTTTTATTCTTTTTGTGTGTTCTGGGTTATATATTCTTTGTTGGTGGATTGACTATCACACACTCCTAAATGCTAATTTGTAGATGAGTTTCCTATCATCTCATTTTCGGTCATGTATTGGAATGTTGCATGAGGAATTTTTGTGTTTTCTATTTTTTGTTTCTTCCGTTTGTTTCCTATAGATATTCGTTTTGATGTTCTGCTTATTGTGAGAGTTATTTTATGTTTCTTCTGTTAGTTTCCCATATTTTTGCAATATTGAATAGATTTTTCTGTTTTCTGTTTCTTCTCATAGTGTCCCATGTTCTATAACTTTATTTTTCATATTGTGAGCTTTTTTTTTTCTCGTTTAATATAGGTCCTTAAAATGTCTTCTCAAGATGGTAGTACTCAAAATAATGATCCTTCAACAACCCAATCATCTCAACCTTTAATTTTCATGTCAAGTGGTAGTAAAGGAAAAACAGATTTGGCATAGGGTCATTGTAGAGAAGCTCTTGAACTTAGTGTTGGATGTAAAAAAACTAAATTAGTATGTTTATATTGTGCTAAAGTATTTACGGGTGGTGGCATTAATCGATTTAAGCAACATTTAGCTGGAGGTAAAGGAGAAGTTGAACAATGTCGCAAATGTTCTCCTGATGTTCGACATCAAATGCTTTTGAATCTTAAAGGAAATGCTGAAACAAAAAAAAAAGAGTTAGAGAAATGCAAACAAATTTCAATCCATTTATTGCACAACAAAGGGAGCATAAAGAGATAATGATTAGGCAATTAAAAGATGATGATGGTGGTGATGATGATGATGAGGAGGATGCCAATACTAAAAAACATATGTTACCACCGTAGGTTGCAAAAAAGAAAAAGAGTCAAAGCACCAACACTATAAAACAAATGACTGCAAGTTATGGAAAACAAAAGGAATCTGCAACATTAGGGGCATATTTCATGTCGAGAACAACTCCTGATGCTCAAAAGTCTCTCAAGAATTATTGGCAAAGGAAGGAAGCATTTGAACGGTGTGATCTTGCTTTAGCGAAGTGGATGATTGATGCATGTGTGTCATTTAATGTTGTTAACTCTGTGTATTATCAACATGTCATAGACGCTCTAACAGTCATGGGTCCTAGTTATAAAGGTCCAAACTTGCATGTTATTCGTGGTTATTACTTGGCAAAAATAGTTGATAAAGTGAAGATTTATGTTGATAGTTATCGAGAGATTTGGAAGAAAACTGGTTGCATATTAATGGCTGATCGAGAGATTTGGAAGAAGACTGGTTGCACATTAATGACTGATGGATGGACAGATCAAAAAAGGAGGACTTTAATTAACTTCTTAGTATATTGTCCTAAAGGAACAATTTTTTTGAAATCTGTGGATGTATCAAATGTCTCAAAGACTGCTAGATTGTTGCATCGATTATTTAAAGAGGTAATTTTGTATGTTGGGGTAGAAAACATTATGCATGTGGTGACTAATAATGCTTCTAATTATGTTGTTGCTGGCAAGTTATTGATGTAAGAATTTCCTTCAATATTTTGGTCTCTTTGTGCTGCTCATTGTATCAACCTCATACTTCAGGACATTAGTAAATTGCAGTCAGTTTGTTCTATTGTTGAGCATGCTTCTGGTATCATAAAGTACATTTATAATCATTGTTATTCATTGTATTTGATGAGGAAGTTCACTGGAGGAAAAGAAATACTTCGTTCAGCTCCTACTCGTTTTGCTACCAATTTCATTGCATTGTAAAGCATTTTAGCTCATAAAGATGAGTTGAGAGCTATGGTGACATCTAGGGAATGGGTCTCATCTACTTATGCTAAAGATAACAAAGAAAAAAAGTTTGTTGAGAGTGTGCTAAACTCTCTGTTTTGGGAAGAATGTGCAATAATTGTGCGAATGAGTGAACCTTTAGTTCGAGTTCTATGAATGGTTGATGGTGATGATAGACCTTCAATGAGATATTTGTATGATGCTATTCATTACGCAAAAGAAGAAATGTTGAGGAGATTTCAAAAGAAAAAAGCTAGAGTGCAACCTTTCATGGACATTATTAATAATCGGTGGGATTGACAACTATATAGAAATCTTTATGCAGCGACATTTTGGTTGAATCCTCGATTTCAATATGATGCAAATATAATGGATAAACATATGAGCACCATTTCTGGACTTCTAGATGTTCTTAAGAAATATGCACATGGAAATTTACCATTGCAAAGTAAGATTACAAGTGAGATGAAGTTGTTTAGTAATGCAGAATATGACTTTGGTCGAGTGTGTACAATAAATAATCGCACCCTTATGCCTCAAGATATATAATTTTTATATTTAAAAATATTATTTGACAGTCTTACTTATTGTATTTTGTATGGATGAATAATGGATGACATTTGGAACCAGTGCTTCAAATCTACAACATTTGGCTATACAAGTGTTAAGTCAAACTTGTAGTTCTTCGGGATGCGAGAGAAATTGGAGAATGTTTGAACATATTCACTCCAAGAAGAGAAATAGATTGGAGCACCAAAAGCTTAATGACCTTGTTTATGTCCACTCCAATCTAAGATTGAAACAAAAATATTTTCTTTTCTCTAATTCTTTAAATATTATTTTATCTTATGTAGTAGCATTATTAATACTTATATTGTGTTTATCTTCACTTTGAATATATAGGAATTATTGGAAATGATGAAATTATGATTCAATTAATTTTGAGACAATTTGTAACATTGAAAATTGAGTAGTGGAAGATGACCCGTCAATTTTGACAATTTGTAACAAAACGTTTTCACCAACCTCTATCAACAATGACCATACAAGATACTTTAGATGATAGTAATTAATGATTGATCATTTAGTGAAAAATATTATTTTAAACAAAGTATTGTTTAACACATAATATTTATTTGTTAATTGTGTTTAAATGTAAATTTCATAAATATTAATGAGATTGAAGATGATTGTGACAATGAAGTTTCAAAAGAGCATGCTGATGTTTTATTAGGTGTTGACGAGATTGGCTCAATTCTATCGATATTTGATTCAAATTTTGCTCATATGGACATCAAAGAACTTAATGTGTTCATTCAACAAAAGTGAATGTGTTGTTGATTTAGAATTTATGTTTTTGGATGTTTTGTTTTAAATATTTTAGAATTTATATTTGGTTTGTGTTTTGGATATTGAATTAAATTTATGTTGTTGGTTTCAAATTTAAATTTGATTTATATAAGTGTTGCATTGTAAGTTAGGTGTTTTCTATAAGTGTTGCATTGGATTTTGTTTTATGGGTTGACCCGAGTCAACCCATTTGACCCATGACCCGGTCATTATATCGGGTCAACCACCGGGTCAGGTTTAAAAACTATGCAAATTAATACTTCTTTAAAAAATATATATTTTTAAAAAACACTTAAAAACATAAACAACCTCACTCTCACCAACACATTTTTAGTAGCATTGAATTTCATGTTGAATTCTTTTGTTTGATAGTATAAAATCTAGGACGTCACGTGCTAAATAGATTAGCATAGTTACTAGATCATTAATTGTGTCATATTATGAATCGCATCAATTTTTTTTAATATAAAAAGAAATATATAAGAGTTGTTGATTAAAAAAAAAACATTATTTAATGATTAACCTGATGTGACCTGGTCAACTTGACAGATTCAAATACAACTCGAGCAACTGGTAAAAATATAATTTGGCTTAAAAAAAATCAAGATGATATCTTTTTTTAAAAAAATATTAAAGTGATAACATATTATATCGACTCAGATCGTCTCAGGTTAATCTGCCAAATCCACTACTCATGTCATGAGATTCTGATAACCCTATAGAAAGTGAATAAGAGAAATATTAAAATCAATTCTCAATCAATCTAATGTTAAATGATGAAATTAATTAAAAAAATGAGTTGAGTCAACTTGGATTAACCTATCAAACATGGGTCATGAGACATGGATAACCCTATAAAAATAAAATCATAACAAATTATAAAACTCAATTCTCAATCAACTCAATGTTGAAATATAAAATTAAAAAAATTAATTAAAAAAATGACATAAAAATTCACTCGAGTTAACTGACCAAACCGTGACTCGAGTCATGAGACACGGATAACCTCATATAATGCAAACCAAAATAAATTATGAAGCCTAATTCCTAATCAACTCAATATTGAAAGATAAAATTATAAAAAAAATCAACTAAAAAAAAGATGAAAAAAACATGAATCAACCTACCTAACCTGTGACCTAGGTGACAAGATCGTGATAACTCTATAAAAAGCAAATAAAAAAAATTATCAATCTCAATTCTCAATAAACTCAATGTTGAATAATTAAATTGAAAAAAATCAAACAAAAAAAGGAAAAATATAACTTGAGTCAACTAGTGTTAACCTGTCAAACTCGGGTCAAGAGACCAGGATAATTTTATAGAAAGCAATTCAAAACAAATTATAAAGTTTAATTCACAATCAACTCAATGTTAAAAGATGAAATTGAAAAAAAATAAAAACAATGACAAAAAAACCCAAGTAAACCCGGTTAACCCGCAAAACTAGTGACCCGATTCACAAGACTATGATAACCCCATATAAATCAAATTAAAAAACAATAATGAAGCCCAATTCACAATCAACCCAATATTGAAGGATGAAGTTGAGAAAAAGATTAATTAAAAAATTATAAGAAAATAATCTGAGTCAATATGGTTAACCCGTAAAATTCATGACCCGGTTCATAAAACTGAATGACTATATAGAAAGAAAATTAAAACAAATTATGAAATTCTATACCCAATAAATCCAATATTGGAGGATGAAATTAAAAAAAAGTTTGAAATTAAAAAAAAAATCCTAAAATATTTTGAGGACTAAAGTGAAATAGGGCTTGGCTTTATATTTTTCATTGCAACAGTGAAAAGTCAAGCCCTTATATGTTAATTAACTAGATTATTCCCACGCTATGTTGAGAATCAGATCAATTTTTTTTAACATAAAAAAATTTCAAATGTTGTTAATATATGTTTTAGAAAAAAAACTATATGAGAATTAACTTGATGTGACCTGGTTAATTTGACAAATTCAAAGATTAAAAGTATCGTTTGTCTTAAAAAACAAGGACAACACTTTTTAAAAAATATTGAAATGACAACATATTAGATTATCTTGGATCAACTCGGGTTAACCTATCAAATCTGTTACCTAGGTTATAAGACCTTTATAACCCTATATAAAAAAATATTATTAAACTTAATTTTCAATAAACTCAATGTTGAATGATGAAATTCAAAATAAAATTCAACTAAAAAAAATAAATCAAGTAAACTCGGGTTAACCTGTTAAACATTAGTCATAAAAACGAGATAACCTCATAAAAAGTAAATCAAAATAAATTATAAAACTCAATTCTTAATCAATCCAATGTTTAAGGGTGAAATTTAAAAATAAAATAAAAAAAGACACAAAGCCACCTGAGTCAACCAATTAAATCCGTGACCAGGATCATGAGACTTGGATAACCTTATAGAATTTAAACCAAAACAAATTATGAAACTTAATTTCCAATTAGCATAATATTAAAGGATGAAATTCAAAGAAATTCAACTTAAAAAAAGAAAAAAAAAACCTAGTCAATTTCCAATCAACCCAATTAAATTGAAAAAAAAATCAAATAAAAAAAGGAAAATAAATGATCAGGGTCAACCGAAGTTAACATATCAAACCCGAGTCATAAGATTAGGATAACTCCATAGAAAGTAAATAAAAAAAAATATAACTCTGACTCTTAACCAATCTAGTGTTAAATGATAAAATTGATGAAAAAAAAACAATTAAGAATGGACAAAAAATATAACCTGAATCAACATGGCTAACCTGTAAAATTTATGACGCGGGACATGAGACAGAGATAACTCCATAGAAAACAAATTAAAATAAATTATAAAATTCTATATCTAGAAACCTAATATAAATTTTAAAATTATTAAATATTTATATAATTATTAATTTTATAGTTTATAAAATTAATCGAGGTATAATTAATAGTTTATAAAATTAATTGAGATATAATTATTAATTTCAAAAATCATAATAAAATTAATCAAGATATATATAATTTATAAAAAAAAAATCACGACTAATGTCGTGAGCTTTTTTAATTTTTTATCACTTGATAATTGAAAGCCAGTGTACAAAGTACAATTTGACTCTCCACAATTATAGAGAGCCACACAATCTTTCACCAGAAACATTTAACAAAAAAAAAAAAACGAGGTGCTTTATGAAGCATGGGGCCCTCCTTGCCGTACCAATAGAGAAACAGTACCATTACAGTAAGCAATTGTTTCAACGAAGAGCACCACTAGGTGGTAATTTTAACATAAAGGTTGCTGCCTGCTCTCAAATCCATGGTGGGTGGTGCAACTGTGGCTGATCTTCAGATTCAATTGACTGAAATCCTTCCCTGCCATTTTTTTATGCTCCACAGATTGGGTCAGTTTGTATATCCAATCAAGCAATATGAAGGTCCAGCTTGAAGCAAAATAATGGGATTTTGTTTCGTATTTAAATGAATTCAAACTTCGGTTGCAATTTCTATTTTCTTTTTTCTTTTTATATATGTGACCATAAAGATTCTAAATATATTAGACTACTAGACTAGTAACCTAGGATGTTTTAAATTATCATAACAAGACATGTTAAACTTAAAAATGTTTTCAAAGAAAGCTTATTGATTATACGAGTTTAAATCTATAAATATGAAAACTAATAACTCATGACAAATATGTTTTAATTACAAGAATACTAGAATTCATATTAAGCATATTGTGAATTTAAAGGAAATTTACTGGAAAAACTGATAAATAAATGTGCTTTTACAAAGAGACAAAGGGGTTCAACAATGAGGGTAGCTTTACCGGCCTTTGTTTCTCTTCAAAATGCAACTACAAATAAATGACCATCCCTGAAATAATATAGTAAAACAAATAAATTAAAAAAAAAGGTTAATTAAAAAGTGTAAAAGGAACTAACAAGAGAAGGCAATTAGGAAATCACTAGGGGGTTTGACGGGAAAAAAAACCATGGTCACTCAACGGTTCAAGTTTTTATGATAATGTACAGTACATTGAACACATAACCCAATGTTTCTCAGGCCACCTTAGCATTCCCTACAAAAGGATGAAGAGAGAAGACTAGTAAACCTGAGACCGAGAGACTGAGAGAACCAAGAGGCAAAGAGAGCTTGAAGGAGCAGCTTTGACTTAGAAAAGAGAGATTGAAAGATGAAGATATTAATTTAGATTTAGAGATTGAGAAGGTGACTGTGATTGTGGAGGGGGGCGGCTTCTTGCTAATTGCTAGGGTTAGAATGCAATTTATTTTATTTATAGTACTTGGTAATTTTCAGATTACT
>Ga0307514_10003712_pt1 | contig 14426 bp, 16 predicted proteins | sample 16_EM_MG_FD_203088 | JGI IMG/M metagenome (GOLD analysis project Ga0307514, IMG submission 203088) | Populus trichocarpa ectomycorrhiza microbial communities from riparian zone in the Pacific Northwest, United States - 16_EM | ecosystem: Host-associated > Plants > Roots > Unclassified | place... | reverse complement strand
CAAAAGGACCACAAACCATTTCTTGGCAAGCACCGTCGCGAGCCTACTCCCCCCGCCGATGCACTGACTACTGCCCGTGCCAACCGACTCAACCTAGAAGAGAACCTCAATAAAACTACCCTCGTCCCTGCTGGCGCTGGCGTCGGAAAGCGTGGGAAGGGGGCAGGCTTCTACTGTGACGCGTGTGACCTCACGTTCAAAGACAGTTTACAATGGGTGGATCATCTGAATAGCAAACAGCATTTATACGCAACTGGCCAGACTGGGGAAGTACAGAGAGCTACGCTGGAGGATGTCAAGAAGAGGTTAGAATGGCTAAGAGCCAAAAAGGCTCAAGAGGAGAAGGACAGAGCTGAAGGAACCGGTATTGATCTCAAGAAAAGGTTGCAGGAGAGAAAAAAGATTGAAGAGGAGGAACGGCGGGAGAAGCGGGAGAAGAGGAATGAAAAGCGGAAGGCGGCTAAGATGAGACGGGAGGAAGGAGTTAGAGACTCAGCAATGACTGATGTTAGTGGTGGAGCTGAGGATATGGATGCCGACGCAGTTGCCATGGCTAGAATGATGGGGTTTTCTGGTGGCTTTGGGACAACGAAAAAGCGTTGATACCGTTCCAGCGCATCAGTCTTCCATTCCTTGTGGCAATTTGAATTTCTTGCATCGGGTGGAGTTTCTTTGTTCATTTTGGCTACGTTTACATTGGTTTCACATCCAGAGATACACCCAGAGCGTTACCCTGATTTCTTCGTGCAAGGGTGCACGCACAAGTGTGTCGTGCTGAATATCTGCTTGGGATGACTCTGGCTATTCTTATCAAATATGAGTGAGGGTCCTGTCAAGGCAACTCTCATTGACACGAGAGGAGCCATGCAACTAGATGAAAATTATTGTCTAGTACCTAGTCCTTATAAAATCGTTCTCTCGCTTGTGCTCCCCTGCTTTGATATCTGATGGTGCCACGAATACCAACGCTCTGGCTCTGAACGTCTATTTCCGTTTCCCGTTTCTTTTTCAAACCCCAACCACTGTATAGTACTTGGTACTCAAATACCAAGATGCCTCTTGCCTCATAACCCATCCCATTCATAGCCTCGCCCCATACTCCACATGGGTCCGTCGATTTGGTAAGACTGCCGACGTACTGAGGGTATCCAGATCCTATTCCTCCACCAAAGCATCCTAATCAAAATCCCTACAAACAAACAGGAACAAGAAAACAGGAGCAAGCTTTCAATAGAAATTATGAAAATACAAAGTTGGATTCGAGGTTGAATGCGATGCAATAAACAGATCCGTGAAGGGTGGTAGATTATATAGGTGACCAGGCCTTGTGGGCACAGGCGCAAAATTGCGTAGCTTTCGTCCTCGCTGCTTGCTACGCAGACTATGACAGTCCAAAATGCGTAGATGATGGTACCCAGCACCGTCCGATGTCTTAAATCAAACCCATCAACACCACTGCTATGACAGCTGCTCCTATCCCCGTCCACCCTGCATGCCTCGCAAGGAGACTGGGACTACTGCCCTTTCGGCTCGGCCCGGTGGTCCTATTGTTCCGACCGGTGGTGTCACCTGTGGAGCCGTTTGCCACCTTGACACCAGGGGCCTTTACTGGGTCATCATCGTCTCTCACTAGGATGGAGCCAGTCCCCCTCTTTTTGTCAGCCGCACAAATCCTTTTCAGCTCGTTTTGTTCTTCCTGACTGCAAGCCTCCACACAATCAGTGAAGGCTGCCTCTGGTGGATCACTATTGACCATTGCACATCGACATTTGTCAATATCAGTGGCGCATACTGAGGTGTTGTCTGGGACAGAAGAGTCTATGGGACATTTTGAGATGCAGGGTAGCTCATCAGTGTCGGATCCATCAGATTGAGGAATGGCGAAGGTTAATGCGCTGAGAAGGAGCAGGAAAAAGGCGACAGCTTTGACGAAGCTCAAGGACTGAGAAGATGCCATCGTTTCAATAGTGAATGGGGTCTTGTGGAAGATGGGAGCTTCGTAGGTTCTCTCAGATACGTTGGTGTGATGATTTCCCAATTTCTTGAGACCCTCAGCTGCTCTCTATATATCTTTGCCCCCCAGATAAAGCAACTAGATGACGCTAACAGATAGCTGATCCCGATACTTTGTGGGACAAAGAGAAACTCTGCTGTGTAACGGAGATCTTTGTAGGGGTTTTCATATAAATCGAACAGCTAATAATTCCACTAGATCTAGGTATTAAAAATATGTCCCCCCTGATTGATCAAGAGGCGCACCACGTCACACACTACTGGATTCTATCTGATGGTGATTTGAACGCCCAAGGGTAAGGCTAAAATTACATGCTCCTCTATAGGGCCAGGTGTATGTTCCCATCTACTGGCTGAGGCTGACCCTTATCATAAGCTCCTTAGTCAAAAAGGTGATTCGCCTCTACTTAACTATGGAGTTTAATGCTAATAGTGTCACTATAGTATACAGCTATTTTAAGCCCTGTGAAACCTGGTGAGAGAGAGCACCAAGAGAAGTTCATGGTCAACGAGTTCAGAAATTTATATTGAAATGCCTTCTCAACTACCGACCTGAGACCGCAAAAATTCATGGATCACCATACATAATAGCTGGGGGTCTTGCGCCAGTCTGAGCCACGAGCTGGGTTACCACCTGTTTAGTTAGACCCTGTAGGATACCCTACCTGATTGACTGCAGCCAGTCACACAAGGTATACCCAGTTGCCAGTTGCCAGTTGTTATCATCTCGAGACAAGTAATGTAGAGTACGGTACACTTCAAAACTTACGTATTCCTCTCCCGTTCAGCATATCATCCTAAATGTAGGCTTATCCTAGGGCATCTTAATGCAAGGTACATTGCCAATGCCAACATCAAATATATCCTGCATCCCGTCCTACCCGAGACCACCCTCCCCTCTCCCCCTCATCTTAAGTGGCTGTCACCCAATGCCATGACGTATCACAAACCCGGCCAGCTAGACAGAGTACCTACGTACTTCCGTTTCCATCTTATTGCGCCGGACATCACCGCTCCTTGCGAAGAAAGGTATCCATGTCATACTTCTATCAAGTGGCAAACAACACGACTCAAAACTGAACAGGTGGGCTGTACTGTAATTTTTTTGGTGTGTGTAAATAAATCCTGACTCTAACTCTGACTCTGTGTGTGGTTACCTATTTCCCGTTACTTGTTACATAGGTACGTATACCTGGTAAACAAGGGCTTGTGCTACCAAAGCTAGCGCTGACAGACTACCCATTATGGTAGTCCGGCCATCGGGGGCCAAGCACCCGCTGAAAAGCTTAGCATGCATGCACACAGCCCGCCAAAGCTTGGTCCGTACCTAGTATGTTCTAAACTTAGGTTATAAACTTGAAACCCAAATTGCGTAGCCGGGCTCGCTTGCTCATATTTTTTGTTTTTTTAATACAAATGGAAGATGCTATTTGTTTTTGTAGCGAGGTGTAGAAAAAGCTTGGTGCAGCACATGGCAGTAGGTAGGTACAGTACAGTACAACTTGGGTACATCGCCGAATAAAAATAACCGAGGCATTGGCATTGAATCATGATTTGGAGTTGCTTGTTTCTGCAACTATTACATCACTACATATCTATTTTAAGTGCATGTGACCTCAGGGTAATTTAGACGGCAAAAGAGTAGGTATCATAGAATTTAAAAAACCAAGGATCATCCCCAAACCAGTGAATCAACCATGCAAGAGTCCTATATTTCCCCCTCCTCTTCTTTAACCAACAACCCCTTCCCCGCCAACACACTCTTCACCTGTCCAACCTCATACTCCCGCCTATGCGCCCCCACCCCATGGCTCTGGTCTTTCTTTCCAGGGCGAATTGAGGCACAATTGAGGGTGATTGGGTTTGAGGAACCGAATGTGAAGGGTTCGTGAGAGGGTCCCAGGCGAGTTTATTCGTCTGCAGAGAATTTTTGAGTCTTAGTACCCCAAGATGGGTTATCTTCACGTGATAAGATTCAGGGTAATATGTACATACATCCTTCCGAACTGGAAATTCCTACTGAGCGGTACAGTACATACGGAGTAGTCCGCAAGAATTACATGGAGCTAAATGCTCTTCCCAAAGCACGTCTCTTAATGCTATGCGCTGCCCTTTCATGAACTCCAATCTTTGAGAGCACAGAGAGTCATCTGCGAAAATGACATCAATTTTGTGCATCTGACTCAGCACGGTATTGCTATCCAAGCGCGAGTCTGTACCATGGTCCCTTAAACTGTTTGGCCCTGGTGGAAATGAGCTTCTTCAGAACCACAACAGATTTCTGTCCTCCGACTTCAATTTTAAAAGCTGTGTCGAGCGAATCACCATAAAAGCGAGACGAGATCGGGCATTGTGTAATAGGGTAGCAGGGGAATTGGATGCAAACTTGGGTGGGGATGTATAGTTGGCGCTGATCTTCTCTTCCTTTACGAACATACGACGACAGTTTATGCTCATCACATACACTCACATCCCTCTCATCTGCTCACGTTCTCACACTGTGGTCTTCACAGCCTGAATCCTTTCAGATGGGAGATGGGATGGGAGATGGAGATGGGAGATTGGAGATGATAGATTGGAGATTAGATTAGATTGGAGATTGAGTGGTAGTCTTGCACCTCCTGTCACTGCAGATTGCTACCCCCCCCATACGGAATCACATACTAAGTACATAAATAATATGTAATTTTCCAAATAATAATCACCCCGCAGAACTCAATCCTTGGTCGCCCAATGTAACGCAGTTTTTTTTAAAAAAAGCCCCTTCACCTTTTCCCCCGTGTACTCAAAGTCTGCTACGACCAAGCCACTACATTATTCAAAGTTTCCCCCGAATCCACTCCACCCCAACATCCTGCACAATTCACGGGATATAATCCTCAGGCTTCAAGCTGGCCTTGAAGGCGTTGACCAGACCGTTGGTCGAGGAGTCATGGCTCTTTACCTCACCCTCTTGTTCCAGCTCCGCACCAATTTTCTCTGAGCCACCCCGCCTATATTAGCAGTGTTGTCGGTGATGAAATATTGGAGTTGTACTCACTTGCAAGGACCTTTCCTAGCTCTACACCCCATTGGTCAAAGCTGTTGATGTTCCACACTACACCCTCGGTGAAGGTGAGATGCTCGTAGTACACAATAAGGGCACCCAATGCAGCCGGGGTCAACTTGTCCACGAGAATGCTTGTTGTAGGCCTGTTACCCTTGAACTCCTTGTGCCTAACCAACTCATCAGGGGCACCCTCGGCCCTTACTTGCTCAATGCTCTTTCCAACCATCAATGCCTCGGATTGAGCAAAGAAGTTCGATGCAAGCATCTTTTGGTGAAGATTATTTTTGACGGGATTGTGACTGTTGACAGCTAGGATGAAATCCGACGGAATGATCTTGGTGCCCTGGTGGAGGAGCTGGAAGAAGGAATGCTGGGCATTGGTGGCAGGTTCACCAAAAAGGACTGGCCCAGTAGTATAGTTCACGTATTTCCCAGTGCGGGTGATGGCCTTTCCGTTCGACTCCATGGAGAGCTGTTGGAGGTATGCAGGGAATCGGTGAAGGTATTGGTCAAATCTGCCAAGCTTCAATTAGTTTACCCGTTATAAAAGAAAAACTAAAGGGGAGGCATACGGAGCAACGAGATGTGTTTGGGCCCCCCAGAAGTTACTGTACCAAATGCTCAACAAACCTCCAATGACGGGAATATTTTGCTCTAGGGGAGCTTCGTAGAAGTGGTTGTCCATAGCATGCGCGCCTTGCAAGAATTGTTTGAAGTTATCGAATCCAATGTAGATGGCTACACTCAAGCCAATAGCACTCCATACAGAGTATCTTCCTCCAACCCAATTCTCGAACCCAAACATATTGGCTGGGTCAATTCCAAACTTCTGTACCTCCTCCTTGTTCGTTGAGAGGGCAACAAAATGCTTTGCAACGGCATCAATGTTGTTTTCAGTCTTGCTAAGGAACCAATCCTTGGCTGTGTTTGCATTGGTGCAGGTCTCTGCAGTGGTGAAGGTCTTAGAGGCAATGAGGAAGAGGGTGGTCTCGGGGTCACATTGACGCAGGGCCTCGGCAATGTGTGTGCCATCAATGTTGCTGACGAAGTGAAGCTCCAGAGAGCGGTCACTGTATGGCTTGAGTGCCTCCGTTACCATAACTGGGCCCCTAAATTCACACAATTAGCGCTAGTTCCGGAGGTAATCGTTATCCGCGAATACCCTTACAAGTCAGAACCACCGATACCAATGTTTACGACGCTTTTGATCTTCTTTCCAGTATAACCCTTCCACTCTCCACTCCTCACCTGCTCGGAGAACTCCTTCATGTGCTCCAACACAGAGTTCACCTCCTCCACGACACTCTTTCCATCAACCTGCATTGGCTTGCAGGACACATTTCTCAACGCAACATGGTATACTGCCCTATCCTCAGTGAAGTTGATTTTCTCTCCAGCAAACATCGCATCTCGGAGCTTCTCCACACCAGCTTCTCGAGCGAGCTGGAGAAGGATATTTAGTGTGTCAGCAGTGATAAGATTCTTGGAGAAATCAAAAAGGAGTTGGCCATTGCTGTCTGGGTCCTCTGGGTTGCAGAATTTCCGCGAGAACTTAGTGAAGCGTTCAGGGTCCTGGGCAAAAAGCTCCTTTAGACGGAGAGTCTTGTGGATAGAATTGTAGTGAGACTGAAGGGCCGACCAGGCAGGAAGCTCAGTGGCTAGAGAGAAAACTGGGGGGGCCATTATGAAAGGAAAGTCGCTATTGGGAAATTTAGTCCTCAGTAGTTGTTTCCACTCAGATAAGTGCTCGTTAATTGATGACACTCAGGAGTTGCTGAGATGCAGAGATGAGATGGGGTTGTTTTGGCTCTTCTGTACCTCTAGTGCGGGGCAACGATCTTCAAAATCAAACAACGGATTTTGAAAACGCAGAGGTGGCGATGTGAGCAGCTATTAAATACATTTTGCTCAAGTAGCCTCACTGCTTCAACGATTAACCAGACTCACATGGGAAATATCTATAATTGATGTAGTTGTTCTCTGCATCTGTATGCAGTTAATTTTAACAGCTCGGAATAGTCACCAATTGGCAACCATAGATAGATACGTGCACAAGCCCGTTTCTTGCAAAGAGCTCTTATCAACCTCGTAGTTGGTAATAATCTTGCAGAGGCGTGTGGAGAGTTGGACTCTATTGACGTCTTAGCAAACAATATACGCTCTGCAAAAACACCTCAATCCTGGGAGTACAGGGGTAAATTCCGGTATCGACAGTCCACGTTTACATGGTCCCCTCACTCATAGCAAAAAGGATTACACATCAATCTCCATGTCCAGGAAGAAAATCCCTGCACGACTATGACCAGACGCCCCCACGCCAAATGGTCTGGATCGGTTTGCAGTAAATCCGCGGTCCGCGGTGACACTCCCACTGGAATCATTCCGTCCCGCTCAGTAAGTTGGAGTATTAGGTAAGTACCGAAATGAGCATCATGGGTCCGCTCTGTACGTTTACGGCTTCACACTGCGGAGTGAAACTCTCCCCCTATTGGCCAATAGCCAATTCCTTTACAGGCGCCGTGGAGCTATTGTATTAGTAGTGATACAGTAAAAGAAACATGGCGTCATGAGTTCGGAATGAGATGACGAGTCTTGGCAATGACACATGTTACACCAAAACTTCTGAAGTATTTCCAACAACAAAAAACTCGCAGTTTAACACCAGAACTTTCTCCATGGGGGACACCTCCGATCCCCTCCTGTCCTCACTCTGCCCTTACTGCAACGCCCAACCCCCAAAATACCGCTGCCCGGCCTGCTCCGCCCGCACCTGCTCCGTCGCCTGTTCCAAAAAACACAAAGTTTACTCGCAATGCACTGGCGTCCGAGATCCCACCGCATTCGTCAAGCGCACCCAGCTCGCAAACCCCTCAAATCTCAGCCAAGACTACAACTACCTCATGAGCGTTGAGAGGGCGATCACCCGCGGCCCCACCCTGACAATTGATGAGCCTGTGCTCATGCGGGAGGGTGAGGAAGCGGATTCTGATGAGGATGGGAAGGGAGAGGGTAAAGTAGTTCTGGGAGCGGGGCAGCTAGAGGATGTGGAGAGGGAGAGATTGGCGAGGCAAATTGAAGAGACGAGGGGAGTGGTTATAAAGCAGGCACCAAGGGGGATGAAGAGGGCGAGGGAAAATGAGACGGTATTTGTGGGGTGAGTGTACATACGGCGCTTGCACAGGGTTGTGGATATATCATAATGCAGACTAACCACCCCAAGCACAGTGGCAAGAAGCGACGAAAAACTGTGCGCTGGACCGTAGAATGGCTGCTCCACGACCAGAGCACCAGCATCAACTCCAGCAGCAGCACAACAAGCGAACCAAAACGCTTTCTCTCCACCCGTGTCCAAGAAAACCTTCCACTCGCCGAAGCTTTCCTAACAAAACTCCACAGCGAGTCCAATACCCCCCCAATACCTACCCCCGCCCTCCACCCCATCCCGAAGCCCCAATCCAACCCAGCAACAACCTATTTCCTCGAAAGCCTCCCGCCGCGCATTCACCTCCACCTGCAGCTTCTACCTCAAAGCCGCCAATGTCCCCGCAAATAAACCCACCCTAATTGAACTTGCCCCGGAGAGATCTTTGGCACATGCATTGAAGGGACAGGTGGTGTTGGAATTCCCAACGATTGTAGTAGCTGCAAAGGGGGTAGAGGCGATACTTGCGCGGTGGGAGGTTGTGGAGAGGCCGAAGGTGGAGAAGGCGGAGATTGAGGAGAAAGACGGGGGAGAGGGAGACAAAGGGATTGATGTAGGGATGGAAGAAGGGGGTGAGGGCGGAATCGACAGCCATGAGCAGATCAGGGACGAAGCAGAGTCCGAGGTGGAGGGTAATCCACCCTTCAACACTACCACTCCTGCTCTCGATGGCAACGAGGCAGAATCACAACCACCCCCAAAACTCCCCCATAGCAGCGCGGGGGAGAGACTACAAACAGAATCAGCATTACTGCTGAATACCAATGCGCCAGGTAATCAGGCATTCCGCCAGCCATCGCCAGCACTGCCGCCGCCCGCGGCATCAATTGACCCTTCTCCGAGCGCAATCGCATCTGGAGCTACAAATACAGAATTCTTAACATCAGTACAAGAGGTGCATCCTTAGGAAAATAATCTGATATACACACATACATATATCAGCTGATAATTTTGTTAGACCGCAATATTTTGATGTAGCTTACTGGCTAGTATATTTACGATTTCATTCAAGTGTGTCATCTTATCACCGCAATTTGTTGTCGATGTTTTCTGTTTAAACGCCACCTTGCATAAGCATCTTTCTCACCTAATATAATCACATATCCAACCACCACCCCCCGCTAATAGAACCTCCCCGGCATAACCGGCAGACTCCCACTCAACCCCCCATCCACCACCACCGCCTGCGCGTTGACATAGCTCGCACCCTCCCCCGCAAGCCACAACACCACCCTCGCAACCTCCCCCGCTGTCCCTCCCCTCTTCAATGGATTCAGTTGCCCAATTTTCTTCTCTACCCCCTTTGCCCGTGCGGCGTCGTACATAAGACGAGTCATTCCGGTTTCGATTAGGCCGGGGCAGAGAGCGTTGCACCGGATGGAGGTGCCTTGGAGTTGGTAGGCGGAGGTTTGCATTAGGTTTATGACGGCAGATTTGGAAGCGGAGTAGTCGGCTGGAGTGGGGTTAGCCATGGAATGTGGCAGTGAGCAAGTTTTAAGGTTTGGGCGACCAATTGGGATGCTAAGTAGGTTATATAAAAAGGGGACTTACATCCACCTGCACCAGAGCGAATCCCGGCTACGGAGGCGGTCGCGATGATTGACCCCCCCGGAGAAGGTTTATCTGGGTGGGAGAGCATCATTGCTTTCGAGGCGTGCTTGACGGCAAGGAATACACTAACCGAGGGGCGGCGGCAATCATGTCAGTGGATTATCGAATTGGGAATTAAGAATGAATTGCTATACCTTAAAGTATTAACCCTCAATGTCTCCATAAACTCCCCAGCTTCAATATCCCCCACCAGCTTTGCTCCTTTGGTTTTCTTATCCTTTGCGCCAACTACACCTGCGTTTGCAAAGAATACTGTATAAAACTCGTTCAAAATTAGTCCAAACCCCGCCTGTGCGCCCCCTCCGTGTCTAGGACATTGAATTCCCACCATCTAAATGCCCATACCGCGACACCGCTTCTCCAACCACAGTCCTCACCCCTTCCTCATTTGCTGCGTCGAACTTCCTCGTATACACGGCTACTCCCGGATAGAGCTTCTTGATCTCCGCCTCATGCGAGGAAAGGTGGGTATCTGCGTAGTCACAAATATAGATTGCTTTTGCACCATTGGCAGCGAAGACGTGTGCTGAGGCGTGGCCAATTCCAAGCTGTAGACTGATGTTACCTGGGGGTGGTTTTTGGTGCGTAGGTTGGGTTGGTATTTACCACTGAGTCGCAGCCTGTGGAGAGAAGGCTTAGATGAAGGCTAGCTAAGGGAGGGGGGATAACTTACCAGTTATGATGCACACTTTCCCAATGAGCTGTCTGTGGACGAGGTTATTGTCAGGCTGGATTAAGACCTGGGTGGAGGACTTGGTGGGAAGGGGAAGTAAATGTCAAGCCTACTTTCCCACGGACTTGCTTGCGATTGTCTCTAATGGCTGGATGTGCGCTGCGACTTGCTCCAGCCTGTCTTTTGCTGTCTCGCTACTGTTTGGTGACGGCATGCTTGTATATAGATTTCGTATTATCGAATGTTGATGTTGATATGCATCAAGACTACCTAGATACACAACATACCTCGGGCCAATTCGGATCCGTTGTGCCAGATCAGCGCACTGAGTGCAACCCACAGTATAAGTAGAATACCATAAAATGTACAGTACTCTACTATATACTTATGCATGGTATTCCCTCACAGGCTATATTCCAAAGCCAACATACTGTATGTATGTACGAGTACTCTGGCTTACCTTAAGTAATCACAGTTGCACATCTTGGCAGGTACTGTTAACTACATACAAAAAAGCTGAAATCCGACCCACGCAACCTGAGCACTCCAGAGTTCTAGACAACGCTATTTGGTCTAGGCGAGGCTGGTATGGGAGTGACTCGGGAAATTTCAAAATGGAAACAGAAAAAGAGGACCATAAGTGGGGAGGATGTGATGCTAGAAGAATCGGCAGGTACATCTAATGCCAGAGGAGAAACTGTACAGAAAATGGACAAGCGTTACTGACGACGGCTGCGGATTCATTGCTCACGAAGGGCAGTTTGATAGTCTGGTTGGCACAACACCCTCGTAGAGGTTGAGATAGCAGGAAGACGTTGAAGAGGCAATATACCTAATGGGAGACTGGTGGGGAATGTATCAGTGGTCAGATAGCCGGGGCGGGGGGAAGCGTGTATATATGGGCTGGGCCGTGGAGTTTAGGAAGGGCGGGGGTACCTAATGTGATTCTATGTACAGTACCGTACATGCCGGAGGATTGTTGATTGGCAATGTATGAGATTACTAATGCAGCATTGATGTATGTACCTAGTGTTCTCGTTCCCGCCACTCTAAAAAGAGTTTTGGCACGAGATCATGTACCTAGCTGTCTATCATACAATCACATTGCACTTTTTTTCTTTTATTTTGCCTGAATCAAAAAAAAAAAAAAAAAAGTAAAAATCGCACAATGAAGAAGCACTTTTCATCGCGTGGAAAACTGTCTGTTTGCCCCCCATTGTGAATTGTAGTCTCGGCACTATTATCCGTATAAAAATGCATTCATTCAATATCAACCAATCAACCCCATCATGCCCCTGTTCTCACACCGAAATTGCGCCCTGCCTTCAGCCAGCATGCTCGCCAGGCTGGACACCTCTGCATGGTGGGGCCAAGTCTCGCACGTACCCCCCCCCCCCAAAAAAAAAAAAAGTCCCAACTCTGTCCCTGCTCGCTGACCCCCATCAGGGCCCCATTAACCACAATTGCAATAGCTCCGGTCGGAGGAGTCAGTACCGCCCCCCAAATATCCTTAACAAGGCAAGGGAGTCATGGGAAAATTGGGGATGGCTTCGGCCTCACCTTTGCACTCTCGCTCGCCGTCTCCGAGTGGGCAGCGAAGTACAACAACAGCAGCAGGAGGATCAATACTGGGCATGGGAAGAGAAGGACTGGGGGGCTTACTTGGAAATAACCAAAATAGTCAGTACCATAGCCATTATATGCAGTACGGACGGGAGCATCAGCAGGCTCAACACCAACCTCAGTACCATCACCACGGGCACGGCAATTATCAACAGCATAGTCAACAGGGGAACTTTAGTAATAGTCCACGGGTTTCTCACGCTCAAGCATCGGCGTCTCAGCTTCTTTCACAGCATTCATACGGAACCTCGGCCAACGGCATAAACATTAACATGGCTTCCTCGCATATTCAACCAACATCATCCCAGGTTCCCTCCAAACGCGACAAGCGCCGCAACCTCCTTTCCGACAAGCTTACAGAGCTCTCTGTCAGCTTTGAACGTGACAAAGACATCCACTACCGGAACCAGTTGGCTGCATTACAGCAGGACCTCAGTGCGATAGCGCGGACGGATATCTCAGGGAGAGATCTCCGTATGCTGGATGACAGTGTTGAGGGAATTGATAATTTTGTCACAGGGGGTGCACGAGTGGGAGATGGGGCACCAATGTCGAATATCCGGGGTAGTGGTAGTTCAGGAGGGGCAATGGGTGGGGTCCAGCCGGGAGCCTTCTACGCGGGATTTGTCGCGGAGGTTAATGAGAAGATGGAGGAGAGGGATGTGGCATTGACGCTGTTGCATGTGAGTCCACATTTTTCTGGGCATGGAGTTCTTAAAACTCTAAACTGACACGTTGTCGCTACAAACAGAAGCAGTACCACGCAAAAGTCGCCGCAATCAAGGCACAGCATGAACGCAGTCTTCACCATGCCAGGGAAGAACACATCAGCTTGGCTGTCACTATGAAACAGCGTCTGATTAATCGCCTGTACAATGCAAAGAAGAAACTCTCCCTAGACAAGGAACATCTTGACATTTCCGACACTACCGCTCTTCTCCTCCACCCGAACCAGTTCTCTATTGGATCAGCGGCAGCTGGTGTCCTCGGTTCCCCAAGTAGGAATGATATCGACCGTGGCAGTGACACTTTTGGTAGTGGTGGAGCCATTAACAGCAGTAATGGTACTTCCAGTGGCAGTCGACGTAAGCTGAGGCAGCGAAGGAATGAGCTGGATGACCTTATGATGATGGGCCCTGGGGGTATCTTTGACAACTTTGGGCGTAAAGACTCCGATAACGGCGACGCTAAGAGCGCTGCCGCACAGAGGAGGAAGGCTAGAGCTGCGAGGTATAATCGACGGATCAATGGTGGGGTGGGTGAGGATGAGGAGAACATCATGGAGGACATCTATGGGAATGTGCACACTAATGGTGGCACGGACGGAGATGGGAATAATAGTGGGAGTAACTCTGTTGTGGGCCAACCGCAATTGAGTACTTTGCTTCAGGCGACACAAAAGCAAACGAAGGTTCAGACGGTAGGAAATGGGCATGCAGCTGCGGTACAGCAGATCCAGGCACAGGAATTATTGCATAAACAGGTTTATAGCATTGAGAAACTGTTTACGGAGAAGGAGTTACAGATGGCGGGGAATTTGGCAGCTTTGGCAACGGTGAAATATTTCTCGAAACCAAAGGAACGAGGGTCAAGGAAGAGCAAGAAGAGGGGCGCGGGAGACGAGGAGGGATTAGAGCCAGGGACCAATGAGGATAGTGATGTGGGGGCGAAGACGCCTAGGGAGGATGCTGAGCCGAAGGGAGATGATAACGCTACTACTACTATTCCTACTACGGCTTCGTTTACGACAGCAAATAGAGATGACCAGGCCAAGACACATGAGAAAGACTCTACGGGTAGTTCTAGCCCCCTAGATCTATCCGGAATTCCTCCCGCGGCTCTATTCTCCTCAGTAATTGCATCGTCGGCGAATCACACTCGCTCGACGAATCTTTCCCTGCCGCCTACCCACGCAACTCCACTCATCAATCCCACTGCCTTAAACTCACACCCCCCACCATCGATAATAGCGCTCAATTTCATGACCCCTACATCCACTGGTTACGGCGCCCCGGTATGGCAGAGCCTCGGCGTCCAAGCATCGTATTTCAGTGCAGGGAGTGGGTCAATAGTGAATAGCATTACGACTGCGAAGATGATGACACTTAGTGCCCCGTGTCCTGGGGCCGCAAGGAGTGAAGAGGCCTTGGAGGACTTGGAGCTGATTAGAAGTGGTAGGGGTTTGGTTGAAGAGGAGGGTACTGGAGACGAGGTTGGGGAGGAGAGTAGGAGTAGGGAGCCAGTGGAGGGGAGGA
>Ga0307514_10003711_pt1 | contig 14426 bp, 11 predicted proteins | sample 16_EM_MG_FD_203088 | JGI IMG/M metagenome (GOLD analysis project Ga0307514, IMG submission 203088) | Populus trichocarpa ectomycorrhiza microbial communities from riparian zone in the Pacific Northwest, United States - 16_EM | ecosystem: Host-associated > Plants > Roots > Unclassified | place... | reverse complement strand
CGACTCACTGAACAGGCTCAGCGCCCTGCCCGGCAATACCCGGGTCTGCTGTGCCCATGAATACACCCTCTCGAACCTGCGCTTTGCGCAGGCCGTGGAGCCCGCCAACCCGGCCTTGGCCGCCTACGTCGAACACTGCCAAACGCTGCGCCGCGAGGGCCAGCCCACGCTGCCTTCGACGATTGCGACCGAACAAGCGATCAACCCCTTCCTGCGGTCCGAACAGCCCGCGGTGATGGCTTCCGCGCGTCAACACGACGCCTCGGTGCACGACCCGCTGTCAGCCTTTGCCGCCTTGCGTGAATGGAAGAACGTCTTCAGATGAACAAAACAATCCTCGGCTTCATGGCGGCAACGAGCGCCCTGCTGGCAGGCTGCGCCACCCCAGACTTTGCCGACCCGGCCAGCGGGTCGAGTGCCAGCGGCCCCGTCGCCCAGCGCCTGTCGCGCACGCCCGCCCTCGCTGCTCCCGCCATGCCTGCAGCGGCCCAGCCGAGGAATGACGACAGCGACCGGACCGTCTCTGCCATCCCCAGCCCGGTCGCCGGCCTGAACCTGGAAGCCTTGGGATCGGATTCGGCCAGCGATGTGCGGCCAATCGACCCGCTGGCGCCCAGCACCCCGATCGACCCACTGGCGCTCACCGCCCAGGAAGACCTCTGGCAGCGCATCCGCAACGGCTACGCCATGCCGGACCTCGAAGGCGAACTGGTCGCCAGCCGCGAGCAGTTCTATGCCGCCAAGCCCGAGTACATGCGCCGCATGGCCGAACGCGGCGGCCGCTACCTTTACCACGTGGTCGACGAGCTGGAAAAGCGCCACATGCCGACCGAGCTGGCCTTGCTGCCCTTTGTCGAAAGCGCGTTCAACCCGCAGGCCATCTCGGTCGCCAAGGCCTCGGGCATGTGGCAATTCGTGCCCGCCACCGGCAAGGACTACGCGCTCAAGCAAAACATCTTCCGCGACGACCGCCGTGACGTGCTGGCCTCGACCCGCGCCGCGCTGGACTACCTGGACCGGCTGCACACCATGTTCAACGACTGGCAGCTCGCGCTGGCAGCCTACAACTGGGGCGAAGGCAATGTGCAGCGCGCCATCGCGCGCAACGAGAAGGCCGGCCTGCCGACCGACTACGCCAGCCTGAAGATGCCGGACGAAACCCGCTACTACGTGCCCAAGCTGCAGGCGATCAAGAACATCGTTTCGAAGCCCGAGCAGTTTGCGGTGCAACTGCCGCCGCTGAAGAACCACCCGTATTTCCTCAGCGTGCCAATCGAGCGCGACATGGACGTGGCGCTGGCCGCCAAGCTGGCCAACGTGCCGCTGGAAGAGTTCAAGCAGCTGAACCCGCAGATGAACAAGCCGGTGATCCTCGCCGCCGGCACTGAGCAGGTGCTGCTGCCCTACGACAACGCCAACCTGTTCGCCGACAACCTGCGCGCCTTCCGCGGCCAGCTGGCCAGCTGGACCGCCTGGCAGGCCCCGCGCACGCTGCACCCGGGCGAAGTGGCCAGGCAGGTCGGCATGAGCGAAGCGCAGCTGCGCGAGGTCAACCGCATTCCGCCGCGCATGCTGGTCAAGGCCGGCTCCACGCTGCTGGTGCCGCGTGGTGCCAAGCTGGAGGCCGACGTGCCCGAAGCCCTGGCCGACAACGCGACCATGGCCCTGGCACCAGATGTGCCGCCGCTGCGCCGCATGACGCTGCGCGCCGGCAAGAAGGGGGACAGCGTGGCCGCAGTGGCGCAGCGCTACCGCGTCAGCGCCGTGCAGGTGGCGGCTTGGAACAAGGTGACTGCGGCCGCGAAATTCAAGCCCGGCGTGTCCTATGTGGTCTTCGTGCCGCAGGCCGCGCCATCGCAGCGTGCTGCAACGCGAGTGGCGAGCACGGCCAATGCGCGTACCGCCACAGTTCGTGCAACCAAGCCGGCCCCGGCAACTCGCAATGTGAAGACGGTTGCCAAGCCTGTGCGGGTCGCGCAGCGCTGAGCCTGGCCAGGCGCGTCCGTCAGCGCCTGTCCACCATCGCATGCGCGATGGTGGACAGGTCCACATATTCCAATTCGCTGCCCGCCGGCACGCCACGTGCCAGCCGCGTGACACGCACACCCTGCGCCTTCAGGCCTTCGGCCAGCACATGCGCGGTGGCCTCGCCTTCGGCCGTGAAGCTGGTCGCGAGGATGACCTCCTCGACCTTGCCATCCAGCGCGCGCTGCACCATGGACAGCCCGCCCAGCTCGCTGATGCCGATGCCGTCCAGCGGGCTGATGCGGCCCATCAGCACGTAGTAGAAGCCGTGGTAGCTGCCGGTGCGCTCCAGCGCGGCCTGGTCGGCCGGGCTCTCGATCACGCACAGCTGCCGCGCGTCCCGCGACTCGTCGCTGCAGATGTCGCAGATTGCCGCTTCGGTGAAGGTGTGGCAGCGCTCGCAGTGGTGCACCGCACGCAGCGCGCCGCCCAGCGCCTCGGCCAGCTGCTCGGCACCCTCGCGGTCATGCTGCAGCAGGTGGAAGGCCATGCGCTGCGCCGACTTGACGCCGACACCGGGTAGACGACGCAGCGCCTCGATCAGCGCGTCAAGCCTCGTTTGACTCACGGCAGTGACCACCCCTCGCCCGACGGGAACGTCGGCCGGTCCCCCGAGGGGACTGCGGGCCAGCTTGGGGCGGCCCGGCGCTCGTCCCGCGGAATCACTCGTTCCTCGCTGATCAGAACGGCATCTTCATGCCGGGTGGCAGCGGCATGCCGGCCGTCAGCTTGCCCATCTTTTCCTGGCTCAGCGTCTCGGCGCGGCGCACCGCGTCGTTGAAGGCCGCGGCCACCAGGTCTTCCAGCATGTCCTTGTCGTCGGCCAGCAGGCTGGGGTCGATGGTCACGCGCTTGACGTCGTTCTTGCAGGTCATCACGACCTTGACCAGGCCGGCGCCGGACTGGCCTTCGACCTCGATCAGCGCCAGCTCATCCTGCGCCTTGCGCAGGTTGTCCTGCATGGCCTGGGCCTGCTTCATCAGGCCGGCGAGTTGACCCTTCATCATGGGGAGATCCTTTCTTTCGGAGTACGGAGCAAAGCCGGGGCATTCGGACGCCCCGGCGCAGACAGATCATCAGGTCGGCTTGATCGAGCCGGGCACGATGCGGGCGGTGCTGAACTGGGCCAGCAGCGACTGCACCAAAGGATGTGATTGGACCACCAGTTCGGCCTCGCGCTGGCACAGCCTGGCCTGTTCGGCATCGCGCAGCGCAGGGGAATCCAGCGCCACGCCAGACGCAACGTCCAGCACCAGCTCAGCCTGGCCGGACCAGTTGCGCAGCGCGGCCTGCAGCTTCTCGACCAGCGGTGGCGCGCGCAGTGTCTCGCGCTCCACGCGCAGCGACCAGCGCACTGCGCCCTCCTCGCCCGCAGGCACCTGCGCGATCAGCTCGGCCTGCATGGCCAGCGCACGCACCAGCGCCACCAGGCTGCCGCTGGCCGACATGCCCGCCACCGCCTCGGCCCATTGGTCACCGAGTGCCGTGCGCGGCACGCGCAGCAATGCCAGGTCACGCTCCGGCGCGGGCGTAGGGCGGGCGAGCGGTGCTTCGTCGAAGTCCTCGGCCCCACCAAGCGGTTCGGCGACCATCAAGGCGTCACCCGCATCGCGCTCGCGCTGTGCCGCAGCGTCCCGCGCCTGCGCCAGGCGCGAGGCCATGGCGGAGGCCGGGCCGCGCGGGGCGGCAGGCTCGGGTTCAGGTTCAGCCGCGCGCAGCGCCCTGGCCGCCACGCGTGGCGCGGCTTCGCCTTCGAATGGCGCCTCGTCCATCCAAGGCGGCGGCTCGTCGATAGCAGAAGGCTTTTGGGCCAGCGATGCACGGCTGGGCGGCGCCGCGGGCACTGCAACGGGCGGCGCCAGATGGCTGGCAACGGAAACCGGCTTGGGCACCGCGGCTGGCGGTTGTGCCACAACAGGCGGGGGCGCAACAGCCGGCGCCGCGGCAGGCTTGGTGGCCACAGAGGCGGGGGAAGGCGCAGGCGTGGGCACACTGGCGACCGCAGGCCGCGGCGGGCTGACCGAGGTTGAGGCCACCTGCGGCGATGCGACCAGCGCCGCGGTCGGCCTGACCGCAGGCGCAGCAGGCACGCGCCCTTCGCCACCAGCAGATGGAAAGGCCAGGAAGCGGAGCAGCACCATCACCAGGCCGGCGTATTCATCAGGCGCCAGGCTCAGTTCGGCGCGGCCGTGCAGCACCATGCTGTAAAGCAGCTGGGTTTCGTCCTGCGCGAGCTGCGGTGCCAGCTGGCGCGGCGCTTCCATGTCCGGGTCGGTCTCGTCCAGCGCGCCGGGCACCGCCTGCTCCACGGCCATGTGCTGCAGCAATCGAGCGATCTCCTCCAGCGTCCCCGCGGCCGACAGCCCTTGCGCACGCAGCCCATCAACCTCGGCCAGCACCGCTTTCCCGTCACGCTGCGCCAGCGCGCCGACCAGCCGAAGCGCATGGCTGCGGTCCACCGTGCCGAGCATCGCGCGCACGGCGGGCTCCTGCAGCTGACCACCGCCGTAGGCAATCGCCTGGTCGGTCAGCGACAGCGCATCGCGCATCGAGCCGCGTGCGGCGCGGGACAGCAGGCGCAGCGCACCCGGCTCGGCCGCCACGCTTTCGGCCTCCAGCACGCGGGTCAGGTGTTCCAGCACCGTCTGCGGCGCCATCGGCCGCAGGTTGAACTGCAGGCAGCGGCTCAGCACCGTCGGCAGCATCTTTTCCGGGTCGGTCGTCGCCAGCACGAACTTCAGATACTCGGGCGGCTCTTCCAGCGTCTTCAGCAGCGCGTTGAACGCATCCTTGGTCAGCTGGTGGGCTTCGTCGATCATGAAGACCTTGAAGCGGCCGACGGTGGGCTTGTAGGCGGAGCGTTCGATCAGCTCGCGGATCTCGTCAATGCTGCGGTTTGAAGCGGCGTCCAGCTCCATGTAGTCGATGTAGCGGTCGGCGTCGATCTCGCGGCACGCGGTGCACTGGCCGCAGGGCCGCGCAGTGATGCCACCGGTGCCGTCCGGCCCTGTGCAGTTCAGGCTCTTGGCCAGGATGCGCGAAACCGTGGTCTTGCCAATGCCGCGCGTGCCGGTGAACAGGTAGGCATGGTGCAGCCGCTGCTGCTCCAGCGCGTGCGTCAAGGCGCGCACCACATGGTCCTGGCCGACCATTTCCTCGAAGCTGCGGGGGCGGTACTTGCGCGCCAGGACGACATAACTCATCCCTTCATTCTAAGGTTGGCCGGCCAGCCTGCCGACCGGGGCGCCGGACACGCCGCGGGCATTCGGGTTGACCCGCCGTGCCGCATGCGACATCCGCGTTTTTGGTCCTCATGAACCCCCATCGGAGGGTGGCAGGCCGGAAGGTCCGCGGCGCACGATGAGCGCAGCTGTCGCCGCTCGCGGCAGCCCGCAGCGCCACCGCCCAGACAGGGTCCAGACCATGCGCTGCACCCTTTTTTGGAGACAAACATGAGCACTGTGCACACCCGTTACGTGACCTGGCTTTCACGTGGCCGCCGCGGCCACGGCAGCGCCGCGCTGGACCTGGTCGCGCCGCTGTCCACCCAAGTGGACAACCCCGGCGGCTACCAGGCCTGGGCTTCATCCAACATCAGCTGGCAGGACAGCAACGGCCAGGACCAGACGGCGCAATTCGCCTTCTGGTCGGTCACCGGGGCCGCCGGCGGCCCCGGCGTGAGCTTCTCGCCCAGCCTGAACATCGAAGTAGAAGGCAGCGACGTGCAGGCCACCGCCTGGTACCTGCCCGGTGGCGGCCGCGGCAATGGCGAAAAGGGCACTTTCGTCGACGCCTTCGACGTGGCGCAAGGCACCTTCGTCGACGACGATTTCGTGACCATCTCGCCGGACGCCGAACTGACCAACGCCGCCAACGAAACCGGCTTCGTGCCCAGCGCCGCGGTCGAGACTGTGTCTGCCTACGACACCATCCACGCTGTGCCCTTCATGGATTGGCGCGTGATGGTGCAGGCCCCGGCTGGCAGCGACAGCGTCAGCACCACCCACCTGCACACCGGCGCGGGCAGCACCGGCGTGGCATTTGCGTTCTACCAGAGCACCGGCGGTGGCGGCGGCATGAAGCTGCCCAACCTGGGCAGGTACCAGAAGGGCACCTGGGTCAGCTGGGGCGTGATGGTGGACGGCGGTGGCCCGACTGGCAACGGTCCCGTCGGCCCGTGGGACCCATTGGTGCTTTCGCTGGCAACGGCCCTGGCCATGGCCGAAGCGGCGAAGCTGTCGGACCCTGAACTGCAGCGCGCCGGGCTGGACCTGGCCGCCAAGCAGCTGGAGATGACGGCAGCGAAGATGGCCGAAGCCATGCGCAAGGGCTTCAGCAGCCCGGTGCGGGTAACGGGCATGGCAGCGCCGAACAAGCGCTGACCCCGGTGGCCGGAGGCTGGCAGGCCTCCGGCCACCAAGCGGGTGCGGTCCGCGGCTGTCGGATAATCCCGACCCATGACCGCATCCGCTTCCCACAGCCCCGCCGCCGACACCCTCAGCTACGAGCAGGCCGGCGTCAACTACGATCTGATCGACCCGCTGAAGGTCGCCGCGCAGCGCGCCGCTGCCGCCACCGCCGGCCACCTCGCCGGCCACGGCTTCAGCGAAGTGCCGGCCTCGCGCGGCGAATCGGCCTACGTGGTCGACGTGGGTCCGTTCTACCTGGCCAGCATCGTCGAATGCCTGGGCTCCAAGGCCCTGGTGGCCGACGAGATGAAGGCACTGACCGGCAAGAGCTACTACGCCGGGATTGCGCAGGACACCATTGCGATGGCGGTCAACGACCTGATCACCGTCGGCGCCACGCCGCTGGTCGTGCAGGCCTACTGGGCCGCCGGTGGCAGCGACTGGTTCGCCGACGCGCAACGCGCGCAAGCCCTGGTCGAAGGCTGGAAGAAGGCCTGCGACGTGTGCGGCGTGGCCTGGGGCGGCGGCGAAACGCCGGCACTGGCCGGCATTGTCGAGAGTGGCCGCATCGACCTGGCTGCGTCCTGCACCGGCATCATCAACCCCAAGACCCGCCTCAGCGTGGGCGACGCACTGGGCGCCGGTGACGCCATCGTGCTGCTCAGCTCCAGCGGCATTCATGCCAACGGCCTGAGCCTGGCGCGCAAGCTGGTGGGGCGGCTGCCGCAAGGCTACCTGACCGAAGTCGAGCCGGGCCTCAGCTACGGCGAAGCACTGCTGGCGCCGACCACGCTGTACAGCCCGGTCACCGAAGCGCTGGCCAAGGCCGGCGTGACCATGCACTACTGCGCCAACATCACCGGCCACGGCTGGCGCAAGCTGCTGCGCCACCCCAGCAGCCTGAGCTACCGCATCCACAGCGTGCCCGCCGTGCCGCCGGTGCTGAAGTTCATCCAGCAGCACGCCAAGCAAGACGACCGCGAGGCCTATTCCACGCTGAACATGGGCGCGGGCTTCGCGCTGTTCGTGAAGGCCGGGGACGCCGAGCGCACCGTCGAGATCGCCAAGGCCCAGGGCGTGGATGCGATCGTCGCCGGCGTGGTCGAGGCCAGCGCCAGCAAGCAGGTGCTGATCGAGCCGATCAACGTGCGCTTTGGCGATGACGACCTGCAACTGCGCTAAGAGCGCCGGATTTCCTGGTCGGGGCCCGGGCCGCCTCTTCGGCCTGGGTTAGAATTCGTTGTGACGGGCCTCCTCGCATGGAAGCACGGCCAACTGGGTCAGGTGGGGAACCAAGCAGCCCTAACTGTTGTGACCAGTGCCGAGATCAGGCTCGTCACCTTTGCCAATCCCTCGCGGGGTTCGAGCAAAAGGACACCAAGCCACTTGAACAAGCCGCTTTGCGCACCCTCCGCGCGGCGGCTTTTTCTTTGAACCTTGCCTGGCGGACTCGCCAGACGGGCTGCCAGCCACGGCGCTTGTGGCCTAATCGAGGGTTGATTCTTTTTTCACTGGAGCCACCATGGGCAACAAGATCGTTACCGAAGCCGACCGCAAGGCCACCCCGCGTCCCGCCGCTCCGAGCGGCGTGACCGTCACCACGCACCGCGGCCAGCGCGTGAGCCTGGAACGTGGCTCGCACACGCGCAGCAAGAAGAGCGCCGGCAAGCGCGCGAAGAAGGGCGGCTAAAGCCCCCGCCCTGGCCTGCCGGTGGTGTCACTGGCCCTGCGCCAGGGCCTGATTGACCGCCACCGCAGACCTGCACCATGCTGAGGATCACCGAGCTCCGCCTGCCGCTGAACCATGCCGAAGACGCGCTGCGTCCGGCCATCGTCGCCAGGCTGGGCGTGGCGGACGAGGCACTGAGCCGGTTCACCGTGTTCAAGCGCGCCTACGACGCGCGCAAGAAGTCGGCCATCGTGCTGATCTACACGGTGGACTGCGAGCTGACCGACGCGACCCAGGAGGCCGCCGTGCTGCAGCAGCACGCAGGTGACCCTCACATCCGGCTCACGCCGGACACCGAATACAAGTTTGTCGGCCATGTCGACGATCACTTGCCGGCGGACTTCCACGCCACCGAACGCCCGCGCCCGCTGGTGATCGGCTTCGGCCCCTGCGGCATCTTCGCCGCGCTGATCCTGGCCCAGATGGGCCTGCGCCCCATCGTGCTGGAGCGCGGCAAGGAAGTGCGCCAGCGCACCAAGGACACCTGGGGCCTGTGGCGCCAGCAGCAGCTGAACCCCGAGTCAAATGTGCAGTTCGGCGAAGGTGGCGCCGGCACCTTCTCCGACGGCAAGCTTTGGAGCCAGATCAGCGACCCGCGCCACCTGACGCGCAAGGTGCTGAACGAGTTCGTCAAGGCCGGCGCGCCCGAGGAAATCCTCTACGTCAGCAAGCCGCACATCGGCACCTTCCGGCTGGTCAGCATGGTCGAGAAGATCCGGGCCGACATCGTCGCGCTGGGCGGCGAGATCCGCTTCGAGCAGCGGGTCACCGACGTGCTGATCGAAGGCAAGGGCGAGCAGCGCCACATTCGCGGCGTGACGCTGGCCTCCGGCGAAACACTGCGCTCGGACCATGTGGTGATGGCGCTGGGCCACAGCGCGCGCGACACCTTCACGATGCTGCACGAGCGCGGCGTCTACATGGAAGCCAAGCCCTTCTCCATTGGCTTCCGGGTCGAGCATCCGCAAGGCGTGATCGACCGGGCACGTTTCGGCACGAATGCCGGCCACCCCATCCTCGGCGCGGCCGACTACAAGCTGGTGCACCACGCCAGCAACGGCCGCTCTGTCTACAGCTTCTGCATGTGCCCCGGTGGCACCGTGGTGGCCGCCACTTCCGAGCCCGAGCGTGTGGTGACCAACGGCATGAGCCAGTATTCGCGCAACGAGCGAAATGCGAACGCCGGCATCGTCGTCGGCATAGCCCCTGCGGACTACCGGCAAAAACCGGGAAGTGGCCCCGTCAGCCCGTTGGACGGCATGGCTTTCCAGCGCATCTGGGAATCGCGCGCCTACGAACTGGGCGGCGGCGGCTACCTGGCGCCCGCTGCACTGGTGGGCGACTTCATCAAGCGCCAGCCCAGCCGCGTGCTCGGCAATGTGGAGCCCTCGTACAAGCCCGGCGTGCACCTGACCGAGCTGGCCGCCAAGGACCGCCCTGTCCTGCCGCACTACGTGCTGGATGCAGTCCGCGAGGCGTTACCCGCCTTCGAGCGGCAGATCAAGGGCTTCTCGATGCCAGACGCGGTGCTGACCGGCGTCGAGACCCGCACCTCGTCGCCGCTGCGCATGACCCGCGGCAAGGATTACCAAAGCCTGAACGTCAAGGGCCTCTACCCGGCGGGCGAAGGCGCGGGCTATGCCGGCGGCATCATGTCCGCTGGTGTGGACGGCATCGAGGTCGCCGAGGCCGTGGGCCGCGCGATGCTGGCCGCGGCCTGAAGCCTCAGCGAATTCAGCTGCCGCTGGCGGAAGCCGGCGAGGCCGGCAGCAACAGCACGTCGGCCTTGCCACCCACGCAGTCGGTCGTCTGCCCCGGCTTGCACGCCGGTTTGGGCGGGTCGTAGATCGTGTAATGGCCGCCTGGCCGGTAGATCAGCAGCAGCCACAGCACCACCACGGTGGCAGCGGTGACGGCAATGACGATCAGGCGCTGGCGGCGCGAGCTCGGTTGGTAGCGGGCTGGGTCTGGGTCTTTTTTCGGCACGGCCGAGACTATCTCACGGCGCTGGCGCCGCGCGCGGCTGCGGTTACACTGCCCAGCTTGTTAGGAGAGAGCTCCACCCGGAGCCGCCGAAGGCGCAGAGGCACACCCTCGAACGCTCAGGCAAAAGGACTGACAAGCGTCTTGCCGTAACAGGCGAGGCGTTCCTCACTGGAGAGAGGCGGGTGATGGCTGCAAGGCCATGAGCCCGTCCACCGAAGGGGCAAGCGGTGGTCGTCATCAACGGCCCGCCGTCAATCTCTCAGGTAAAGCGGACAGGGAGGGCCTATTGGATGAAGAGATTCGCCAGACCGCCCTCCAAGCGCCGACCTGAAGAGACGACCCCGCATGAGCTCCACGCCTGACACCCTGCTACAGACCCCGCTGCACGCCCTGCACCTCGAACTCGGCGCCCGAATGGTGCCTTTCGCCGGCTACGCAATGCCGGTGCAGTACCCGGCCGGCCTGATGGCCGAACACCGCCAGTGCCGCGATTCGGCCGCGCTGTTCGACGTCTCGCACATGGGCCAGTTGCGCCTGATCGGCGCCGACGCGGCCGCCGCTTTGGAAACCCTGGTGCCGGTGGACGTGATCGACCTGGCGCCCGGCAAGCAGCGCTACGCCTTCTTCACGAACGACGAAGGCGGCATCCTCGACGACCTGATGATCACCCGCCCGGCCGGCAAGGGAGCAGCCAGTTTCGGCGACCTGTTCGTGGTGGTGAACGCTGGCTGCAAGGACGCGGACATCGCGCACCTGCAGGCCCGCATTGGCAGCCGCTGCGAAGTCAAGCCGCTGCCCGAGCGCGCGCTGCTGGCGCTGCAGGGCCCGAAGGCGGTCGACGCCCTCTCCCGCCTGAACCCCGAAGTCGCCAAGCTGACCTTCATGACCGGCGGCCTGTTCACATTGGCCGGCGCCGAATGCTTCGTGACCCGTTCGGGCTACAGCGGCGAAGACGGCTTCGAGATCTCGGTGCACGAGAACGACGCCGTGGCCCTGGCCCGCGAACTGCTCGCCCAGCCGGAAGTGAAGCCTGCCGGCCTGGGCGCGCGCGACACGCTGCGCCTGGAAGCCGGGCTGTGCCTGTACGGCCACGACATCGACACGACGACCACGCCGGTCGAAGCCGCGCTGACCTGGGGCATCCAGAAGGTGCGGCGTGCTGGTGGCGCGCGCGCTGGCGGCTACCCCGGCGCCGCAGTCATCGACCTCCAGTTCGCCGAAGGCGCGGCGCGCAAGCGCGTGGGCCTGGTCGGCAAGGAACGGGCGCCGGTGCGCGAAGGCACCAAGCTGTTCTCGGCAGACGGCACCGAGCTGGGCACCGTGACCAGCGGCACGCTGGGCCCGACCGTGAACACGCCGGTCGCGCTGGCCTACCTGCCTACCGCGCAGGTCGCGGTGGGCACCGAAGTCTTCGCCGAAGTGCGCGGCAAGCGGCTGCCGATGACGGTCGCCGCGACACCGTTCACCCCGAATCGCTACTACCGCGGCTGAGCGCAGCGAGATCGGTCCGAGGCCGGCATGCGACCTGCCCCATCCGGGGTTGGACAGCCCCGCCTCGCCGATCTAACCTGCGCGCTGGCACGGCACCGCCGTTCTGCCGCCTCCCCTTTTGTTTCTTTCCTGAATTCCTTCTCCCGCCACACCACGGAGCCCGACACATGACGACCATGTACACCAACGATCACGAGTGGATCAACATCGAGGACCACGAAGCCGCCGTCGTCGGCATCACGCTGCACGCGCAGGACGCCCTGGGCGATGTGGTCTTCGTGGACCTGCCCGAGGTCGGCACGACCTACGCCAAGGGCGACATCGCCGGCGTGGTCGAGTCGGTCAAGGCCGCGGCCGACATCTACATGCCCGTCAGCGGCGAAGTCGTCGAAGTCAACGAAGCGCTGCGCGCCGACCCATCGCTGGCCAACACCGACCCGATGGGCAACGGCTGGTTCTTCAAGGTCCACGTGTCCGACATGGCCGAGTTCGAAGCGCTGATGGATGCGCCTTCGTACGACGCACTGCTGAAGACGCTCTGATCCCGCACTGAACTGCCTGGTTCGGTGGCGTGATCCGTCGCCGGACCTCCCCCGCCTTTTCCCCTGCCGCCACCGCGGCCGCCCCGCCGAGACCCGCTGCCATGCTGATGTCCGCCCACGCGCCCCTGGACGCCCTTGAAAACAACGCCGAGTTCGTCGCCCGCCACATCGGGCCGGCGCCGGAGGACGAAGCCGCGATGCTCAGCGTGATCGGCGCGGCCTCGCGCCGTGCGCTGATCGAAACCCTGGTGCCCGCCAGCATCGCCCGCAGCGCGCCGATGCAGCTGCCCGCGCCGCTGACCGAAGCCCAGGCGCTGGCCGAGCTGAAGGCCATCGCCGGCAAGAACCAGTGCCTGAAAAGCTTCATCGGCCAGGGCTACCACGGCACGCTGACGCCCGGCGTCATCCTGCGCAACATCCTCGAGAACCCGGCCTGGTACACCGCCTACACGCCTTACCAGGCCGAGATCTCGCAAGGCCGCATGGAAGCCCTGGTCAACTTCCAGACCCTGGTGACCGACCTGACCGGCATGGCGGTGGCGAATGCCTCGATGCTGGACGAAGCCACCTCGGCCGCCGAAGCCATGACGCTGGCCGCCCGCGTGGGCAAGAGCAAGAGCGAAACCTTCTTCGTGGCCGACGACGTGCTGCCGCAGTCGCTGGAAGTGATCCGCACCCGTGCCAAGCCGCTGGGCATCACGGTGGTTGTCGGCCCGGCCGAGCAGGCCGGCCAGCAAGAGTGCTTTGCAGCGCTGGTGCAGTACCCCGGCGTGACCGGCCGCGTGCGCGCGCTGCAGCCGCTGGCGGATGCCGTGCATGCCCAGGGCGGCCTGCTGATCGTCGCGGCCGACCTGCTGGCGCTGACACTGATCCAGGCGCCGGCCGAACAAGGCGCCGACATCGCGCTGGGCAACACCCAGCGCTTCGGCATGCCCATGGGCGCCGGCGGCCCGCACGCCGCCTACCTGGCCTGCAAGGACGAGTTCAAGCGCTCGCTGCCCGGCCGACTGGTGGGCGTGAGCGTGGACGCGCACGGCGCGCCGGCCTACCGCCTGGCGCTGCAGACCCGCGAGCAGCACATCCGCCGCGAAAAGGCCACGTCCAACATCTGCACCGCGCAAGTGCTGCCGGCCGTCGTCGCCAGCATGTACGCGGTCTACCACGGCCCGGAAGGCCTCAAGCGCATCGCCCGCCGCGTGGCCAGCTACACGGCCATCCTGGCGGCAGGCCTGAAGCAGCTGGGCGCCATGCTGGCCCATGAAGAAGCCTTCGACACGCTGGAAGTGCAGACGGCCAGCCAGACGGAAGCCATCCTGGCCGCGGCCCGCGCCGCCGGCATGAACCTGCGCAAGGCAAGCGACGCCTCGATCGGCATCACGCTGGACGAGACCACCACGCGCGCCGACTTGCTGGCGATCTGGGGCCTGTTTGCCAACGGCACCGCCCTGCCCGGCTTCGCCGACTTCGAAGCCGGCGTCTCGCCGCTGGTGCCGGCCGCGCTGACCCGCAGCTCGACTTTCCTGACACACCCGGTCTTCAACGCCCACCACAGTGAAACCGAGATGCTGCGCTACATCCGCAAGCTCTCGGACAAGGACCTGGCGCTGGACCGCAGCATGATCCCGCTGGGCTCGTGCACGATGAAGCTGAACGCCACCAGCGAGATGATCCCCATCACCTGGCCCGAGTTCGCGCAGATTCACCCGTTCGCCCCGGCCGACCAGCTGGCCGGCTACGCGCTGCTGAACGAGCAGCTCTGCGCCTGGCTGGCGCAGGCCACCGGCTACGCCGGCATCAGCCTGCAGCCCAACGCCGGCTCGCAAGGCGAATACGCCGGCCTGCTGGCCATCCAGGCCTGGCATGCCAACCGCGGTGAAGCCCACCGCCGCATCTGCCTGATCCCTGAGAGCGCGCACGGTACCAACCCGGCCAGCGCGATGATGGTTGGCATGCAGGTCGTGGTCGTGAAGTGCGACGCCAACGGCAGCGTGGACCTGGTGGACCTGAAGGCCAAGTGCGAGAAGCATGCCGCCGACCTGGCCGCCATCATGATCACCTACCCCTCCACCTACGGCGTGTTCGAGCCGCAGGTGAAGGAACTGTGCGCGATGGTGCACAGCTTTGGCGGCCGGGTGTACGTGGACGGCGCCAACATGAACGCGATGGTCGGCGTGGCCGCGCCCGGCCAGTTCGGCGGCGACGTGAGCCACCTGAACCTGCACAAGACCTTCTGCATCCCGCACG
>Ga0307514_10003710_pt1 | contig 14428 bp, 9 predicted proteins | sample 16_EM_MG_FD_203088 | JGI IMG/M metagenome (GOLD analysis project Ga0307514, IMG submission 203088) | Populus trichocarpa ectomycorrhiza microbial communities from riparian zone in the Pacific Northwest, United States - 16_EM | ecosystem: Host-associated > Plants > Roots > Unclassified | place... | reverse complement strand
AGACCCAGCGCGAGAAGTGGGAGCTGGAGTACGCAGCAGCCCAGGCTCGTTGGGAGCAGCACAAGAAGCAGGTTGCCGCTGCAGCCGCTGACGAGCTGAACACCTCGAACGACGTTCCTGCCGGAGCATCCACGTTCGGTGCAGAGACCGAGTCTGGTGCGGGAACCCTCGCCGACGACGAGTCGCTCGCCGCTCTTCGCGAGAAGCTCTCGAACAACTCCTAAGCGCAAACCGCGAGATTTGCATGGGCGGTCGTCACAACGACCGCAAGCCAACAGAACGGCCGGTCCCCTCGGGGCCGGCCGTTCTGCGTTAGCCCGAGCCCCCCCAATGACTTGCGGCAAAAGGGGCACCGCGGGCGGGATGGTGCCCGTTTTGCCGAAAGTCGAGGGTAGGCGGTGCAGCGTAAAGCGGTGCGAGCCACCAGAGCGCTCAGGTGCTGAGCGGCACGTCCCGTCTCTTGCGACGGAATAGCGCAATGAAGCCGACGATGATCGCGGCAATGAACAGGATGACCAGCACCGGCAGTAGCAGGGCGGCGAGGCTCAGGCTGACGCTACCGACATCCTCAGCCGCACTCACCGCGGGGCCGCCGACGCCGAGGGTCATCGCGTGCACGATCGGGCGGGAAGCCGACTTGACGCCGTGAACCACGAGCGCGATGAGGATGCCCGCGACGATCGGCACCCACTGGTTCGACTCGAAGAACGCGGCAGGGTCGTCGACCAGCGCGGTGCTCGAGCTCGAGCCGGAGCCGAAGACGATGCCGCCGGCAGCCGGACGGATGATCGTCTGCAGCCAGTCGTTGATGTTGTCGACGACGGGGATCTTGTCGGCCACGATCTCGATCACGAGAAGGACGCCGATGATCACGAGAACCCACTCGTTGCTGAGCCATGACCAGCCGGCCGGTAGCTGCACGAAGTCGAGAAAGCGCGAGGCGAGCCCGATGGTCAGCAGCGGGATGTAGGCGTTGAGCCCTGCGGCGAACGCGAGGCCGGTTCCAGTCAGCAGCTCGAACATGGGTGGCGCCTCTCTACGACGAGTTCTCACGGCGAGGCTAGCATTGCGTCCATGTACCTGATCGGACTCACCGGGGGGATTGCGTCCGGCAAGTCCCTCGTCTCCAGCCGTCTCGTCGAGCTCGGGGCCGTGCTCGTGGATGCCGATGTGCTTGCGCGCGAGGTCGTCGAGCCGGGCACTCCCGGACTCGCCGCCATCGCGGAGCATTTCGGGCCGGGCGTCATCGCCGCCGATGGCTCGCTCGACCGCCCCGCGCTCGGCGCCATCATCTTCGCCGACCCAGCTCAACGCGAGGTGCTCAATGGCATCACCCACCCGGCCGTCTGGCGTCGGGCGCGCGAGTTGTTCGCCGCAGCCCCGAAGGATGCCGTGGTCGTTTACGACGTTCCCCTCCTTGTCGAGGGAGCCAAGGGCCGACAGCTCGACTTCGACCTCGTCGTCGTGGTCAACGCGAGCGCCGAGACGCGGCTGCACCGCCTCATGGAGCTGCGTGGCATGAGCCGTGAGGAGGCTGGCCACCGCCTCAACTCGCAGGCGAGCGACACCGAGCGCCTGGCTGTCGCCGATGTCGTCATCGACAACAACGGCTCGGTGGACGACACGCTTCGAGCCGTCGATTCGCTCTGGGCGAAGGCCAGTGCATTGTCGGGGGCCGAACCTAAGCTGGGGTGATGCAGGCAACACGCGCGGTGAACCGCTTCGAGGTCATCAGCGAGTATGTGCCGAGCGGCGACCAGCCCCAGGCCATCAAAGAGCTCGCGGCCCGCATCAACGCCGGTGAGACAGATGTCGTGCTCCTCGGTGCGACAGGCACGGGTAAGTCGGCGACGACCGCGTGGCTCATCGAGCAGGTGCAGCGGCCGACACTCGTTCTCTCGCACAACAAGACACTGGCCGCTCAGCTCGCCAACGAGTTCCGCGAGCTCATGCCCAACAACGCGGTCGAGTACTTCGTCAGCTACTACGACTACTACCAGCCAGAGGCCTACGTGCCGCAGACCGACACCTTCATCGAGAAGGACTCGTCGATCAACGCGGAGGTCGAGCGGCTTCGGCACTCCACAACCAACTCGCTGCTGAGCCGGCGCGACACGGTGGTCGTGTCCACGGTGTCGTGCATCTACGGTCTCGGTACGCCAGAGGGGTACATGGAGGCCATGGTGGCACTCCAGGTGGGCATGCGCATCAACCGCGACGCCCTCATCCGGCGCTTCGTCTCGATGCAGTACAACCGCAACGACGTCGACTTCTCCCGCGGCAACTTCCGCGTTCGCGGCGACACCATCGAGATCATCCCGATGTACGAGGAGCTCGCGATCCGCATCGAGATGTTCGGCGACGAGATCGAGGCGATCTACGCGCTGCACCCCCTCACCGGCGACGTGGTCAGAAAACTGGATGCGGTGTCCGTATTCCCGGGGTCGCACTACGTCGCCAGCACCGAGACCATGCACAAGGCGATCGCGACCATCAAGGTCGAGCTCGCCGAGCGGCTCGAGGAGCTGGAGCGCCAGGGCAAGCTGCTCGAGGCGCAGCGGCTGCGCATGCGAACCACCTTCGACCTCGAGATGATGGAGCAGATCGGCTTCTGCTCCGGCATCGAGAACTACTCCCGCCACATCGACGGTCGTCGCCCTGGGGAGGCCGCGCACACGCTGCTCGACTACTTCCCAGAAGACTTTCTCGTCGTCATCGACGAGTCGCACGTCACCATCCCGCAGATCGGGGCGATGTACGAGGGTGATGCATCGCGCAAGCGCACGCTCGTCGAGCACGGCTTCCGGCTGCCGAGTGCGCTCGACAACCGCCCGCTCAAGTGGAGCGAGTTCCTCGACCGGGTTGGCCAGAAGGTCTACCTCTCCGCCACGCCAGGCAAGTACGAGATGGCGATCACTGACTCCATCGTCGAGCAGGTCATCCGACCGACCGGTCTCGTCGACCCGCACATCGTCGTCAAACCGTCGAAGGGCCAGATCGACGACCTGCTCGAGCAGATCCGCATCCGCACCAAGCGCGACGAGCGCGTGCTCGTAACGACCCTGACCAAGAAGATGGCAGAGGAGCTCACCGAGTTCCTCACCGAGGCAGGCGTGCGGGTGCGCTACCTGCACTCCGACGTCGACACCCTCCGCCGAGTCGAGCTCCTGACCGAGCTAAGGCAGGGCGTCTACGACGTGCTCGTCGGCATCAACCTGCTGCGGGAGGGCCTTGACCTTCCCGAGGTATCGCTGGTGGCGATTCTGGACGCTGACAAGGAAGGATTCCTGCGGTCGTCGACCTCCCTCATCCAGACGATCGGCCGCGCCGCACGCAACGTCTCGGGCGAGGTGCACATGTACGCCGACGTGCTCACCGACTCGATGGCCAAGGCCATCGACGAGACGGAGCGCCGCCGAGCCAAGCAGATCGCCTACAACGTCGAGCGCGGCATCGACCCGCAGCCGCTTCGCAAGAAGATCGCCGACATCACGGATGCCCTCGCTCGCGAGGGTGCGGACACCGCTGCGCTGCTCGCCGGCCGCAACGACAAGAAGCGGTCGCCGACACCCAACCTGCGGCGCGAGGGCAAGGCCGCGGCGGGGGCCAACGAGCTCGAGACGATCATCGCCGACCTCAACGAGCAGATGCTCTCTGCGGCGGGGGAGCTCAAGTTCGAGCTCGCCGGCCGCCTTCGCGATGAAGTCAGCGACCTCAAGAAGGAGCTACGGCAGATGCAGGCGGCAGGGCACATCTAGCGGCCGCCGCTGGCACTCGCTCCGGGCGGGACTGGCCATAGACTTCCGTCGTGCCGTCAGGTGCAGAGTACGGGGGAGTCGTCGTGTCATTGGTTTCGTGGACCAGTCAGAGTCGCCCCATCCACTGCCGCGTTTGCGAGTTCGACGGCAGCGGAGAGCTCGTGGCAACAGTCACCGCTCTCGCTGAGATCGACCTGCCAGCGGTGCGATGCCCCGAGTGCGGGTCCGTTCAACTACGGGACGAAGCTCTCGACTCATCACCGAGCGACGCATCCGTCGACGGGTACGTCGAAGGCGGGGTCGGCCTCGGCGCCATCGCCGACTCGATGTCGCTCGCCGACCTGACGCGGGTGCGCCGGTTCCTTGATGTGGGCTGCAACTACGGCTTCGCCCTCGACCTCGGACGATTCCTCTTCGACTGGGATGTCGTGGGTGTGGAGCCCTCCCTGGCGGGTCGACGTGGGGCGGTTGAACTCGGGCTCGACATCCGCGATGAGTATCTCGTCGAGAACTCGCAGCTCGGCGAGCCCTTCGACCTGATCCTGGCGAGCGAGGTCGTCGAGCACGTCACAGACCCCGTCGGGTTCCTCCGCGCCATCGCCGCGCACCTCGCCCCGGGTGGACAGGCCGTGCTGACCACGCCTGCCGCAGAGATCGTGCAGCAGGGGATGCCGGAGTCGGAGGTCGTCGCAGCCATCAGCCCCGGCTACCACGTCTTCATTGCGTCGCAGCGTGGCTTGGAGCTGCTCCTGCGCAGGGCCGGCTTCACCACCGTCAAGGTCGACCGTGTCAGGGGGTCGCTGCGCGCTGTGGCGAGTGTCGATGACACACCAATCGTCAGCACACCGATCGATGGTGAGCAGCTTGACTCCTATCTCGCCCACGCCGCATCCTCCGCTCCGCGAGGCAGCGCTCTCCAGCTCGGCATGGCGGTTCGCTCGCTCCGATCTCTGGTCGCCAGAGGTGACTTCAGCACGTATCGGGATGCGGTCTCGGCAGTTCGCAAGGCGTTCGTGCGCCGATATCACATGCGAGTGACCGATCCGGCCGCCCTGACATCGAAGCTTCGCTCCGACTCGGAGACGCCTCCGTGGAGTCTGGCAGGTGCCGCATTCGCGCTCGGCATGATCGAGCTCTCGCACCGCGAGCGACCGGTGCGCGCCAGCCAGTACTTCGAGCTGTCGAACACCGCCGCTCGGCTCTGGCGCAGTGCTGCTCAGGTGGCAGACCTCGACACAGTCGACCTCCTGTTCCAGTCGGCGTACCACCGGGCCCTCGCGCTGTCCCGCGTGGACGCCGAAGCGGCAACCTCGGCGGTGCTCTCGCTCGGGGAGTGGCTCGATCCCACTGTCGAGGACCGGGCGGCAGTTCTCGCCCGTCGCGAGTGCCGCGTCTTCGTCGAGATTGCGGCCAGAGGCGCGGTCGCGCCGGGTGGAGAGCTGGAACGGCGGGTCGATGCACGCTCACGCACCCTCGCCGCATCCCCCGACCGAGACGACCGAATGGCCGGGCTGGATGCCATGCTGGTGCTCGGCCTCGCCGCCCTCCAGCGGGGCCGCACCGAGGAAGCGCGTGATCGCCTGAGCGAGTGCGAGCGAATGGCATCGTCGGTCGGCGCCGACGACCATGCTCGTTCGGTGGCCCGGTCGTGTCGAGACCACCTTGACGCCCTCCCCGATGTCGTGTCCGATGACGAGAGCATCCAGCTGCACTCCGCGATTGACACCTACTGGTGCGATGCGTTCGGCACTTTCCTCGACGGCTGGATCCACGCTGGCGAGCTCGAGGTCGACGCCGTGACTGTGACCATCGGCGGCGTCGACGTGGTCGCTGCCCGTTCGGACCGTGCCGACCTGCTCGAGTACTGGCCGCATGCGCCGGCCGTCGTGCGCGGCGGCTTCAGCGCCTACCTCCCTGGCGCCGTCGGACGGGAGGCGCTCATCACCGTCACGACGGCCAACGGAAGAGCCAGCACGAGAGTCGCCCTCCCCGCTCATCCTCTGCCGGTGGGGCCAGCCTCCACCGACCACGTGACGCTCGTGCAGAGGGCAGTGGACACCGCGCCGTCCGGACCGGTCCTCGTGGTCGGACTCCGGGCTCCAACGGACGAGCTGGCGCAGCAGCGCATCGCCGAGTTCGGGTCGAGGGCGGTCACCAGCCTTGACATCCACGAGGGTCACGGTGTTACCCACGTCGGAGACGCCCATCGAATGTCGGCATTCCTTCCGCGCGACTCGTTCTCGCTCGTCTACTCCAGCGATGTACTTGAGCACCTCACCACCCCGTGGGTCTTCGCGGCGGAGTGCGCTCGCGTGCTGAAGGTCGGCGGACTCGCGGTGCATTTGGCTCCGTGGGTCTGGCCGACTCACGCGACACCGAACGACTTCTACCGATACTCTCCGGAGGGGCTCGAGCAGCTCTTCGGCGCGAGCCTCGGGTTTCGGATTATGGCGCGCGGGGGCGCCGCCGACGCGAGGGTCTACCCTGACCCGACATGGCGGGACGACTATGTCCGGATGCCAACCACGACGTCCGTGTCGCACTCCTGGGTTATCGCCGAGAAGGTGTCTTCCGTGGCAGACGCCATCTCCTGGCCGTATGACGAAAGAGACGGCGAGGCAGCCGCCCGCGAGTATCCTGTTGACGGCCTTGCCCCGTAGAGAGAAGCACCATGACGCCCTCGCTTGACGTTTCGGCGATCATCCCCGTTCACAACGGCGCGCACCACGTTGGTCGTGCCTTTGCCAGCGTGCTCGACCAGACCAGACTGCCGTCGGAGGTCATCGTCGTCGACGACGGTTCCATCGACGACTCTGCAGCAGAGATCGCGGCGATCGCGGAGAGCTCTCCGGTGCCCGTCATCGTTGTCAGCCACGCGAACGTCGGGCAGTCCGCCTCGCGCAATGCGGCGGCGGCGGTGGCCAGCGGGCAGCTGCTCGCCTTTCTCGACCAGGACGACCTGTGGCGTCCTCGACACGTCGAACGACTGGCCGCACCCTTCACCACCGACCCTGATCTCGGGTGGACATACAGCGACTTCGACGAGATCGATGCCGATGGGCTCATCGTCACCCGCAACTTCATGCGGGCGGTGGGCGCGGATACTCCGAGAACCACCGTCACCGACATCATCCAGCGCGACGGGATGGTGCTGCCATCGGCGAGCATCATCCGCGCGTCGGCCTTCCGGCAGGTCGACGGCTTCGACTCAAGGCTTCGGGGCTACGAGGATGACGATCTCTTCCTTCGCGTGTTCCGCGCCGGCTGGACCTCCCGGTTCACCCCAGAATCTCTCACTGTGTTCCGCGTGCACGCCAACAGCTCCTCGACCCGAAGCATCTTCCGCGACAGCCGCATGACGTACTTCGCCAAGGTGGCGGAGTCCCTGCCCGACGACGTTCGCCTCAACCGTTACTACGTCAGCGACCTGCTTCGCCCTCGCATGCTTAACAGCACGCTGTTCGAGTACTCCGTTGCGCTCAACCTTGGTCATCATGACGAGGCGCGGTCGATTGCCGCGACCCTGTCGACATTGCTGGAGTCGGCTGCGCCGGGAAGGCGGCGGCATGCAGCTCTGTTCGTGCTGCGGCGTCCTCGACTGGCCCGCTTCCTCCTCGGCATTCACGCGAGAGTTCCACGGCGGCTGCGGCCGCGGATCCCTCCAGTTCTCGCTCCCCGTTAGCGAAGCGCGTTCGGTGAGGGCTGACGTGGCGATCTCGGTACAGCGCTTCGCGGCACTCGATCCGCTGAGCGTGTTCGCCTGCGGCGCACGCGCGATTCAATGTCGGTGGTCTCCGTAGACTTGTGAGAGTGTCGGTGACCCCTGTTAACTCCCTGTCCACGCTGCGCGTCCGAGGTGCGAGGGTTCACAACCTCAAGAACGTCGACATCGAGATTCCGCGCGACTCCCTTGTCGTGTTCACCGGACTGTCCGGCTCAGGCAAGTCGAGTCTCGCCTTCGACACGATCTTCGCCGAGGGCCAGCGTCGCTACGTCGAGTCGCTCTCCGCGTATGCCCGGCAGTTCCTCGGGCAGGTCGACCGCCCCGACGTCGACTTCATCGAGGGGCTCTCGCCAGCGGTCAGCATCGACCAGAAGTCGACCAACCGCAACCCGCGGTCCACGGTTGGCACGATCACCGAGATCTACGACTATCTCCGGCTTCTGTGGGCGCGCGTCGGCATCCCGCACTGCCCCGTCTGCGGGGAGAAGATCCAGCGCCAGACGGTGCAGCAGATCGCCGACCAGCTCATGGAGCTCGAGGAGGGCACCCGCTATCAGGTCGTTAGCCCGATCATCTCGCAGAAGAAGGGCGAGTTCGTCGACCTCTTCAAAGAGCTCGCGTCGAGCGGCTACTCGCGTGCGATCGTCGATGGCGACGTCATCCAGCTCAGCGAGCCACCGGTGCTGAAGAAGCAGTTCAAGCACGACATCTCCGTTGTCGTCGACCGCCTCGTGGCCGGTCCCGACGCACTCACCCGACTCACCGACTCGCTCGAGACCGCCCTGCGGCTCACCGACGGCAATGTCGCGATCAACTTCATCGACCTCGAGGGCAAGGCCGCCTGGCGCAACTACAGCGAGAAGCTGTCGTGCCCGAACAACCACCCGCTGCAGCTCACCGAGATCGAGCCGCGCACCTTCTCCTTCAACGCCCCATTCGGTGCGTGCCCCGAGTGCTCCGGCCTCGGCTCCAAGATGGCGGTGGATGCCGATCTCCTTGTCGCCGACGATTCAGTCAGCCTCGCCGACGGCGCCATCCTTCCCTGGACACAGTCGGGTAAGGGCCTCTTCAACTACTTCGAGCGCCTGCTCGAGGGCCTCGCGCGCGACCTCAAGTTCTCGCTGAAGACGCCGTGGGGTGAGCTGCCAGAGGAGGCGCGCTTCGCGATCCTCAACGGCAACGACTTCGAGGTGCAGGTCAAGTGGAAGAACCGCTTCGGCCGCGAGATGAAGTACACGACGGGGTTCGAAGGCGTCATCCCGTACATCGAGCGCAAGTACCTCGAGGCAGAGACCGACGTGCAGCGCCAGCGCTTCGCGAGCTACCTTCGCGAGGTGCCGTGCCCCGTCTGCGAGGGCAAGCGGCTGAAGCCAGAGGTGCTCGCGGTCACGATCAACGACCGCAGCATCTCCGACGTCTGCGACCTCTCCCTCGCCGACGCGCACACCTTCATGGATGCGCTGACCCTCACCGAGCGCGAGGCACGCATCGCCGCCCAGGTGCTGCGCGAGATCCGCCTTCGCCTCGAGTTCCTGCTCGAGGTGGGTCTCAGCTACCTCAACCTCGCACGGGCAGCAGCGACTCTCAGCGGTGGTGAGGCGCAGCGCATCCGGCTCGCGACCCAGATCGGGTCGGGGCTGACCGGCGTGCTCTACGTGCTCGACGAGCCATCCATCGGCCTGCACCAGCGCGACAACCGCCGCCTCATCGACACCCTGGTGAAGCTCAAGAGCCTCGGCAACACGCTCATCGTCGTCGAGCACGACGAAGACACCATTCGCACCGCCGACTGGATCGTCGACATCGGCCCGGGCGCGGGGGAGCACGGCGGCACCGTCGTGCACTCCGGCTCCTATGACGACCTCCTGAAGAACAAGGACTCGGTCACCGGCGACTACCTCTCCGGCCGCAAGTCGATCGAGACGCCCAAGAAGCGCCGCCCGATCGACAAGAAGCGGCAGATCACCGTGCATGGCGCGAAGGCCAACAACCTGCGCGACGTCACCGTCGACTTCCCGCTCGGCACGTTCACGGCCGTCACGGGAGTGAGCGGTTCTGGCAAGTCGAGCCTCGTCAACGACATCCTCTACAAGGTGCTCGCCAACGAGCTCAACGGCGCGCGCCAGATTCCGGCGAAGCACGCGAAGGTCACCGGCCTCGACAACCTCGACAAGGTGGTGCACGTCGACCAGAACCCGATCGGCCGCACGCCGCGGTCGAACCCCGCGACCTACACGGGCGTCTTCGACAAGATCCGCACGCTGTTCTCCGAGACCATGGATGCGAAGACCCGCGGCTACCTGCCCGGCCGATTCAGTTTCAACGTCAAGGGCGGCCGCTGTGAGAACTGCTCCGGCGACGGCACGATCAAGATCGAGATGAACTTCCTGCCCGACGTGTACGTCGCGTGCGAGGTCTGCCACGGCGCACGGTACAACCGCGACACGCTCGCCGTGAAGTACAAGGGCAAGTCCATCGCCGAGGTGCTCGACATGCCGATCAGCGAGGCCGCGGAGTTCTTCGAGGCGATCGGCGCCATCCACCGCTTCTTGAAGACGCTCGTGGATGTCGGCCTCGGCTACGTGCGGCTCGGCCAGAGCGCGACGACCCTGTCTGGTGGCGAGGCGCAGCGCGTCAAGCTCGCGACGGAGCTGCAGAAGCGCTCCAACGGCCGCAGCATCTACGTGCTCGACGAGCCGACCACGGGTCTGCACTTCGAGGACGTGCGCAAGCTGCTGCTCGTGCTCAACGGGCTCGTCGACAAGGGCAACACGGTCATCGTCATCGAGCACAACCTCGACGTCATCAAGTCGGCTGACTGGATCATCGACCTCGGTCCGGAGGGCGGTGCTGGCGGCGGCCAGGTGCTGTTCGAAGGCTCGCCAGAGAAGCTCGCCAAGGTCGAGGGGAGTCACACTGGCCAGTTCCTGCGTGAGATCCTCGACGGCGCACGCGCGTAGCATTCGAGCATGTCGGAGACGGTCAGCTATCGCCCGAAGGCGGGGGAGATCCCGACGAGTCCTGGCGTCTACCGTTTTCGCGATGCCGGCGGTCGCGTTCTCTACGTCGGCAAGGCGAAGAACCTCCGCGCCCGGCTGAGCAACTACTTCCAGCCGCTGCGCAGCCTGCACGAGCGCACTCGCCGCATGGTCATGTCGGGCGCCTCGGTGGAATGGACGGTCGTCGGCAGCGAGTTCGAGGCGCTGCAGCTCGAGTTCACCTGGATCAAGGAGTTCAACCCTCCGTTCAACGTGCAGTTCAAGGACGACAAGTCCTACCCCTACCTCGCCATCACCCTCGGCGAGCAGGTGCCGCGGGTCATGGTCACCCGCAACAAGAACCTTCCGGGCGCCCGGTACTTCGGCCCGTACACAAAGGTCTGGGCGATTCGCGAGACCGTCGACCTGCTGCTCAAGGCGTTCCCGATGCGCAGCTGCAGTGACGCGACCTACAAGCGCGCGGAGCAGACGGGCCGACCATGCCTGCTCGGTGACATCGGCAAGTGCGCGGCACCCTGCGTCGGCCGCATCTCCAAGGAGGACCACAAGTCGATCGCCCTCGACTTCGCGAGCTTCATGGCCGGCCAGGACCGCACGTTCACCGCGCGCCTCGAGAAGCGTATGAAGGATGCCTCTGCCGCCCTCGACTACGAGAACGCCGCCAGATACCGCGACCAGCTGCACGCCCTCGAGACGGCCCTCGCGAAGTCGAACATCGTTCTCGCCGACGAGGTGGACGCCGACCTCTTCGGCATCGCCCACGACGAGCTCGCCGCCGCCGTTCAGTTGTTCATCGTGCGCGGCGGGCGCATCCGTGGTGTGCGCTCCTGGGTCGTCGACAAGGAGCTCGACGTCGAGTTGCCAGAACTCGTTGAGATCGCCCTGCAGAATGCTTACGACGACACCGAACCACCGCGCGAGGTGCTCGTGCCTGCGTTGCCCGACGACGTGGCAGAGCTCGAGAAGTTCCTCGGAGGCCTCCGCGAGAAGGGGCGCGTGAGCATCAAGCTCGCGCAGCGCGGCGAGAAGGCCGCCCTCGCGCTCACGGTCACCCAGAACGCGCAGAACGCCCTCGTGCTCTACAAGACCCGCCGCAGCGGCGACTTCACGGCGCGGTCGCAGGCCCTCGCCGACATCCAGGAGGCGCTTGGCATGGATGACGCCCCCCTGCGCATGGAGTGCTACGACGTCTCCCACCTCAGCGGCACCAACATCGTCGCCTCGATGGTCGTGTTCGAAGACGGCCTGCCCCGCAAAGACGAGTACCGGCGCTTCGCGATCGCGGATTCCGCCGATGACACCGAGTCGATCCACCAGGTGCTTACGCGCCGGCTCGCGTATCTCAAGGACCCGGACGTGAACCCGCTCAACGAGGACGGCTCCCGCAAGAAGTTCCACTACAAGCCGAACCTGCTCATCGTGGATGGCGGTCAGCCGCAGGTCGCGGCGGCCAAGCGCGCGCTCGACGAGGCCGGCATCACGGGCATACAGCTGTGCGGCATTGCAAAGCGCCTCGAGGAGATCTGGCTGCCGGATTCGGACTATCCCGTCATCCTGCCCCGCAACAGCGACGCTCTGTTCCTGTTCCAGCGCATTCGCGACGAGGCCCACCGCTTCGCGATCAGCTACCAGCGCCAGAAGCGCAAGGCCGACATCTCGACGGTGCTCGCAGAGATTCCGGGCCTTGGGCCATCCCGCGTGACGTTCCTGCTGAAGCACTTCGGCTCGGTGAAGCAGCTGCGCGCTGCCGATGCTGCGGCGATCGCCGAACTGAGGGGTTTCGGTCCGACGCTCGCCGCGGCGATTGTGACGGCGCTGCGCGACAAGCCGTGACCCGCGCACCCGGGTATCCTCAGAGTGTGCCTACTCGAACCGACCGGCAAGAACTGCTGATCGTCACCGGCATGTCTGGGGCGGGGCGCTCCACGGTCGGCAACGCCCTCGAGGACCTCGGCTGGTACGTCGTCGACAACCTTCCTCCGCAGATGCTCAAGCCGCTCACCGAGCTGGCGGAGCACGCTGGGGGGTCGCTTCCCAAGGTCGCCGCCGTGGTCGACGTTCGCGGGGGCAAGCTCTTCGCGGATGCCGTCGAGGCCGTGCACGCCCTCCGCAGCAACGCGAACCTGCGGCTGCTCTTCCTCGACGCAACAGACTCCGCGCTCGTGCGACGCTTCGAGTCGGTGCGCCGCCCGCACCCGCTGCAGGGCGACGGCACCCTCCTCGACGGCATCACCGAGGAGCGCACCCGCATGCAGGAGCTGCGGGAGTCGAGCGACATCGTCATCGACACCTCAGAGCTCAACATCCACCAGCTCGCCACGACGATCACCGAGAAATTCGCCGAGGAGCACACCCCGGGCGTGCAGGTCACGGTCATGAGCTTCGGCTTCAAGTACGGCCTGCCGACCGACGCCGACCTCGTCGCCGACGCGCGCTTCCTTCCGAACCCGTTCTGGGACCCGGCGATGCGCCCGCACACCGGCCTTGACCCGGAGGTGCGGGACTACGTGCTCGGCCAGCCGGGCGCCGTCGAGTTCATCGAGACCTACGCCAAGGCGATGACGCCGGTGCTCGCTGGGTACCAGCGCGAGAACAAGCGCCACGCGACGATCGCCATCGGCTGCACCGGAGGCAAGCACCGCTCCGTCGCCGTCGCCGAGGAGCTGGCGACTCTGCTGCGCGGGTTGCCCAGCGTCGCCGTCAACGTGAAGCACCGCGACCTCGGTCGTGAATAGCGTTCACTAACGCCCTCGTAGAGCGGGTATCGTCGTCACCTGAGCGTTTGCACCAGCGCCGTTCGAGAAGAGGATTTTTTCTGTGGCCCTAACCGCCGACGTCAAGGATGAACTGGCTCGCCTCGAGGTGAGCAAGAACCCGGTACGAGCGGCAGAGCTGGCCACGATCCTGCGGTTCTCCGGCGGCCTTCACCTCATCTCCGGCCGCATCGCGGTGGAATCGGAGCTCGACTCCCCGCTCGTCGTGCGCCGCGTGCGCAAAGACCTCGCCGAGCTCTACGGGGTACGCAGCGAGGCGGCCGCCGTCTCCGGCTCCGGCGCGCGCAAGACGAACCAGTTCCTTGTGCGGGTGATGGATGGGGGAGAGACCCTCGCGCGCCAGACCGGCCTTCTCGACGCGCGCCGCCGCCCCATCCGCGGTCTTCCGAACCGCCTGACCACCGGCTCCCGTGAGGAACTCGCGGCCGTTTGGCGCGGGGCGTTCCTCGCCGCGGGCACCCTGACCGACCCCGGCCGCTCTGCCGCCCTCGAGATCACCTGCCCGGCCAACGAGGCGGCCATGGCGCTCGTCGGCGCCGCCGGCCGCCTGCACATCCCCGCCAAGGCCCGCGAGGTTCGCGGCGTGCACCGCGTCGTCGTGCGCGACGGCGAGGCCATCGGCGCGATGCTGCGCCTGATGGGGGCTACCGCGAGCGTCACCGCGTGGGAGGAGATGCGCCAGCGCCGCGAGGTGCGCGCTACCGCCAACCGCCTGGTCAACTTCGACGACGCCAACCTGCGCCGCTCCGCCCAGGCTGCCGTTGCTGCCTGCGCCCGCGTCGAGCGCGCCCTCGAGATCCTCGACGGCGACGTGCCAGAGCACCTTCGCTACGCCGGCGACCTCCGGCTGCGCTTCCGCGACTCCTCGCTCGACGAGCTCGGCCACCACGCCGACCCGCCGATGACGAAGGATGCCGTGGCCGGCCGCATCCGCCGCCTCCTCGCGATGGCCGACAAGAAGGCCTCCGACCTCGGAATCCCCGGCACCGACGCGAACCTGCCACCCGACCTCCTCGACGACTAGGCAACGTAACCCCGCCAGCACCCCACCCACCCCGGGCATAGACTGAAACCATGGCTGACTACACTCTTCCGGAACTCTCCTACGACTACTCCGCCCTCGCCCCGCACATCAGCGCGGCAATCATGGAGCTGCATCACAGCAAGCACCAC
>Ga0307514_10003709_pt1 | contig 14433 bp, 6 predicted proteins | sample 16_EM_MG_FD_203088 | JGI IMG/M metagenome (GOLD analysis project Ga0307514, IMG submission 203088) | Populus trichocarpa ectomycorrhiza microbial communities from riparian zone in the Pacific Northwest, United States - 16_EM | ecosystem: Host-associated > Plants > Roots > Unclassified | place... | reverse complement strand
CTTGTTCATCACGGCAACGGTGTCGGCCATGGTCATGGCCTCCTCCTGGTCGTGCGTGACATGGAGGAAGGTGAGGCCGACATCCTGCTGGATGTCCTTCAGCTCGAGCTGCATCTGCCGGCGCAGCTTGAGGTCGAGGGCGCCGAGGGGCTCGTCGAGCAGGAGGAGAGCTGGGCGGTTCACGACTGCGCGCGCGAGCGCGACCCGCTGCTGCTGCCCGCCCGAGAGCTGTGCAGGCTTGCGTTGCGCGACATGGTCGAGCTCGACAAGTCGGAGCGCCTCGTGCGCGCGCGGAATCGCGTCAGCAACGCGGCGTCGCTTGAGCCCGAAGGCGACGTTCTCGAGCACCGTCATGTGCGGGAAGAGCGCATAGCTCTGGAACACCGTGTTGACCGGCCGCTGGTATGGCTTGGTCTGCGTCACGTCCTTGCCGCCGATGAGGATGCGGCCGGCCGTCGGGTCCTCCAGACCTGCCACAAGGCGCAGCGTCGTCGTCTTGCCGCAGCCGGACGGGCCGAGCAGGGCGAAGAAGGATCCAGCTGGGATGGTGAGGTTCAGGTCCTCGATCGCGGTGAATCCGGGAAAGCGCTTCGTGATGCCGACGAGTTCGAGGTCTGCGCCCGCCTCGGCGAAGCCGGAGCCCGTCTCCTCTGACACCTCAGACTCCCAGGAGAACGCTCTGGAACTGATCCCCGAAGCTCTGCTCCTCGTCGGGAGTGAGGCCGCGGAATATCTTTACCGAGGCGAGGGTCTCCTCGTTCGGGAAGATCAGCTGGTTGTCGGCGAGGTCTGGGTCGATCTTCTCTGCCTCCTCCTTGGCTCCGGTGACGGGCGTGATGTAGTTGACCCACGCCGCGACCTCGGCCGCGACGGCGGGGTCGTAGTAGTAGTCGATGAGCTTCTGCACGTTCTTCAGCTTCGACGAGCCGTTCGGGATGACGAAGTTGTCATTCCACAGGGTGCCGCCGGTCTCCGGGATCATGAACTCCCACTTGTCGCCCGACTCCGCATTGAGCGTCGTGACGTCTCCCGACCAGACGATCGCCGCGAGGGTGTCCTCGTTGGTGAGGTCGTCGATGTACGAGTTTCCCTTGATGTTGCGGATCTGCCCGCTCTCGACCTGCTCGCGGAACACGTCGTTCGCCTTCGCGAAATCCTCTGCGGAGAAGTCGCCGGAGATGTCGACGCCCTGCTCCAGCATGATGAGCCCGATGGTGTCGCGCATCTCCGACAGCACGCCCACGCGGCCCTTGAGCTCTGGCGCCCACAGGTCGCTGACGTTCTTGAGGCCCTTCGGCAGCTTCTCTTTGTTCCAGCAGATGCCGGCGAAGCCGCCCTGCCACGGGAGGGAGAACTCGCGACCGGGATCCCAGTCCGGCTGCTCGAGGCTCGGCAGCAGGTTGCTGGAGTTCTTGATGGAGCCGCGGCCCAGTTTCTGCACGAAATCCTGGCGGATCAGTCGCGCCGCCATCCAGTCGGTGAGGCAGACGGTGTCTGCGCCGATGTCCTGGCCAAGGGCCAGCTGGTCCTTGACCTTGGCGTAGTAGGTGTTGTTGTCGTCCACGTCGACCTGGTAGCTGACGCGGATGCCGCTCTCGTCTTCGAAGCGGTCGAGCGTCGGGTAGTCGCCGTTGTCGTCCTCGTCGATGTACAGCGCCCAGTTGGCCCAGGTGAGACTCTCTCCCGCGGGGGCACAGGCGGTGAGACTGACGGCGGAGGCCGCTCCGATGGTTCCCGCGGTGCCGAGGAGCATGGCTCGACGCGATATCTGCGCCTTCCGTGCCGCCGTAACGATGCTGCGGATCATCGGGTCTTCTGGAAGGGCTCCTGGCATCGCGTTCCACTCCTCGAGGGTCGGTTTCCGTGCAGCTCGATCGACGCTGCTCGCGTGGATCGATACTGGCACAGGACGGGCCGCGAGAGCACGAAATCGGAGCAAAACAGCCACCCTGTAACAAGAATTTCACTAAATCAGCACTATTCGGCGAAATTAGCTGCGGAATCCATCGAGGCCCGCTATTACGCTGAAGGCATGAAGGTTGCCGTAGCCAAAGAGATCAAGAACAACGAGTTCCGAGTGGCGATCACCCCAGCGGGCGTGCACGACCTCGTGGCCAACGGCCACCCGGTCACCGTGGAGACCGGAGCCGGCCTCGGCTCGTCGATCACCGACGAGCAGTACAGGGAGGCGGGCGCCTCCATCGCACCAGACGCCGCGGCGACCTGGGGCGGCGCAGAGCTGCTGCTCAAGGTGAAGGAGCCGATCGCCTCGGAGTACGCCAACCTGCGCGGCGATCTGGTTCTCTTCACCTACCTCCACCTCGCGGCCGACCGCCCACTCACCGACGCGCTCGTGGCATCCGGCATCACCGCCATCGCCTACGAGACGGTGCAGCTGCCGACGCGCGCCCTCCCGCTGCTCGCGCCGATGAGCGAGGTCGCGGGCCGGCTCGCCCCGATCGTCGGCGCGAACGCCATGCTCAAGCCGAACGGCGGCCCCGGCATGCTCGTGCCGGGTGTTCCCGGAACCCATCCCGCGAAGATCGTCGTGCTCGGCGGCGGCGTTGCTGGCACGAACGCGATCTCCGTTGCCGTCGGCCTCGGCGCGGAGGTGACGGTGCTCGACACCAACCTGCAGCGGCTGAGAGAGCTCGACGCCCTCTACGCGGGACGCATCAAGACGATCGCCTCCAACACCTTCGAGATCGATCGTGCCTGCGTTGGCGCCGACATGGTCATCGGCTCGGTGCTCGTGCCAGGCGCCAAGGCGCCGAAGCTTGTCAGCAACGAGTTGGTCTCCCGAATGAAGCCCGGCAGTGTGCTCGTCGACATAGCGGTCGACCAGGGCGGATGCTTCGCCGACACCCATGCGACGACACACGCCGACCCCACCTACACCGTGCACAACTCGCTCTTCTACTGCGTGGCGAACATGCCTGGCGCGGTGCCCAACACCTCCACCTACGCCCTCACCAACGCGACGATGCCCTATGTTCGCGCCATCGCGAGCCTCGGGTGGAAGGCCGCCCTGAACGCGGATCCCGCGCTCGCCCTCGGCCTCAACACGCACGCGGGATCGATCACGAACGAGCCGGTGGCATCCGCCCACGGACTCTCGCACGTGACGCTGGAGAGCGTGCTCGCCTGAGCGACGCCAGCTCAGCTGACGACGAAGAACTGCTCTCCGATGGAGACGCGCGTGCCGCGCACGACGCGATAGCGCTTGCCAGCGTCGCAGCGGGTCGGCTCGGAGTCAGGCTCGCGCACGAGCGTGCCGTTGCCTGACCACCGGTCGGAGACCCAGAAGGCGCCCCCGACCTGCCCGAACTCGAGGTGCGTCTTCGAGACCGACTTGCCTGGATCGATGATCGTGACGAGATGGTCGAAGTACTCCCCCGGCTGCGCGACAGGATTGCGTCCGATGAGGCCGGTGCCGAAGACGGTCACGCTCTCGCCGGTGCTGAACTGCAGCACGAAGCGCGACCCGGAGTTGCCGCGCTGCACGATGCGCGTCTCCTCGATGTCCTGATCGGCGAGGTCCGCAGCTGGCTGCGGGACGGGCTCGGGCTCCGGCTCCGGCTCCGGCTCCGGCTCCGGCTCGGGCTCGGGCTCCGGCTCCGGCTCGGGCTCAGGCTCCGGCTCCGCTTCGGACTCCTCCGCAGCGGCGTTCCGTGGAACGAGGTCGATGAGCTCTGGCTCGTCGACGATGCCAGGCTCGTGGCTATCCGGCTCTGGCTCTGGCTCCGGCTCCGCTTCGCCGGCAGACGCGACCGCCTCGACCGGCTCCACCTCATCCTGCGCTGGCGTCGGAGCGGGCGCGACCGTCCGCTTCGCCAGCAGGCTGGATTGCGCGAGCGACCGACCGCACTCGCCGCAGAAGAGCGCGGTGGCCGGTAGCGCTGTGCCGCAGTAGCCGCAGATCATCGCTTCCGTCCTCGTGTGCGTGATTGTCGTGCCTGACGGGCGAGCATACCTCGCACACTGTCCCCGCCGAGCGATCGCAGTGAGACGCGTGCACGCAACCGTGCCCACCGACTCAGGCCCTCATCCAGCGATGCCGTCAGTTCGTCGACAGAACGCCACAGCTTGGCGGCCTCGTCGGCGCTCGGCCGGGTCGGGGCGAACGTCGCGCGATCGGCGACAGTGGCGACGAGAACAGAGGTGTCTCCGCCAACGGTGGCGGCGAGCTCGGTGCGGGTCGCCGAGGCCGGCGGGGTGTAACCGTGGTCGATGACGGCATCCTCGAACTCGCGCCATCCCCCCGTGATGCGGGCGAGGGGGCTGGCAGCCTTGCGTCGGAGCGATCTGCGCCGAAGCTTCGCCGCGATGATCACGAGGAAGGGCGAGAGCAGGATGACGGCGGCGGCCACAGCGATGCCGAGGGCGCGCGCGATGGCGAGCAGCACGACGATCCACTGGGGGGTGAGGTCCTGGTCGTTGTCGACGGCCTCGGTTGGCGACTGGTTGTCGGTGAGCTCCTGCTCCTCGATGGGCGGCTGCACGACCGACTGCGGGCGGGATACCGTGCTCGGGTCTTCTGGCTCCTCCTCGGGAATCTCCCGCTCCTCCGGTGTCGGGTCGACGGCGACCCAGCCGAGCTCTGCGGTGTTGATCTCGATCCAGGCGGAGGCCATGCTGCCGGTGATCTCGACGTCCTCGCCATCAGCTGCTCCCTGCGGAGCGAAGCCGAAGACGACGCGGGTGGGATATCCGAGTGCCGTCGCCATCAGGGCGGCAGCGACCGCGTACTGCTCCCCGTCGCCGATCATGCGCTGCCCGGTCAGGAGCTCCGTGATGCGGTCGGCGGAGTGCCCGGACCGGCTGGCCGGTGCGTCCTCTGCGATTCCGTGGCTGATGTAGCCCTCCGAGCGGAGGCCCTCGAGAACCGAGACGAGTCGCTCGCCCTGGCTGTCGGCCCCGCTCGTGTACCGCTCGATCTTCGTGCCGAGTTCCTCCGGTACCTTGCCGGGGGCTGGCACCGTGGCCGAGCCCGCGTTCAGCGCTGCGAGCTGCGGGATCTCGAGCTGGTCGGTGAGCACCGCGCTCAGTCGGTACTCGTCGCCGCTCTCGAGGCCGCCGAGAACCGCCGCAGTGCCGGAGGTGTCGTTGTAGTAGAACGAGTCGCGCAGCGACGACGACCGACCGCCCGTGAAGTCGATCGACTCGAACTTGCCGACCGTGGGCAGCCACACCCCCGCGTAGTCGCCGACCGTCACATCGATATCCACGCGTTCTCCATCGACACCGGACTGGTCGAATCGCTGCGGAACACGCGTGAACGACCCGGATTCGCTCGAGACCGCTGCGCTGCCGACGGCGTAGACGATGCCGTCGTAGCTGTCGAGCGTTGCGATGCGGATTCGGGCCCCCGCGGGGAGGCCACGAACCGTCATGATGACGGCGTCATCCGTGCCGTCCCGGAAGTACTGGCGGAAGCCGACGAGCGGGCTCGGGTAGTCCCGTGGGTCGAAAGGCTGCTCGATCGCCGATCGCAGCACCGTTCGCTCCCCTTGGGGCGGCAGCACGACCGCCGTCGCGACCGCGCAGGCTCCGGCGATTGCGAGCACGAGCACGGCGCTGAGCATCGTGCGAAGCCCAAGCACCCGTTGCCGGGCAGCGCTGTCGAGGAGGCGGATGGCGGACCGCCGGCGGTGCCACCGTCGCCAGGTCAGCCACATCAGCACAACCGCGAGAAGCCCGAGGGCGAGCTGCATCGGCCACGCCGCCTCCCGAGAGCCGAACATGATGCCCACGATGAACAGCACAACGGGTGCCGCCACAGCCACATCTCCCCGGCGGGCGCGGAGAGCGATCGACAGGCCGATCACGACGGTGAGCAGCACGGCGACGAACGCCGGCACGAGGAGGCCCTGGTAGGTGCCGACCGGGAGGGTGATCGTCAGCAGCTGCTTCCAGCCGAGCGCGACTCCGCTGAACAGGTCGCGGAGCCCCTCGAGACTCGGCGCGACGCCGAACAGGGCCTCCGTCGGCACCGCGAGCGCTACGCCGGAGGCGGTGAACGCGAGAAGTGTCAGCGGAACGACCACGGCGGCAGGCCAGCGCTGCACCGCAGCACCGACGGCGATCGCCGAGCCGAGGGCGATGGTGACGGCGACCATGATGATGAAGTGGGTGTCCTGGTAGATCGGCCACCACGCGGCCGCGGCCACGGCGACCGCGACGGCCATGAGGATCGTGTTGATCGCCACGAACCACGGCGACGGCCGCGGGGTCACGTCGTCGCCCGGAGGAGGGAGCGGTTGAGGTCGTCGAGGAACCCGATGGTGAGAACGCTGAGTCCTGCAACCTGACGGAACCCGGGAATCGTCTCCGGGTCGCAGACGACCGCCACCACCTCGACGCCAAGGGGGAACTGGATGGATGCTGCACGCAGCTCCGCCGGCGTCGTGAGCGACCCGCAGATGATGAAGGCCACCGACACGCCAGGAACGCGTCCGCCGGCGACCTTGGCGACATCCACGAGGGGAAGGGCGGTCTCCGAGTGCTCGACGAGCGCTAGATCGTCGAGCAGGCGGTTGCGGGTGAGGGTGGAGAGGGTCTTGACGGCGAACACCTTGCGCTTGGCGAACTCCGGGGTGCGCTCGCTCACGATCACCGAGACGTCGCGAGTATCGCGGATGGCGCGCGCCCCGAGCGAGCCGGCCACACTGACGGCGAGCTCGAACTCCTCGTCGCTCGCGTAGTCGGCCGACGACAGGCTGAGCGCGATCACGAGGTGGCTTCGCTTGGTCTGCTCGAACTGCCGCACCATGTACGTGCCGGTCTTCGCCGTCGACTTCCAGTGGATGTTGCGCCGCTCGTCGCCCGTGACGTACTCGCGCAGCGCGTGGAACGAGATGTCGCTCGTCGTGAGGTCGCGGGTCGCGTTGCCCTCCAGGTCGCGGACGAAGCCCGTGCTCATGCTCGGAATGCCGATGGTGCGGGGGTGCACGAAGAGCTCGCTCGCAGCGGTCCACACGTGCTCCCGGCGCACAAGGCCGATGGGGTCGGCGCGCACCGTTCTCACGGGGCCGACCGTGAGCACGCCGCGGCGGCTCGCCGGAACCGTGAAGTCCTGTGCCTGCTCTCCCTTCGGCGGGGTTCCGGGAACGACCACCTCGGCGAGGGCCGCTCCGACCGGCACCTCGAGGGTGACCGCCGATGATCGAAACCGCCCTGGGTTGCCGACGACGAGCTCGCCGGTCACCGGCTCGCCCACCACCGTACGGCTGTGGGGAAGCCGCAGCCGTACGCTCAGCGACGGAGAGCCGATGAGGTAGATGACCGCGATAAGCAGCATGACGGCGCCGGCCCAGGCGGCGACGACGAGCTCGAGCCACCCGAGCCGGTAGCCGAGAACGAAACCGGTCGGCACGAAGACGAGCATGATCCAGCCGAGAGGCGTGACGACATCCCCGGCTCGCGCAGCGACGCGCGAGCCGATCTCCCGCACGAGGCGACCGCTGCGCACCACCGCGACGACGACGTCGGCGAGGAAGCCGGTGCGGCTCCCGACGATCCTCGTTCGTGCGTTGGTGAGCCCGTCAGACCCGGTCGGGAACTGGGTGTCGGTTCGAAGGGTCACACGGCTTGCCGATCACTCGGCGGAGGGGTCTCAATGATGATCTGCCCGATGACGCTCGTCGCGCTGACACCGTCGAACTCTGCCTCGGGGTCGAGCACGAGCCGATGGGCGAGCACCGGCTCGACGAGTGTCTTGATGTCATCGGGGATCACGTAGTGGCGGCCGTTCGCAGCCGCGAGAGTCTTCGCCGTGCGCACGAGGGCGAGGGCACCGCGAACGCTGGCCCCGAGGCGAACCTCCGTCGCCGTCCTCGTGGCGTCGATGAGGCGGCTCACGTAGTCGTTGATGGATGGATCCACGTGCACCGTGCGCGCGATCTCCGCCATCTCGATGATGACCTCGGAGGTCACAACGGCCGGCACCGTCGAGTCGTGCGACTTGGTGCCAGCACCCTCGAGGATGCGGAGAGTCGACGAGTGGTCGGGGTAGCCGATCGACGTCTTCATGAGGAAGCGGTCGAGCTGTGCCTCCGGTAGTCGGTAGGTGCCAGCCTGCTCGATCGGGTTCTGGGTCGCGATCACCATGAATGGCGCACCAACGGGATGCGTCACTCCGTCGACGGTGACGCGCCCCTCCTCCATGACCTCGAGCAGAGCCGACTGCGTCTTCGGGCTGGCGCGGTTGATCTCGTCGGCGAGCACGATCGAGGAGAAGATCGGGCCCTTGTGGAACTCGAAGGTGGAGTGGCCCTGGTCGTAGATGCTGACGCCAGTGATGTCTCCGGGAAGGAGGTCTGGGGTGAACTGGATGCGGTTGGTGCTTCCCTTGACGCTCTGTGCCATGGCGCGGGCGAGCGACGTCTTGCCGGTGCCCGGGAAGTCCTCGAGAAGCAGGTGGCCCTCGCTGAGCAGCGCCGTGAAGGCGAGCCGGATGACGAAGGTCTTGCCGAGGAGCACGGTCTCGACGTTCGCGGTGAGGCGGGTGAAGATGTCGGCGAACCAGGCAGCCTGTTCGGGTGTCATGGTCATTGCAGGGCCTCTCGGGTACTGGGTTTCAGCGGCATAGTGGTCTCGGTCAGAAGGTGCAGGCGAACTCGCCGTAGCCGGGGTCGACGTATCCATTGACAGTAGCCGTCACTCGCATGGCTACGGCGTTACTCGGCACAGGGTCGCCGGGCGAGCCGTAGCTCGACCAGTTGTCGAAGAGCAGGAACGGCTGGTTGTAGCTGACCGTGTAGCTGGCTGTCACCGCTCCGCTGTTGGTCGGCTGGATGATGACGGGGGGCGTGTTGGTCGTCGCGTCACAGCTCGCGACGGTCACACGCGTGTTGACCGGAACGAGGCTCGTCGGCGCCGACGGGTCTCCACAGTAGGAGTCCGAGTCGTTTCGGCAGGCACGGAACACCACGTCGATCGACTGGCCGTAGGCGGCGCCCGGCGAACCGAGGGTCGTCAGCCAGTTGTCCGCTGGCACGGTGCGCCAGGTGCCATCGGTGCTCAGCTGGTACTCGTACTTGAACACCGTGCCACTCGCGGAGAGCGCACCAGCGAGGATGTCGAACTGCCCTGATCCACGATCGGCGATGGTCGCCGTGCCACTCGTGGTGCCGGGGGCCTCGAGGCTGACGGTGGCCCCGGTCGCCGCTACCGTGCAGTAGCTGCCGTTGTCAGAGAGCACAAAGTAGGTGTAGGTCTCGCCATCGACAGCGCTCGCGTCCGTCCACGGCGAGGCAACACTCGAGGCGAGAACAGTTCCGGTCGAGCAGTCGGCAGCGCTCACGGCACCGTCGGCTCGAGCCACGGAGTACGACACCGGACCGCCGCCATTCGACGCGCTCGGCCCCCATGTCACGGTGATGTCGCCATTGACCGCGCTCGTCGCCTGCGGGGCGGGGTTCGGGGCAGGCGGCGGGCCGACGGTGTGGACGGTCGTCGACGACCGGTTCCAGTCGGCTGCCGAGGTGACCTGGGCACCATTGGTCGCGTAGACCTCGATGGTGAGCACCACGTCGTTGGCGAGCCCGCCGATCGTCGTCGAGGTGGACCCCGGGCCCACCTGGGTGGCCACGGCGCCGTTGACGAGCACGGTGTAGCCGGAGACCGCGGTGCCAGGGCTCGGGGTGGGCACCGCCGTCCACGACACGTCGATCGAGCCGCCGTTCGGGGCGGAGGCGGGAGCCGTCGGCGCGGCAGAGACCGACACGGGTGCAGCCGGGAGGTAGTCGATCGAGTAGGAGTCGCTCAGCGGGCTCGGCGCGGAGTCGCCGATGGCATTGGTCGCGACGACCTGGAAGGCGTAGAGCTCGCCGACGGCGAGGCCGGGAAGGGCACAGACCAGCACCGTGCCGCAGTCGTGGGTGTAGCCGCCGTTCGATGCGCTCGTGATCCGGTAGTTGGTGATCGGCGAGTTATTGGGAAGGGGCGGGGTTATCCGCAGTCGCAGCTCGCCATTGACGAAGGTGTTCGCCTGGCGTGTGAGCTTCGCCGGAACGTCGGGCACGTCCTGGATGGAGATGTGCACGAAGCCCCAGGCGTAGCGATCCGGGTCGCCCGTCGCATCGGCGACCTGATACTGGAGGTTGATGTCGACGGGTGCCGCGTCGGCGGCGACGGTCGCCGTGATCCGGCTCTTGTCCTGCGTCACCGAAACGGTGACACCCGACGGCAGCGAGGCGCTGTCGATTCCCGTCACCTGGACTACCCGAAGGGGCTCACCGGGGAATGGATTGGTCGCCCCGTCGTTCGCGAGCACGTCGATGACGGTACTCTCCCCGCGCCGGGTCGTGGCGTTGTCGGCGGCGGGCCGCGCGATCGGCCTCGTCGACGGCACGATGGTCAGCTCGATGCGACCGGGACGACCCTCGTTCACCGCGTCTCGTACTCCGAGCGAGATCGCGCTCGTCGTGCCCTTGACCGCATCGTCGTCTGCCGTGATGACGAGCGACTGGCCATCGAGGACGTAGCTGAATCCGACCGGCTCCTGGCCAGAAGCACTGAAGACCAGCTCGTCGAGGTCGTCGTCATATGGATAGTCGGTGAGCTTGACGAGGTCGAGCGTCTTCTCCTGGCCTGGCTCGAAGTCGATCACCGCACCGGTGAACGACGGCGGCTGATTGGTTCGCGGCTTGACGGTGATTGGCAGCACCAGGATGGCCTTGCGCCCGTCCGGGTCTGTGGCGGATGACCCGTCGGTCACCTCGAACGAGATCGAGGCCGGCCCGAAGTAGAGCTCGGCGGAGGTGTAGGTGAGGGTGTCACGGTCGACGACGAGGGATGTTCCGTCGGAGTGCGTGGCGGACACCGTGCTCGAGTCGGTGAGCCGCACCTGCTTGCCGCCGACGGCGAGCACGTAGTCGTTGAGCTCGATTTCGATCGTGTCCTCGCTGTTGACCGTGATCGGGTCTGCGCGGCGGTCGATCTGCGGCAGAGCGTCGTTGTAGCCGGGCACCCAGATGAAGGCGAAGGAGCGAACCGTCGGGTCTTCCGGGTGCGACACCGCGAAGGGGATGATCTGGCGCTCGTCGCCGACGGTCACCCGAATCGACTTATTGGCGAGCACCTGGGTGCCGTCCCCGGCCCGCAGCACCGACACCCCGAGGTCGGTCACGTCGCCGTCAGCGAAGAACACGCGGGAGAGCACGTCGACGTCCACCGTGTCGTTGTCGAGGATGTCGGAGAGGGTCAGCACCGTGTCGGCCGCTACCGGATACGCCAGCGGCGCGTCGTTGGAGACGATGACCGTGACGAAGTTGGAGCTCGTTCCGCCGCGCTCATTGGCGATCGTGTACCTCAGCCCGTAGCGGTCGACCTCCGGTGGCGGGGTGATGCGGATGAACTGGCCGTCGATGATCTCCGCCGTCGTTCCCTCGTCGTTCGGCTCCACCTCGACGACAGTGAGGGCACCGCCGTCGGGGTCGGAGTCGTTGGCAAGCACCTGCACAGAGACGGTCGCCCCCGGTCGGGCACGCACCTCGTCTTCGATCGCAACCGGGTTGCGAGCGCCGTCGAGCCTCGGCGAGATTCCGATGCGAACCGTTCCCGTTGCGCGAGCACCGAGGGCATCGATGAGGGTGTAGGTGAACGTGTCGGTTCCGGCGGAGTACTGTCCGGCCTCGTACATGATGTAGTTCGAGCCGACCTCGGTGACGGCGCCCTTCTCGGGGCTCGTCTCCTGTCCGAGCAGCTGAACGGAGTCCCCGTCGGGATCGATGCCGTTGAGGGGGATGTCGATGCGCACCTCCTCGCCGGAGAGCACACGGGCGGTGATGCGCGTCGGGGCCGGCGCGTGGTTGGTGTCGACGTTGGGCTCCCGCACCTGGATGGAGAGCTGCGCCTGTGCCGTCTGCCCGAACGGTCCCTTGATCTGGTAGACCGCGGTGAAGTTGCCAGCCTGCTCGGGCGCGAGGTAGCGAAGGGTGTTGCCGGAGGCGAAGAGAAGGCCAGCGTCGTTTCCGACATCCTGCACGAGCACGGGGTCGAGGGTGATGGACTCGCCGTCGGGGTGCTCGTCGTTGCGCATGACGTCGATCGTGATGGCGTCGCCGACGCGAACGGTCACCGTGTCGTCCCGTGCGATGGGCGGCTGCAGCACCTCCGGGCTCGGTATCTCCACCACCGTGATGGTGCCCTCTGCCTCGGAGAGTCCGTTGCTGATGCGGTAGTTGAAGATCACGGGAGCCGCGAGCGGCCCCTCGAGGGTGACCCGTACCGCCCGCTGCTCCAGCACCTCTGCTCGCACCGGCACACCGACCGGCATGTTCATGACGCCGGTCACGAGCAGCACGCCGCCAGCGGGATCGATGTCGGTTGCCGCGACATCGATCGTGACGCTCTTGCTCGACTGCACGAAGATCGTCTTCGGCACGGTGATGGGGGTCGTGTTGGAGTCGGGGGGCGCTGCGACGTCGACGCGCACGATCCCGGTGACCGTCTGCACGTCATCCGTCACCACGTACTCGATGTAGTGAGTGCCGACGGAGTCGCTCTCGAAGCGGAAGGTGCCGCGCTGGAAGTTCGGCTTGATCGTCACGCCGTTCTTCGATGGAACGGCGTTGAGCCGCACCGGGGCATTGCCGCCGCGCACGTGATCGAGTGGCGTGACGCGTACCTCGACGCCCGCGTAGGCGAGAACCACGAACGGGTCGGCGATGAGGGGCACCTCCCCCGCCCTGCTCACGTTCACACTCAGGGTGCCGACGCCCTCTGCGGTTCCGTCGGAGACGACGACCGTGACCGTCTTCGTCGTTGAGGCGGTCTCGCCCTTGTCGGAGAAGATGATCTCCCCGTCGGACTTGTGGCTGACCGTATCGGGACCTGGCACATTGGCCGAGGCGACGAACATGGGATCGCCGTCCGGGTCGACCCAGTCGCCGAGTACCTGGACGGTCACGAGGCCGCCCGTCACCACCTGGGCGGTACTTGCTCGCACCTGGATGGGAGGGGAGTTCTCCGAGGCGGCTCGAACGGCGACCGTCACCGTCGCCGATGCCACGCCGCCCCGCCCGTCGCTGATCGAGTAGGAGAAGCTGACCACTCCCGTGGCCCCTGGCACGAGGGTGAGCTGAAGCTGCTGGGCCTCGTTGATGATGTCGACGCGACCGACCGCGTCATCCGGGCCGTCCACGGCGGTGATGACGAGCACGTCGCCATTCGGGTCGTAGTCGTTGAGCAGCACCGGCAGCACCGTCGTCCTCGCCGGCCGGGCACCGAACTGATCGTCGACGGCGACGGGTGGCGCCTGCAGCTCCTCGGTCTGTGGCGGTGTCGCGTCGTCGTTCTGCTCGACCTGCTCATCATCGTCGAGCACGGAGATCAGGTCGTCCCAGTTGTCGATGAGCTCACCGTTGGACTGCACCGCCCAGGCTGAGCCCTGACGTGCGTCGTTGAGCACGACCCGGTCGCCGTTCGACTTGAACTCGAGGATCGGAGCGGCCGGCATGCGATCGAGCGACAGGATGCCGCTGGCGCCGTCGACTCCGCAGTCACGCCATGCCTCACCGTTCGACCACGCCGCGAACGTGCAGCCGTCGAGCAGGATCGGGGGCGCCACAGATCCGGCCCGGCCGTCGACGAGCGAGCGCGGGCCTCCCCCGAACGGCACGGAGAGCAGCCCCCCGGAGTAGCCGACGAGCACCTCTGTTCCCTCGACGGAGGGCTGCTGCAGCACCGGGCTGCCACCCTCGTCGACGGCAGCGGCGAGGCTCACCGAGCCTGCCTCTGTCTCGAGCACCGCGGTGTCGGCGTCGAGCACCGCCCATCGGCCGTTCACCGACGTGATGCTGAACGTGCCATTGGTGGAGTCGAAGGATGTCGTGCTGCGCTGCTCCACGAGCGTCGCGCTCGCCGCGTTGACCCGGAACACCTGCTGGGTCTCCGGGGAGAATCCGAACAGGACTCCGTTGCCGTCGACGCTGACGACCGTGTCCGCGCCGAGGTTGAGACTCGGCGCCTGCGCGGTCTCGAAGCTGCTGAGCCCAAGGAACGGAACGCTCCACAGCTCCCCGGTTCCCTCGGAGTAGATGATGACGTTCGCGCCGGCGAGGAACACCCGCGGTGTGTTCGGCGGAAGGGCGACGCTGTCGAGTACCTCGGAGGTCGCAGGGTCGATGATGTCGAGTTTCGCGTCACTGCGGTCGAAGAGCAGCACGGTCGCGCCCGACTGGATCACCTCGACGTCGTCCCCAGCGCTCTCGACGACCGTGTTGAGCTCGAAGACCTCGGTGTTGGCTCGCCCGATGTACTGGTCGGCCTGGTTTGCCACCCACACGGAGGCGTCGTTGAGGTCGAGCCGCTGCGCGCTGTATCCCGTGGAGACGACCGCGGTGGCGACGACGATCGCGACGACCACGAGGCTGCTCGTCGCCGTGACGGCGAGCGAGAGGTGGGAACGGAGCCAGGTGCGAAACACGG
>Ga0307514_10003708_pt1 | contig 14433 bp, 14 predicted proteins | sample 16_EM_MG_FD_203088 | JGI IMG/M metagenome (GOLD analysis project Ga0307514, IMG submission 203088) | Populus trichocarpa ectomycorrhiza microbial communities from riparian zone in the Pacific Northwest, United States - 16_EM | ecosystem: Host-associated > Plants > Roots > Unclassified | place... | reverse complement strand
GAGGGGGGAGTGTAGCGGGGAGATTGGCGATGCAGGAGACAAATTAGGTACCTCATATGCAACTTACGTAGGGGGTAGAACTGGGCTTCATGTTGTCCACTCGAAACATATATTGTGTATTAACTCAGGTGATGGCTAATGCACCTCTAAGAGCATAATTAACATTTATATCTTGAATCGCATGAAACCCTGGTCATCAAAGCCAGATAGTAGTATTTTTATATTGATCTCCAGGATCAAAATATCCCAACCAGTATTTCCCTACTCATATGCATATACAACCTCTACTACACTACAACTACTCCAACACCTAGGTATAGGTACAGTACAGCAAATATCCCCAGCGTATACCATTCAAAATAAGAATAAATGTCAAGCGGTTTGTGAAAAGAAGCGAAGCATCCACGGTCTCCGTTGTCAACAGGAGCTCTGGATAGGGCAATATGATAATGATGATGCCGGGTGAGAAAGTGATGAAGGAAACAGGCTGCGTATAGCATATATGAAGCTAAGAGAGGAAGTGATAATACATGGGCACAGCTAGGGAAATGTCAATAAGCAAAATAACCCCAATGGCCAAAAATACAAACAAAAAAAAAGAGATCTACCAGCTTTCGCCTATCCACATTTATCAAATTACATAAACAAAAAAAAAAAAACGAGCGGGCGCGCGTGATAAAAGCAAAGAAAACTCCAATAGACAAAAAATATATTGACAAAGAAGTAAAGAAGCGAGCATAGGGGCATGGGTATAATGAGCAAAGCATGGCAATCAAGTCCCCACCACACTCATTCATCATAGAGTCATGGATCCCCCCTCAGTGACAGCAATCAACCACCTCTCATCAACTCCCAACCCATTCTGTCCCTTTCTTCAAAAACTTATCCAATAATATTGTCACATCCGCCAATACAAACCGGCATATATACAACCCAAAGAACTCAGCCGCGTGCCTTTGGCTAAGCTCCAGGCCAACTTGGGCCTTTCGTGATAGCTTCCCTGAATCTATGGGTGGAAATCGGTCTATACCACACATTAGCAACTCATACTCAATCAATAGTCCAGTATATTAGGGGTCATGAACTCACCTAGAACTTGAGCGGCATCAAATACCCTCGCCAGAGCTGCAGTATAGCCTGAATTCGGACCAGTGAACGAAACAAACTTCAAGTTCCTCTCTGGTGGCTTCTGTGAATCAGAGCCCACCCGGGGTGTGGCCATTGGTAGACTAGGTGTGTCAAACGCAGGCTCGGGTCCAAATGACGATGCGAGGGCAGTATTCGAGTTCTTCGACCTTAACTTCCTCCACGACAGGTAGCTCTTTCCCACACTAATCTTGCCTGATTCCGTCCCCCCGCCGTCCCCATTTAATCCACTTCCGTACAGCGCTGTCGCTCCAGCTGCACCAACTTCATTCCCAAGCTTCTTACTGAGCATCGTTTGTACACGGTCGAGCACCCCTTCGAGGGATTGCATTTCCTCATATATGGCGTTCAAATCTGGTTCACCGCTTTGTATGATGGTAAGCTTAGCAAGTGCAGCTGATACTAGGTCGCAGGCAGATATCTTGTCGTCTACGGCTTTGATCTTGACACCTCTCTGTAGCCAAACATCCTTCGGAACAAAAAGCCGTGCGGATATATATCCACCCCTTGTGTGAGCAATTGTTTGATATAGACATCTCATCAGCCAGAAGGGTCTTGACAAAGGCTCTGCTGGGCATGGTTCCAGTGGTGCTGGGGGGTTTGGGATCAAGGAGTTTGGGCTTCCAGGAGTCGTCGGTGAGTGAAGCTTGCTATCAAATAAGTAAAGGCCCCCCAATGCAAGTCCCGAAGCAGAAGGCGAGTGTGCATATCCGGGGGTCATTGGTACCATTCCACCAGGAGTTGGAGGGGTGGATATCTGGGTCTGTAGTGTCTTGACGAGTCTTAGGTTAGTTGTACTTCCAGTTGATCCAAAGAAACCACCAAATCCTGGTGTTATGGGCGATGTAGCCTCCATTTCAGGTGTTGATACTTTGTTTGAGTTTTTTAAGCTAGAAGATGAGTTGATTTGCCTGAGGCCGGGTAGGTTTGCCATCTTACTAGCAAAGCGGGCAGGGGATCCAGAGCGCGGTGTCACGGCCTCCTGTGGAAGCCCAGATAGTGGATGTGGCATTAGGCTGAAACCAGCATTTTCGGTTCCTGGAAGTGGAGATGCTGGAAAGGGCCTGACCGTGCCACTGGTTTTGAGTGGAACTGGGGGCGGTTGATCTTGTGTTATCAATGAAGGCGTGGGCGATGGGCCGGTAGGGCGTAGTGCGTCAAGCACTTCCCGTATTGCTTCTTCATCTGTGACATTGGTAGGCTGTGCTGGGTGGTCAGATGGCAGTATAGACGAAGGACCACTGGCAATCAGTGATTCAGGGATATCTTGTGCCGTTATTGTCAGTGCAGGGGCGGCAGTTTCTATCACCAATGGACCAGCAACGAGACCAGATAACCTTCGCATTCTCACCCCAGATCCTATTGCATTCAAGCTCGAGGGACTGTGCAGGCCCTTACCAGGAGAGCCTCCTGGTGGGTCTGGAGGAGGTGGTGGTAGGGCCCTCGGAGGAGAAGTCAACAGTTGAGTGGGCGTTATCGGTGGCAAATCTGATATACCTCCGAGCGATGGTTTGAGCGGTAGCTGCGGTGGCCCAGCAGTATCACTCATTTCTTCTTCCATGATGCTATCATCCATTTCAGGTTCTGGTTGTCTGAGTCCTGTGTCAAAATTTGGCTCTTCGAGTGTGGTGTCGAAAATTAGAGCTAGGTCCTTGCTCAAGTGCTCCGCTGCCTTTGTGGCCTCTGGGGACCCATAGAAGGAACTGGCATTCTTCCGTGAGGGCAGTGAGCTCAGAGGCGGCGGTGGTGGTGGTGGGACGGAAGGAGGTCGAGGAGGTGGTAGCTCTGCTACTGGCTGGAGTGCTGTGCCGGAAGAGTACCCATGAGACATGAGTGAACTCTTTTTTGATGCCACAGAGCTAACCCAGGTCGATGCAGACATGCCACTCGAGGAAGACTCGCGAGTACCCCTTGGCAGCGATGTTTTTGACTGTAAATCAAACTCAAAGTCATCAAGCAAGTAGTCTCGAGTCACGTCCTCCAGCAGTAATTCCCCTTCATCATCCTCATCATCATAGAAACCCATGCCAGTATCCAAAAAATTTTCCCTCAGTCGCTCCCCCCTTTCCTCATCCTGCTCAACCTCAAACTGCATCTCCCGCTCCACTTGCCTGACTCTTTCTTTTGCCCCCTCCAACCCAGCTTCCGGCCCTTTATTCGACAAACCCGGGGCAAGCCCATCCAGACTTTTCATTACCAACACCCCATCGTCTCCGTAAGCCCCCAAATCAAACTCGCCATCTTCGACATAGGCTGCCTCCACCGCAGCATCAAGTTCGGTGCTAAAACCAGGCCTCTTTCCCCACACTCCTCCTTCTATAGAATCCTCAGATACAGAACCACCAGACTCATCAATTGTGTTGAGCCACGAAGTCGACACTTCACTCCCACCTCGTGAATGCCCATGAATTGAGGAATGTCTTTGTGATGAAACCCTAGATGATGCTGAACCAGTTGATGTAGATCGTCGAATTTGATCCCTAGAAATACTAAACCTGAGGGATTCCCTGTCCATTGACTGTCGACTCTCTGTATTCCTCTCGAATATATCATCTCCATCGAAACTCTCTGCAATTGGTGATGGTGGATTCAGTTTTGACGAAGATACTTTCAGTGGTAGCGGTGGTAGCATGTCGTTCCTATAGAGCTTGTTTTCGGAGTGTGGTGCACCAGCGAAGAGAGAATCTCGCCTAGGTGGTACCACTGCCTTCCGAGGGAATCTTCGCTGGGTGGCTGCTGTGTTTAACGACCCTGTTTGATACATATCCAGTTCCTCCTCTTCAATGTAGTATTGGTCCTCATCATACTGCTGTTCATCCTCTTCCCGTATGCTATCTATCTCATCTATAAATTCTTGGGTTAGTGGCCTTGCTGGAAGCTCTTTCTCGTTGGAGCCCGCTCTGGGGTACATGGCTCTCAGTTGGTCAATGCGATTTATGTACGTATCATGCTATATATATGTCAGCATATTCATTCCAGGGTGATGCAACAAGGGTGTATCATCTATTAAGGATTCAGTGAAAATGCGTACAATTGACTGCAGCTGCGCCCTGTCTCCCTCAAGCTCAGCCCTTGACATTGCTTGCTGCAGCAGGGTACATGCACCCGTATATGCCTCCATCGCACCTTCGATATTGCCAGCATTGTCCAGTAGAACTGCCGTGTTCGCTTTTTGCAGTGCAGAGGACAGCATGGCTCGTTGAGACGAGGACCTGTGTTGCTTCGTTTTGCGTTGTGCAGGCAATTGCCAATGTTGGGCTTCTGCTTTCTCAGGAGGGGGCGGTGGTGGTGGTCTTGAAGGTTGAATTGGAGGGGGGGGTATGTGCTGTGCTGCAACTAAAGTCCTATCACCATTTACTCTGGCATTGCTGGACTCGATAGCAGGGGACGGTGAGGTCTTGGTTCTGGTTCCCGGGCGTGTGGTGACAATGTGAGGCACGGACACTGAGTGAGCGTGTGAAGGGCGGACTTTCGAAAGAGTGCTGGAGTCGCTGTTGCTCCGTGAAAGACTGGATGCAGATCCAGACCACCGGTTATGTTTTCTGCCCTCTGAAGTACCCCTTATTGTGCTACTGCCACTGCTGTCTACTGATAGTGCCGGGGACGGCTGGGCAGAGAAGAGGAACGCCCTACCTCTCCCAGAAGACGACACTGGAGCAGGCGGCTCAGAGGGCTGGGGTAGAGGATGGGAGAGGGCGGCCGTCCTTGGTCCCAACATCCTGACCACACACACTATCCTCGGACCCTTATAGAAGCTGGGGAGTAAATAAGGCTAATCACTGGACGGAAACAATTAAACTGGACGGGGGTGGAGAAACAAATGGGAAGCTGCCTATGAACTCTGCCGCTTGAGGGAAAAATGAATGGTCGGGGCAGGAGCCACTCCACTAACAGCTACCGTCAGAGCTGGACACGAACGAGTGATGCCCGCGTCGCTTGGAGTCTTTTGACACTTTCGTTCTCCGCCGGACTGGCAGCCAAAGAAGCCTTTTGAATGCTATACTGGGGCGTGATGTCGCTGTACGCCTGTACCACCCACCGTCTACAGATCAATTGAACTGCTCAGAAGATAACAGGCAGCAGAAGAGGGTTTGTATTGCGGGAATCCCGCAGAAGAGAGCTGGAATTGGCCAGGCAGGCACAAGAAACGAGACTTGACTTGAGCCCCTGTCCCGCGCACACGCAAGATATTGCCGTGCTACAAGGAAAAAAACGTCAAGCAAGTACAGTACCAGTACCTTTGTGTAAAGTGGGACTCCCCACGGTCGTCGTCAATATTGTGTGGGCCAGGTGCAGTCTGTCTCAATGGCGCGCAATGGCATCGAACAGCGGGAATTGGCGCTTTCGGGGTTACCTACGGTGGTATTCTCCGACATGAATGGACAGAAGGAGTATGACTGGCTTGCCCTGCTCAAGGCCGGAGAGACAAGAGGTACGCCAAAAAAAAATCGATAGGACACAAGGACGTAGACACGAGATGACAATAATAATAAGCACCAAGCCTCCCTGGATGCGACCCTGTAATAGGAGAAGGCCTGGACGTTTTCCCAGACTAGGGGGGGAAGGAATGTGAGGGCCACTCAAGCTTGTTCAGCTTGGACGGAGACATAGGTATTCAGGTATCGGATCCAGCGGTATGGAATGAGGCTACGGTACACTCTCCAAGTACGACAACGCAATATAACCGTGGCTTGAACTCGTACTCGAGTACAGACAGACCTCTGAAGCAGCTCAGGAGTGAGACAACAACACCCCATGAGAGCTTAGTTTGGCTATGAAAGCTCGAGTTGATGTCTTCATTGGGGGACCCAAGGTAGGGTACCTACTGTATATGTACTTGCCTACACTGTACATACCGTACTGTACATCATGACCGTGAACGAGCCCCCTTTCTGTCATTAGGCTGGCCTGTCATCATTCAAGCGGAGGTGGGAAATACATAGGGTACGTACTCCGTAGGGGGTCCAGCTACCTAGGTACAGTTACTAACGTAAGGGGCGGTTATGACAATTGCAACTGGCATGGCATGGCATGACATGATGTTACTTACCAAACAAGCTAGGTACTCGTCCCTGCCTGACGGGCGCAGTTATTATTATTAAGGCGAGGCTTTGCAGATCTGCATATGTGAGGTACCAATGTGCCTGAGCGGATTCGGAATATTCTCTAATCTGGCGGGCTCCGGTCTCTCGTACGAATATATCGAGTCGTGTCCAGCTCGGAAGTGGTAATAAGAATAAGGGCAATATAATAAGCCAGTCCCGGTACTCAACACTTGTAAGCCCAGGCTTGTCGCGCGGGAATGGGTCTGAATACTTCCAACCTCCAAGTTGCGACTCGACGTCCTTATAATTAGTGTGACACGGGTACACGTATATAGTCTCGCACACGAAATTCCTTTTTCCAACGGTGCGGTGGTTTGGCGTTTGGGATGAGTGATGGGCATGTTGGAAACAGGTCTGGCACAACAATAACCCCAAACTACCTGTGCATACTCTCCAGAGTTGGGTGTGCGCCGCAAACTTGATCGGACAAACAGAACTCGGTGGCGAGGAGCTACCTATTGTACTGAGCGCTTACGATAAGATATGTGTAAGTATTAGGTGAACTTTTGCTGACCATGGATACAATAATGTCAGTAACACAAAAGTACATTAGGTAAGCTTGTAAATCTTGGCAAAAACTAGCACAATGAAGAGAGGGCTTGGCACAAGACTATTTTCAAGCAAGGACAGCAGAGTTACCCATAAGAAAAATGGCGAAACGAACGATTGACGAAGTGGAGGCTGAGCCCCAGTCTAACGGGGTTACGCAAATAGTTGCAAAGAAGAAGAAAAAGGATAAGAAGGAGAAAAGGGAGAAGAAAGAGAAGGGGGTTACTGGCAATGCGCAGGTAGACCTCGAGGAGGAGGGTAAGAGGGGAGAGAAGAAGAAGGAAAAGAAGGTAAAGAATAAGGGGGAGAAGGAGAGGAAGGAGAAGAAGAAGGAGAATAAGGAGAAGATAGTTGTTGAAGAGGAGGAAGTTATTCAGGAGAATAGGCCTGCAGATGAAGACGAAGAGCCAAAGAAGCTGTCAAAGGAAGAGCGGAAGGCTTCTAAGGCTGCAAAGAAGGCTGCCAAAAAGTCTGCAGAGGATGCTACACCGACAGCAAATAATAGATCATCTGCCAAAGCTTTTGTATCCCCCACCTCTACCACCTCGTTGGGAACCTACACAGAGCACCCAGAATTGTCCACAATACCCCAGTCCACAATTGACGAGTACCTCATAGCGAACTTCATCTCCTCAACAGACCCTCTGAAGGTGCCCAAGCTTAGGCCAATCACCAAATTCACCTACGTGCCAATTGAAGATGAGACCCAACGAAAATCGTTTCTCAACTTTACTTCCGGATTCGCGGCACCCACCCCAATTCAGGCAGCGGTGTGGCCTTACCTCCTTGCAGGGCGGGACTGTATTGGAGTGGCAGAAACCGGGTCGGGGAAAACCCTTGCATTTGGTGTTCCGGCCATTCGCCATATTCTAGCACTCCCGACAAAGGAGAGGAGGGGTGTGAAGGTTCTTGTGGTGTCACCTACTCGAGAGTTGGCTATGCAAAGCCATGAGCATCTAGAGAAGATGGCCAAGGATGATGGTTTGACGGCTGTTTGTGTCTACGGTGGTGTACCAAAAGACGAGCAGAGGAGGTTGTTAAAGAAGGCAACAATTGTAGTTGCTACACCAGGGCGACTGAACGATTTGATTCAGGAGGGTGCAGCAGACTTGAGCAATGTAGATTACCTGGTACTTGATGAGGCTGACCGTATGCTGGACAAGGGTATGATTGTCTCGTTTACACTTGCTCCGCCTGCTGCTAACAGCGATGTCCTGCTTGTAGGTTTCGAGGAAGACATTAAAAAGATCATTGGTGCTACTTCACCTGTTGGGCACCAAACACTCATGGTATACACTGTTCCAATAATTCACTATGTTGTGGGTGATTTTGCTCATTCTGTTCAAATAGTTCACTGCAACATGGCCCCCATCTGTTCGTGATCTCGCTGCTACATTCATGAAGACCCCTGTTCACTTCACCATTGGGGACAACCCAACTGGAGACCTTCGAGCAAATGTCCGCATCGTCCAACAAGTTGAGGTTGTTGATCACTTTTCTAAGGAAGGACGCCTGGACGGGCTCATAAGGGAGCACCAGTCTGCCAACAGCAAAACGGACAGAATACTTGTCTTTTGTTTGTACAAGAAGGAAGCCGTGCGTGTTGAGAACTTCCTGCAGCGGAAAGGATATCGAGTAGCTTCTATTCATGGGGATCTGAACCAAGGGCAGCGAACACAGGCACTGCAATTTTTCAAGGATGGCAAATGCCCAATATTAATCGCCACTGACGTCGCCGCTCGTGGTCTCGATATCCCGAAGGTCAAGCTTGTCATCAATGTTACCTTCCCACTAACTATTGAGGACTATGTCCACAGAATTGGGCGAACGGGGAGAGCTGGTGAGACTGGAAAGGCCGTTACTCTCTTCACGGAACATGACAAAACCCATTCCGGCGCTTTGGTGAACATTCTCAAGGCGGCTGGGCAGCCTGTGCCAGAAGCTCTCCTAAAATTTGGTACCACCGTCAGGAAGAAGGAACATAGCGTATATGGTGCATTCTTCAAGGATACGGAAAATGCTGGGTAAGTCATCTTTTGTAATATAACATCCTGTACACTCTTGTGCTAACAGACACTCACAGTACTGCTAAGAAAATCAAATTTTCTGATTAAGGCGTTTGGGTTGGGATCCTCTATTTTTTTATCATCGTGCATGGGTGTCGTCAAAATGTACCACGTGATATGGACAAGATGCAGTTGCCAAGGCCAAACACGGTACAGCGGAACTGCAATACGGATACAGCTAGTAGTTGCCTAAAAAGCAGTTTGAATTATGCCATCATACCATATACCATATCTACCATCTTGTGTATCCAGAATTGAAATTGCATAATCTTGTGTGATTTTGTCAAAGTGCCGTACACCATGAGAGCCGTAGGTTAGTTAATACACCTATTCTTATCTAACATAGCCTACTAAATGAACATAGATATCGAGAACGGGTGGGTCCCAGCAGATGCTCTCTTCCTCAATGAGAACGCTCCAGTACCAAATGTGGAAAGTGGAGAAATGTTGGTGAAAGTTGAGGTGGGAAAAATTCATCTCAACTTCAGGTGAACTTTCTTGAGAATGGGGCTGGTACATGCAAAGCATGCGCCTCACTCTTAGCCATGCTACCTTTGATACCTCCTACTCTATACCCAATTTTGCTCAAGATTTGATACCCTAGATAGATTGGCGGTAGTCTGGTTGGCACGACCCCCTCTCGAGATGCTCCACCTAGGCCTTCGGTTTCTAGCTACGTAATCGGGCATGCTCATATAATCGTTTGGTGTTTGCCCATATCCCTCTTCTGTACTCTCTCTCCTGTATCTCTTCCCATTTACTGACAGCTTCACCATGCATCAGTTCACACACAGGCTTGCCATTGGTGCTTGCCTCCGTCTAGGGTTGCAGCGGAGGTTCCATACCTCCCAGGTAAGATCTCGATCAATAATGCCGAATTTACGGATACAAACCAGGTAAGAGTTGACAAATGATCAAACACGATGTGGTGTTTCAGAGTACGGACGAGATGTATACACTATTTGCTACAATGGGCTCAGACAAGCAACGGTGGACGCACAGTTACGTTGAGTGCGTTTATATGGCGTTACGCAAGGGAGGAAAAGTGAATAAGAATGTTGTTGTGGAACAGGATGTTTTATGGTCGGTTTGCTGGTTTTATCATTAGCTTTTATGCCCTGAAGCATAGCGAAAGTGTTTACCGTGGTCAGATTCCAGTTTGGTTGGTGAGACTGGTGGAAAATTACCCGATTAGGCTTGGTTACGAAGACATTAGTTTATCCTTTATACCACTATAGGGATAGGTCCCCGCACCATACTACGTGAGTGTCAGTTGGGTAAGGCACGTGAGCGTTTGACAGAGAGCGATTTACAGAACTATAAGTATGATGAACAACTATTTACATTTCATCATATCATCCATGCCAAAGCTTAACGTCCATGGAGGAGTTCTTCGTAATCGATCAGTGAGATGGAACTTCTCGAGCCTGCTTATCTCATCCTTAAGTACGGCATCCGGCTTTGTAAAAAATATGTTGCCTGCGGAATTGCTCGAAGAAATGATAACCCCTTTAGTGACTCGGGCCGGGATCTTGAAAGAGCTACAAACACCACTGTATGTACGGTGGCCTCCTGCTATCTTGGTAGATAACTCAAAGTCCAAAACTATATTACTGAAAGTTCTTCCCTGGGACCTGCAATCTGTTATAGCAAACCCTGCACAACACGGGAGCTACCAGCGCCAAATAGAAATACGTTTCTGTCGGTTTGAAGTCATGCTGGGGGTGGGGACTTGTATTCCAAAACTTGAAGGAAATATTGGCAGTATTGCCTCTGACAGGCCTTGCATTGGTGTAAATTTAGGACCCTGGATTTGAATAACAGACACTTTGGCAGATCCATACATTGTGACCTACTTACTGAATAGACTTTTGCAGATTCATCAATAACAACATCTACTATAGCCTCCTTGCCATTGACAATACCCAATAAGGTGTATAAATTTTGATTTATGACAATAGGCATATCTTTCGTGAAAAAGAATAGCCACTTCCAAAGTCTATCACTGAAGCTCGATTAATCAGCGAAGGGTCGATTACTGTAGAGGCTGGGCACGAGACCTCCTACTTTACTGATATAATCATCCATATATGGTATGATCCATGCGAAGTCTCCTTAGCAATGAACAATAAGCGATATCATCATGCTCGCGCATCAAAATGCTAGAGACGTTTTTCCTCCCCATTACTATTAAGCTCTCTGAATCAATTGAGTCTGGAACAACTTCCCACAATGCCCGCCCCATTATGGGTGGAAAGTCTCACAAAACAATACGACCTTCAAGCCGCCAAATGTTGGCAACCATCGCTATCTCGTACTGCGCACATTTCAGTCCAATCTCTTGGAGCATTGTTAATGATATCATACTGAGTTCATGGATCTTTTAATTACGCCGTCCTGCCCCTTTGACCTAGACCTCCTCCAATGTGAAGGTGACGCCAACCTCCGTATCCTACGACCTGGAACCATGGGGCCATGGATCATCACAGGTGCTTATGCAAAGTACATCTCTGTCTCAGCAAAGATGTGTATTCACAAGCCTGTAGAACTCACATTTGAAGAAGCCGCTGGTATTCCAGAGGTATGTTGACATGCACTGCCTGCACCAGGCAGCTCAATCAATAAAAGGATATGAGGGTAACAGAACATCCCCACACTTAGGTCTGGATCACCGCAGTCTAAGCTCTATTTGTCGTGAGAGAGTTCAAGAAGGGTCAAAGCGTAAGCTCCCCACCCCCAGAACCCTCCTACTAAGTTTAGGCTACAGGTCATGATTCACGCCGCAGGTGTGTAATTTCTCCTCCATATCACGTGCCACCAATATCTGTCCCCATTGCCATATGTGCATAGTGCTGATAACGTGACTAACCCCCACTCCAGCCTCTGGGGTCGGTATTACGGCTATTCAACTCATCCGACACTATTCCCCCGAATCGCTGTCTCTCCCCAAACTAAACTTGATTGCTGCACAAAGACACTAGGCACAAGCCACGGGATTACCTACTGGGAGACTGACTTCTCGGAGGAAGTTCCCCGCCTAACGGAGGGTAAGGGGGTCGATTTGATTATTGACCTCCCAGGGCAGTCTCATTTCCAGAAGAACATTATCTCTGCAGGAAACGATGGAAGGATTGTATTGTTGGCTTTGTTGAGTGAGAGTGTGTGTAAGGAGGTGAACATTGCGCCAATTTTGTTTAAGAGGCTAAGGATTGAGGGGAGTACATTGAGAAGTAGGGACCTGGAGTATCAGGGCATGTTGAGAGATAAGTTTGTGGAGCTTGCATTGGATGCGATCAAGGAGAAGAAGATGAAGCCATCCATCGTGAAAGTGTTCAGCTGGAAAGACGTAGGTCCTGGTACCATATTGTGGCATTGAGTACTTACTAATTCTTATCAGATCAAGGAAACTCATAAGATGGAAAGCAATGCTACCATGAGCAAGATCATCCGTGTGGTTGACCGAAGAAAAGTGATTCTGCATAAAAAGTATTCACTACGTATAAGATGTTTTCTATACCAAGTTACCCTCAAGTCCACTTCTCTATAGCCTTCTATATCCAGCCTATTTAAGTACACACACTCAGTCACTTGTTACATGTAGTCTGTTATCTTTCCTCTCTTGCATCACAAAAAGGCTCTCATACCCTGTGCAAACTTATCTCATTGATCTCAGATATAGCTCAATATCACACGGGTAGCTACATACGTGCCCCCATACCCTCAGCCCCCTCCGAACAAGGAGGTGAAACTCTAAAACCCTGTCTTCCGGAAGGAATAAACAAAGCCATGCGAAAACCTCCGTGCTTCCGTCAACTCAGGTGGGAATGGTGAGCGATGGAAGATTCCACCGCCTCCGGCACCCTAGTTTCGGCGACCTCCCTCTATCAAATATGGTAACTATAATAGTCCCTATCGGATATTAATACTTGATAGAGAGGGGAGGAAGAAGGGGAAGGCGGCCTAGGGAGCTTCCGAAGTTGGAGCTAGGGTTCCAGGTCATGCTATCTCCCTTTCCGTTTTGGGTCCTTGAATCACAGGAGGGCCACAGCACGACTATGAATATCGTGAAACCACACACCACCGGAACTCTTTTGCCAGTTGTCCTTGTTCCACCCCGAGAAATTCAATTCCGTACCCCTCTGTGCCAACCACGGGGCCACACCCCTCCCCCCCCCCCCCAGGCGGATAGATATGTTTGCTCCTGAACGAATGGGCGGAATCTCACATAAGAATAAACACCACGACCACATTCCGCTTTACTCCAAGCTTTAGTTAGAAAAACATAAACTTATGATACCCAATTCCTTCCTCACCCCATGGCGTGATTCGTCTAACATTCCACTAATATCACTGTGTACATTCTACCTCAAAGTTGCACGCACACACACACGCCATTACACACACCATATAATTTATACCCTCAATCCAATACTACACCAACACTTCTTTCTTAAACAAGATCATCAGCATGTGCATGCGTTTCCGCAATCACATCATGTAGGGCAGCCGTTTTAGTGTTACCGTTAACCGTTCTGCGTACATGATCATGCCCATGATAAGATCTACGATGAACGGTCATCGAAGCCCTCAAAATCGCTCGAATCACATCTTGTTTTTCATTATCCGCCATTTCTTTCGCCTCTTGCTGCCCCCCCTCCCCCCCGCACACGCATATGCGTGGCTGTCTGAACCAGCTGCTAGATGCAGGTGTAGAAGGACAGTAAACGATGATGTATTTCATGATTATGAACTTTTTGATGTGAAATAGAGTTAATGATATATTTTCCAACAACTTCTATCCAACATCAACGGGGAAGATGGCCGAGTGGTTAAGGCGCTACGTTTAGGTTAGGTACACTTACCAAAACCCGTAGTGGGAAACCGCGTGAGTTCGAACCTCACTCTTCTCATCATTCTTTTTGCTTTTTTGTTTTCCTGCTTTTTTCCAACAAACTCTTTATAAAGTCGATTACCACTTTGGGGTTGACTTCCCGATTGGCCTCTTGCTACTGATGCAACATGTGTGTGTGTGGGGGGGGGGGTTATCGAACACCGTCATCTAGAGTATGTACTGTATCTATTCACGATACTGAGGTTGAAAGATCTACATCCCTCTTCCCTAGTACCGTATCTACCCGTCGAGACTACGTAGATACCTACCCCAGCACCATCTGAGGTATCTCTGAGACATGAGCTCTGCTTCAGCCTAATCACACCAACATCCACACTTAACGCCGTGTGACTATAGCGTGTGTTGTAGCTACACCCGCCCAACCTTATTACTTTATTGGTCTGCTACCTGACAACATACGTTGGAGGTGGAACAAGAGTTTATTTCTGATATGCCAATTGGCTATCTATGTGGGTTAATACCCCAGATTACGTTCGTTGTTCATGCGTTTTCAAGTGACTGCGTTGTTAACTTATTCTACCTTGCTATCTCCCACATGATCATACTTGTACGCATGTATACCACCACCCCAGAGCATACGTCAATTTACCATGTTCCATATTCCCTATATTTTGATGTTGCTTTTTTTTTCAGTACTGCTTCAGAGTCGCTTTTT
>Ga0307514_10003707_pt1 | contig 14434 bp, 15 predicted proteins | sample 16_EM_MG_FD_203088 | JGI IMG/M metagenome (GOLD analysis project Ga0307514, IMG submission 203088) | Populus trichocarpa ectomycorrhiza microbial communities from riparian zone in the Pacific Northwest, United States - 16_EM | ecosystem: Host-associated > Plants > Roots > Unclassified | place... | reverse complement strand
AATGTTTAACAAAACCCGTTACCCGCACCCATGAAAAACCCGTACCCGTAGCACGGGTACGGGTTTTGTTGGGGTAGGGGTACGGGTAGCTCTGGGGATACCCCAGGGTTACCCATGCCATGCCCTACTCTTTGCATGCTGGAGGTGCTACTTATTTTGCCTCACTTGGGCTTTCTGAGGATGTTATTCAAGCTCTCGGGAGGTGGTCGTCCCAAGCTTGGAAGGTATACATTCGTGATAATCCTACAGTTCGTGCTGAACTCCAGTTGAGTTCTTTGCGGCGCTCTTCTTCTTCTCATCTCTTGGCGTAACTCCGCTACCATCTTCTCTTCCCGTGTGCACCTCTGTTATGGCTATATCTGTTATGATCACCTAAGCAGAGGTCGTCGTGATTGTGGGTTCCAAAGGTAAGGAACAATTTTGGAGGCCTCTGTCCTTTCGATCTTCTTACCCCCCTCTCTCTCCACAGCCTGTCGGCTATCTCCCTCTCATATCTTCGGAGTTTCCCACTTCCATGCGGAAGTTCCTGGTTAGTTTCTCCCCCCTCTATGATGGTTAGCTCTATCTAACCCCCATCTCTCTCTGGCACAGTTATTTTTTTATTTTAAAGCCTTCCCTATTTTATCTTATCCTCGTTTTAATTTTTTCAGTCACCCGCCCTCTCCCTAGTCTTATTTTTATTTTTTCTGGTCAATTACTTGTATCTCTGTGTAGCCTATTTGCTCCGTCTCCAATTTATAAAGAGAGGTACACCGTGTGCACCTCTGTTATGGCTATATCTGTTATGATCACCTAAGCAGAGGCAGGCTGACCTGTACAAACACTGGATGATGTGGAAACAACAGGCTTCAAGCAAATTGGGGGGATCGCGTTTCCCCCTCTCCTGACACTCGCGTTGTCTTTCTTGCACGCACTCTCTCGTTCGAAGGTATGGGCCTCAGTACATTGCTCAGCTGTTGGGCTGGTTACACCAAGTCTTATGGATACAAACCTCTGGGTTGTGATGCCAACTGCTTGACGAAAAGTTGATGTTGTTCTGGGTCAAAGGATCGCTGAAACCACTATATTCCGCTGAATAAGGAATCAAACTTCGTGTCAGATCTATATTCCCTGTTGAATCTACATAGTTTTTACCAATTCGATTATGCGGGGCAGCAGAAGTTGTGGTCGGCTACGCACTCTAAACATATTGTTTGCGAATCGAGATTTACGATGCCTTGTCGTTTTGCGAGGTCAGAACTTGCTTGAAGAAATTTTTTCAGGCGAGCCAGCCTTTTAAGCTTCCAAGTTGGATTGTTTCATACAATGGCAGATAGGAAGGAATCGGATTTCGTCGCAAAACATTCGAGAAAGACCGTGGCAGAGTTTTTCTCCATTCCACTTGAGGACCAGTTAACCCAAATTATGGATGTGTACAAGTCAGCACGTTAATTTAAGTCCATCACCTCACCCTCACTTTCGTTTGCACCACCTTCACCATCAGGGTCATCTATCACTACTTCTTTCAATATCCTATCTCTCTCCTTCGCATCTTGATCGTCTTGATGACTTGGATATTCCATGACGGTGTCAACCCATGCAATGCCCCAGGCGCCATTGCCGACTTTGGTGCCGCCTATGGCGCGGCCTTTTCTGGATTGCGTGTCCGGGGTGGACGTTGGAAGACGAGATGAAGAAATGACTTCCCAATTGCATTTCGTAGGTTGGGTGTCTGCACGGTCTGTAGATTTGTGAGGCTGATGTGATGAATGAGGAAACAGAAGACTGACAGAAAATGCTGTGCATATGAGGCTCGTAAAGACCCAACCCTGGTTCATTAACAGTAGGATTCAACGCCTTCTCGCTGGGTGGCGCGAGCCCCCCACCCATTGTCCTCCCCGCAATACCTACCATTGCTGCATCTATATTTTTAAGACTCTCCTTTCTCTTTGCCGTCCATTCCTCATTCATTTCATTGACTCGAAGAGCCATCATCCACATCCAGTTTTCTTCGGTCACACCGTCCCGGCTGAGGACGCTCTTGCGAACGGCGTTGAGCGGTCCGTCGCTATATGGTCCCCAGCCATTTCCTCCGAAGAGGGTGGTAGGTCCACCAGCACGGTAGACGCCTCCGCCTCCACCGCCCGTTGGAGCACCGCCACCTGCGAGGGCACCAGTGGTCCCAAGGGAGCGGTCGAGAGATGTGCCGAGGAGGGAGGACAATTCAGTTGTGTGTGTATGTGATGGTGCGTTGGGGTCTGGAAGATCTCCTACGAGATCACCAGCTTGGAGGCCTTTGGCAGTAATGTCTTCGAGGACTTTTGATTCGTAATAGTCATCTGTTACCCATCTTCCGTCTGTATCAATGGAATGAGTTGGGCAGAAAGAGAGAGATGGAGAAAAGCATACCGATCAACATCTTACTTCCATGTAACTTGAATGCGCTTCTGGCGGTAACGAGCGTTACGCTCCTCGTCCTGAGGTGGGAGCCTAATTTTCCTTCGCTGATGAGGTAGTCTTTTTCTCCTTGTGTTGCGTTGAGTTTGAATGCGAGGGGATTTCGACGGAAGTAGTACAGGGAATCACGAAACCCCGAGGTGCGAGCCGCGTCTATGGCGAGCATGTATTGGCGCTGAGGGTGTCTGTTGGGTAGGGCGAAGGTGGAGGCCTTGAATTTTCTGCCTGTGGATGGGTGAGACTCGGGCGTATAAAACACAGAAAATTAGTGTTCACCTCCTAAGAGGTTTCCAAACCTGTCAATCTTTTCGTCTCCTTTAGGGTCGTCCTCTGTGATGAACTCGTCGCCATCAATAATGTGGACTTTACCCTGAATCGTTCTGAATGGTTTGCCACCACCGATAGGAGCCTCTTTTACGTTTTCTGCGTCTGCTTGGATGCCTTCGCCTTCATCACCCTCGCCCTCGCCATCTGCACCGTCATCTTCCCCGTCACTGTCGTCTTCACCTCTTTTTGGGAGTTTTATCAAGAGCGAACCCCGACCACGTCCGCGACCGCGACCGCGTCCTCGACCTCTTGCACGTGGAGTGCTGGTGCCTGATAGAGTTCCGCGCGCGGCACCACGGCCACTCCCACTCCCTCTTGGTCTTCCTCTAGGTCGACGAACAGGAATGGAAGGTGGAAGAGGCGAAGAAGGTTCTGGTTCATTGTCGTTGTCGTTTTCTACCTCGTTGTCTGTTTTGTTATCTTGCTCACTTTCATTATTGTTGGTTTGTTCTTTAGTATTTTCTTCCTCGTTTTCCTGGTGTTCCTCAGTGTCTACATCCATAGGTGTCTCATCTTGAAGGACTCTCGGTTTAATGAGAATCTTCGGCATTTCAAAGTTGGACTATTAGGTGGGAGTGTGACAGTGACAGCTCAACTGAATGTGACATTTGTGGTTTCTCAAAGTCTACCCTTCCTCAAGGACCGTGAAGTTGCGCGCGGCGCTGTGCCCGACGACGACGATGAACCCCAATAATTTTGGGCAGCAGGGCACAGGTATCAGTCCAGCCATGCTCAATACGTTTCAGAATCAACAACAGCAAAAACCCACGTTTCAAGGCACACTGAACCCGTCGCAACTACAGGCAAAGTACAATTCACAGGGAATGCCCTCCAGACCAGGCACTTCTCTTTCTCATCGATCACCCACTATACCAGGTGTCCCCCAGGTTGGTTCTAATTTGACTTTTATAATTCAATAATGTTAAATAATTATAAGCCCTATAACCCTTCTCCCACCCCCAATCTGATGATGAACAATATGAACATGAACATGGGGATGGGCATCGGTGCTGGCGTGCCCGGTAGCCCTCGTATTGGTTCTTCTGCCATGGGTCCCCCTGGTTTGCCACGCAGCGTCTCGGGCGATGGCATGAATATTAATATGAACAGTGCCAGTGGAAGTGTAAATCCGGGTGCGGCAGGGATGAACATGATTGGTATAGGTGGTATGAACATGAATCTCCCCATGAACATGTCCAACATCAGTGGCCTTGGTATGGGTATGGGCATGAACGCCCCCACACCACGTCCACAGTCCTCGATGGGTATGCACAGCGGTATCAATTCGTCTTCCACGTCTATCTCCGGGATGGGATTGTCTGGTACGGGTTCCGGTATGGCGAACAACATGATGATGAACAACATGGGCATGGGAATGAACATGAATATCGATTCGCCTTCGAGAGGTATGATGGCTGGTGGAGGAATGCCCGGACCCAACCTATCTGCCGCTACGCCTACAAATGCGTCGGCAACCCCGCAAACACCAATGAGGCAGGGTTCACTTCCCCCTCAGACACCTACGACTCCACAGCAGAGTCAACAACACCATCATCATCAGCAGTCACATCCTACGATGAGCGGTCCGATGAGCATGCAATCTATGCGTCAGGGTGCTATGCAAGGAGGACAAGCGGCCCAGGTCCCAAGTTCTAATACAAGTAGGCGGCAGTCACACCCTCCGAATTCGATGTCCATGGGTATGAATATGGGAATGGGTAGCAACGTGGCCAACATGGGAATGGGTGGCAACATGGGTGGTATGAATATGGGTGGTAATATTGGAATGGGAGGTATGGGTCCGAACATGGGTGGAAATATGAGCAACATGGGCATGGGCGGAATGTCCACCGGATCAGGTAGTGGCATGTTGACACCTGGAAGTCCGTTGGTGGGTGCTGCCAATTTGACTATGTCAGGTACTATGGGAGGGATGGGTACCCCACAGTCACAAGGCTTGCAGTCGCACCAAGGACAGGGACAGGTACAACAAGGTTTTGTCGCTGGTGGGGCTACGAATGCGATGACGAACACGAATGTGAATTTAATGACTTCCTCCATGCATACAAACATGGTCGGTAGTTCTTCAGCCTTGGTACCTGGAATGGCAGCAGCAGCGCCTCGTTCTACCACCTCCCCTACCGATCTGAACGCTCCCTCGGCTTTTGGATCGACTTCTGCATCAGGGCCTAGTTCCAGTTCCAGCACCAACTCCAACTCTGGTACCAACACTACCGGCCCTCCTTCTTCATCCTCGACCTCGAGCACAATCACTAACACGGGTTCGCACGCCCTTCCACTGCTTCCACCTCTTAATACCAACACGACTCATATCACAACCGTTCCACTTGCGGCGTCAGAGCGTCTTATCAGGCCACTCTCTCCCTTTGAGATTGAAAAAATTAAGGGATGGATGGAGGTGGATCGGGAGTATGATGTACGATTGAGGAATATGAAGGGTCGGATGGCGGAGGAGGCATGGGGAGCGTTCAGAGGTGTGTCAGCGGGAATACCTGGATCAGGCGGAGAAGCAAGTCTAACACAATCGCATCTACACACGAAAGGAAAACCCAGATTCCTGAACACCGCCGCTGCGCCCAACTGGTGGGAGCGTGGTGGATTAGGTGGTATTGGGTCGAATTGGAATCGATTTAGGAGACCTGGGAAGGAGGTGTTTGATGTCAGGTATTCTGGGAGGAGGGATCTGGGTGGGAGGAGTATTGCGGGAGGTGGATACAGGAGTGGGAGAAAAGGAGTGAAGAGAGAGGGATTCAGGTTGTATGTTATCTTACATCTTGTTTTTCCCTTTCCTCTTTGAAAATTCAGACTTTAAAACCTCACTGACTTATTCTCCTCTTTTGTCCAAATACAGACCAAAATTTATCCATCTGCACGAAGCTAATAAACCCGAAGTGTTGGTGCCCATCCGGATCGAGTTTGATGTGGAGCATCATAAGATGCGGGAAGCGTTCATATGGAATTTGAATGGTATGTCTTGTTTTTTTACGGTGGCAATCTTTTTATTCCTTTCTTTGCCCTTCCTCACCCTCACAACCATCCTCATTTTTGTTTCTGATTCACCTTGTTTGGGTTGTTCGTCTGCTTAGTCTATTATCTCCCCTTGAACAGATCCGATCATAACGCCCGAAATATTTGCTCAGTCTCTCGTCGAAGACTACAATCTCGCGCCTTCGTACCACGGGGTGATCATGAAGAGCATCCAGGATCAGCTAAGTGATTTTCAGGCGCATATGATGAACTTCGATGTTGCCGTCGATATGGAGGAAGGGTATACGTATGAACATGAGTATGATAGTCCCCGTCGCGTGGATGCGCGTACCGACGATGAGGAGGATACCGTGAAGAAAGAGAGTGAGAAGGAACAGGAATGTAAAAAGGCCATTTTGAGGGGTGTCTTGGACGAGAAAGAAGCGCAGTGGTGGGCTACATGGAGGAAGAGGGTGAAGCAGGAAGCGAGGCGGGCTGTGCAGGAGGCGGCGTTGCTTCGCGGGGAGAAGAAGAGGCGGAAGGAGGGTGGTGCAAGCATTGGAATAGGTAGGAAGAGGGTGGTGGGACAGAGGAAGAGGAGAAGGTTGGTCCGGCTGGCGGAAGGTGACCATGAATATGATATAGACGGTGACGTAGATATGGGCATGTTTGCAGATAATGAGCTGGATGACCGGGATGACAATGAGGGCATTGTGATGGTTGAAGATGGGAGTGGAGAAGAGGAAGATGGGGAGTGGAAGGCGCTTAGTGTGGATGAGATCAAAGTTGATGAGCAAACTATGCTTGAGGAAATGAGGATTTTGATCAAGGTCCGTTTTTCGCTTGATTTTCTTGTTTTTCCAGGTTTGCTTGAGGCTGAAACTTCCGGCGAAAACAGCTAGACATTATTGTTGCTTCTATCAAACTTGACGATCAATTCGAGTGGGATCTGGATAACCCTATGGCATCTCCTGAAGCGTTTGCGGAGGTATACACACAGGAACTGGGCCTTTGTGGTGAATTCAAGTGAGTGCATATTTATGCCCAATTGCACCAATCACTGGTTCTGAGCACTTCCAAATAACAGAACGGCCATTGCTCATTCGATAAGAGAGCAAGTCTTTACATATCAGAAATCTCTCTTCCTCGTTGGACATATTTCGGACGGCTCACCAGTCCAGGATGAAGAGCTAAAGCAAACCTTTTTGCCAAGTCTTACAAGCGCCGCACGTCCTGTGAACGAAGTGTCTCTGTTCACGCCCTTGCTCAACTACCTCTCCGACGGTGAAGTTGAGCGAACTGAAAAGGAGAAAGACAAGGAGCTAACCAGGCGACGTAAGCGGAACATCCGTGGGAGGCGTAGTATTGCTCTCCCCGACCGCGAGCCCGTCCGAACGTACCGCACGCCCTCCATCGGCTTCCCAGAGCTCGATGCGGCGACGTTGGCTCTTCAAGCAGCAGCAAACGCGCCTGTGTCGAGGCGTGCTGCTGCTGCTGCTGCGTCGTTGACAATCGCGAACATGGTGGCTTCAGAGAATAGAGATGAGAATGCGCCGTTTATGCCGCAGCCGATTACGGTGTTTGCTCAGAAGGGGCAGCAACAGATGGGAATGGTAGGGATGGGATCCGGGTTTGGACAGGTCGTTGGCATGGGTCAGGGGCAGCAAATGCACGGGCAAGGCCAACAAAGCCAGAAAGACAAAAGAGGGAAAGGTTTGTTCAAAGCCCCTCCTTTCCCGCCTTCTGTGCTTCGCGCTCGTGCTCGCGTCTCTGCGCCGACCCTATCAACGGCTGCAGACGCGTCTTTCCTCCCTCCTGGTTCAAACGTCGACAAAGATACGCAAGAGTTAGGAAGCGCACAACAGCTTCTTTCATCTGGGCCAGATGCCAGGTTTAGTAGGTTGCTGAGTGCGAAAAGGGCAAAAGAGCTTGAAAGGGAGGCGAAGGAGAAGGAGTTTGTAGATGGACAGCACTCGAATTATATCGATGGCGTGTGGCATTGCTCGAACTGTGGGTGCCCAGAGAGTATTGCAGTGGGCAGGAGGAAGGGCCCTTTGGGAGATAAATCGCAGTGTGGAACGTGTGGTACGTTTTTTTTCTGCCTTGGAATCGAACTTTTTTAAGAGGTCTTGATAGGTAAATTCTGGCACAGACATCGAAGACCGCGTCCTGTCGAGTATAACTCAGATCCCAGCTTCCACTCGGGACTCAAACAAAAAGAAGCAGAAGCTCTCAAAACGCCTGCCAGTAAGAAAAAAGGCGGCGCTGCTGCATTGCGCGCTGCGGCTACTGCTGCCGCGTCATCCGCTGCGGTGTCTACTGTTGGAACCCCTGCTGGTGCTGATGCGTCGGAACCGCAGACGCCTGGTGCGGGGCGGACGAATGGGGACGAGAACAGGAAAGACAAGGAAAGGGACGATGATGATAGAGCGATCTCGCCTGTGTCGACAGCATCGAGTGCTTCCGAGGCGCCGCTTGCACACAAGGTCAAGATAAACGGGGGTCATCAACAGAGAACGTCGTCGCCTATGCCAGCATCCACGCCCACCAAGTCTGAGATGACAAAAAATGGCATATCTGCGAGCTCATCCGTGTCAGAGGGCGCATCAACTTCCACTGCTCCTTCTGCACTTCAAAACCTTTCTAAAATTCATGTAGGTCTTTTGTTATTCCATCTGTGCTCTAGTATCCATTATCTTTATCTCTTTTGGGGTCTGCTTGTTGCCTCTCGCACTCAACATCCAGCCTCCACCGTGGCTCTCGAATCAGATGCAAATTATGCAAGGAAAATACCCCAATGATCGGTTTGAAGTCATCCTACGAAAAGTCAACGCGAACAGTACACCCGAGTGGCGCATAAAATGTCTGGATTGTCCTGGAAAGGTGTGTGACTTACGCTGTTATCATCTTCTCATACTGACAGTATAATGACTAGTTGTATACCCCTGGTCCACTTGAAACTCTGTCGAACTATGAGGTTCATCTCAAAAACCGACAGCATCGTCACCGCGTAAATATTCGGCTTACCAACTCCGCAAACGCTGCCTCTTCAGCTGGCGCTGCAGGTTCTACAGAAGCGCCAGCTTCATAGCGTACAATTGATTCCTGTTTCCCTAAATTGATAGCCATATCTAATTGACAGTTGATCTACTTCGTTCTGAGTCAATCTGTGTGGTTGTTCCGTCTTTACCTGTATCGTTATGCATATAATTCAATTTCTTCGTCTACATTGGATATCAATTTCATTTCTTCGTCATCTTGTTTTCAAATTTCAGATATTGGCTGGCTCATGACAAAGCAAGACTTCTGCCACAATTCTATTGTATGTAACAACAATGTTCTAAATTATGGAAAATACAAGTAAGGTATAGTATGTAAGTGTTGTGCGGTTGTGCTTCATTATATATAGACTTTCTGATTAAAATAAAAAAGGGCCACGAATTCGTGGATTTCTTACAATGTGGTATTTCGTCGACTTGAAATTCTACGTTCAGGTCTTACAGGCTGTCTAAAAAAGGGTTGGACAACTGGAAGTAGGATGATTGTAGGTTGTCGTTGCGTGGATTGCGGCACGGGCTGGAGTGGAAGGACATTCATCTGACCACGTGGGTTGGTAGGAATTGTTCTATATCCAGCTGGCAGCATGAAAATCGGAGGTTGGAGATGCGATGGTACCGGACGTTGAGAACGAGGCTGAGAGACGACCGGAGGGAACGGAAGAGGAAGCGTTCGCTCGGGAATCACTGGAGGGATTACTGCGGGTCGTGGTTCGACAGGAACGAACTGGCTCGCAGGGGGTACACTGGCAAGATGTGTAGGTCCTGACGCTGGGCCAGCTGGGAAATCAAGCCTTATAGTTGGTTCTGAACGACGAGTCGAAGAACGTCTGGAGGGAGCCGTGCCCCGTCGATCTGGCAGTGTAAATCAGATATTGTTCTCAACCAACGATATCGACTCCCTACCTCTCGTCTGCATCTCGTGTATATCGCGACTGATTTGGTTCACTGTTGTATATATACCTTTAATCTCGCTTTGGCGATTGTGAACATCCAGTTCTAGCCACTCGTTGAGCCCCCTCAAATATCCCATCACCTCACGTTGTTGGTCAACAGTAGCTAGCTGAGCTAAACGGTTTTCCTTTGTCCTTGTATTCAGTAAGTGCACTGTGTTCAAAAAGGACTACCTACTCTGAGCACCTCCATCGAGGGTTCCAAGGAGGGAAGTTCAGCGACAGCCTGCGTTCATCAATTAAACAAATTCTCAACCGTGAGCAATTCACTTACGCGTCCAGACGGCATTTGTAAATAATGGCCATTACCTGCGGGGTGCGGAGGTGAAATATGTGCTGGAGTCGTGCTAGCCAGCTGCTAGAAAATATGAGGTGTCCGCCATGGCTATAGAAGTCTGCTCACTGACTTTTGGTTTCTCAGGTCTTTCTTGCCCTTTTATATACCAACTAGTGGGACGAGGCCGTTCATCTTTTCTGACAGTGCGGCGCATAACCGATGCTGCCCTGTCATCAAGTCTTGAAGGCTGATTGAAAAAGTTGTATAAGACGATTTGTTCACCAGATAAGATTGTTTATACCAAGACAGGGAGGGGAATAGGTCCCGGACCAACATTGAATGTCTCTTGAGGCGGTGGTTGCCGACGAGCATCACAGACAATCCGCCGCTCATTGAGCAGTCTCTCGACTTCGGGAGTTCTAGGACGTGTAGCCTCAGATTCAGATGACTCTTTTCGCACTTTCCTCCTTCTTACCCTTGTGGGGCGGCTTCTTTGGGTAGGGATCGGGTAAAATAATGGCTCCGCTTGCACCTTAGCAGGTGCCAATCTCTCTACAGAAATTGGGCTGACACTTCTGGCACGCACACCCTCTGGGCGATAAACAAAGTGTTCGATCCTGGGGACCTCGTGTATTCCAGCGGACGGTATTTGCGCTGACAAAGTCTCGTCAAGTTGTTGCGCCACAGCTGGCTCAGTTCGAGAAGATATCGGAGGTCGCGTCTCGACTTCGGCAGATGTTAGAATTGATCTGAGATGTCGCAGCCTAGAATTAGTTGAATTGGTGATAGACGCCGACTGGGAATGAAGAGGCTGGTGAATGATTTCCGGTCCCCTGGGATGACCTTGATCAATGTAGGTCTGAATAAGACCTTCAATGCGCTCCAATCGTTCGGAGAGTTCTCCCGCACGATCATCGCGACGTCTTTCAAACACCTCTTCTAATATCTTGTAATTCGTGGCTTGGCTACCACCCAAAGTCCGGATCTGCTCCTGGAGTTCTTGCAGAGTTTGATCGAGGGATTCAGGTAGTTGCTGAAACATAGGTGACGCTTTCACATCACTTGAGGTCGCCAGCACTGACGACGTCAAATCACTTGAGCGAGATGAAGAGGTGGTAGGTGTGCTCGGAGAACTCGTATCAGGGCTCGAATTTGTATTAAACCTCACAGGAGAAAAGGGCAAGATTACCTCTGCAGCTGCCGCTGCCTCGAGAGTTTCATCGTCTGAATGATGCGACGACAGATAAGACTGCACACTGCTGACTTTACTTTGCGATTGGCCCAAAGATGCTGCCTGATGGGGTATGGCGACATCCACAGACCGAAATTCACCTGGAAAGATGGAGGACAGATCTGAGCTACCTCCAACAGACCGATCTACCAGTGCTGCTCGTCGAAGTGAAGTTGGCCGAGTCACGGGTATCATTGTTCTGCGCTGGACAGACTGCACTGCATGTCTCGCCGCCGAGTAAGTTCTGCGTACGAATTCCCTCAGTCCACGGACTTCGTCTTGTGCTAATTGGACGTCATTGGCTAGCTCCTTGTATTCTAAGCTCCTGGTCCGGTCATAATTTTGTACATCATCAATTAATGCGTCGAACTCTTGGACAAGATCCCTCTCAGGAGCAGCAGCGATGGATGGCAGTGTGCGAAGACTTGACCGCTCGGTTGCACCGCTGCCGTGGGGCGTTGTAATACTCACTATCAAAGATCCCTGGGTCGTTGGGGGAGGTGGTGTTTCCGATGAACTCAAAGTATGAGCATGACCCTTGACATAAAGTCAGAAATCGGCAATAAAGACTCGTGGTCAATAACGCACACAAAATGCCTGGACACTGGATGGCAATGATGGTTCGCTTGAAGGAGAAGGAACTCGCATTAGATGAACGTCCCGTGTTTGGTCCTTTTAATTTCTAGTCAGAACTGTCAGGTAAGAATCTATGTTAAGAAACATACAAGAGACGACGGCACTCTAGTTGACGGCGGTAATTCCGCCGAAGGAGACCAAAGCATTGGATATACCTTTTGTACTTCGTCCTCGTTCTCTGACTCACACAATGACAGAGTAACCGACGGTTCATATGAAATGTTCGGCTGGTATGGCAATCGTTGTTCAGTAGGAGATTCCAGCAAGGACTCGACGCTGGAAGGGGTGTCAAGGTCAGATGAAGAGGAAACCGATGGGGATAGAACGGGCGTCGAGGAAGGGACAGGGGAGTACGAAGGGGAAACCAAAGAGGGAGCAGGGAGAGTACTTATGTGTCCAGAAGTAGGTGAATAACTAGGTCTAAGGAACGACGTTTCAAAAGACGTTTCAATCCCTTCCTGAAGTTCAATTGAGACGATTGACGGAGACGGCCGCAAAATAGACGACTCATAGGAAAAGTCTGTTATGGATGCCCATGGTTGGAAATTAGGTGGGGCTGAGGAGGAAGACTGGGTGAGTTCTGTTGGTGAAATAGATGTTGTTATTGAAAAGGGTGATGAAACCGTGCTTTCTGCTGGAACTGAGGGTCTCGAAGGTGTGGGTTCAGGTGGCGTAGGTGCTATGGCCAGGGATGTTGGAGTCATGACCGACGTGGATTCCAATGTTGATGAAGGGGGAGAAGGGGGCAAAGATATGACAACCGATTCTTCGTCTAGCAACGACGATCCGCTTGGTGTCAATATAGGTAAGGAAGTGAATAATGCAACATCTTGTCTCCCCTCTTGTAACGCGCTCAGGGCAGATGGTGGTGTTGGTAACGAGGAGCAAGACAAAGGTAAAGGAGGCAACGGCTTATCAGGTGACGTAGCTGCTGGCACAGATTTTTTGGATGGTGACGAAGGCGAAAGGGAGGTGATTAGTGATGGTTGTGGTCGAGCCCTCGCTCGCACAGATGCCAATGGAGGAGATCGGAGAGACTGATGCTGCGAGTAGAAGGACAACGGCGATAAAGCAAGCAAGGATAATGGAGATAAACTTAGTAGTGACTGGTGTGCAGGAATTCCTGCAGATGAAGACGAGGAGAGCACTTCTGGTGGTAGGCCTGAGATAGTGGATGGGTACCTGATTGACGAGTCCGCGGAAGATTCATACGCAGCACCCCTCACATTTTGCTCTGTACGAGCCGGAAATGTAAGAGGCGACAAAACTAATGACAGTTGGGACTCGGACGGAATTTCTTCAAGATCAACTTCGCCATTCGTGAAATCAACAGGGGCTGATGAGAGGTCGGAAGGACTAGCAGCGGTGTGATGGCCCGAAATCGAACCTTCCTGCAACGAAGGTATAGTGAGGAGAGATTCAAAGGGCGAGACGGATACAGATGCAATATTATGCGCTGTATTTGACTGCGGAGCAGTCACGTATTCAGACGAAGCATTCGAAAGCCTAGCAGATATCGCAGCAGATACAACACCAGTAAGAGGGCTTGGTGGCATGGTTTCCGTTGTCGTTCTTGTCAACTCAGTCAAATCTGAAGACAAGCATACTTCGTATCCCGTTTCATTCGAGGATATGGACATTTCGCTGCCCGCGTTACTATTCAGGCTCCTGCTAACATTGCCCAGCAGCTTGCAAAGTACCAATTCTTTCCCCAGGAGTCCTTCCGACCGTGTCGCTAGTATAAAAAGTAACTAGGAGGAACTATCCAGACAACACACGACTTACGGCGAAATTACGCTGAAATCGGGTCAAACTCTGAAAATCCGCTCGCACCAACTCTCGTGCGGGTAACTCATTCGTGACAGTCGTCATGCATGCACGGTTTGATAAGATCAGGGCAATAGGAAATTCGGAGACAGAGAAAAATGTGTAAATTCTTCATAACGGTGACCTTTTAAATTTGTTTCGATTTTAGACGTTCAACATTCATTTTGCTCTCTTGAAGAGTAATGTAATCGAGAAAATGAAGTTGTAGTCTAAAGAAAAAATGTACTTATGAAGGAAATAGATAAGAACTAATCATGTGATTTCTCGAAACACTACGAACGAAATTCGTGATAATTCGGTAGGCTCGTGACCAGCCTCATAAGAAGAAACGTGACGTTAAAACGGGTTTCTGTCGTTATAGAGGCTGGTACAGCTGAGTTTAAATCCCTATGCCGTTCAGGTTCCACGGTCCTACCTAATAAAGCTATCGATTTCTGACCGGCCCTGAAGAAAATTCACGTGTCTCTGCTAAATGCGTGCAGCGCGTCGTGTCAACAAAGCGCGTCGCGTCGTATTTTTGAAATTAGAATCTATGGCTACACTACCCAAAACCTCTGTGGAAATTTTAGCTGCAGCCAAGAACCTGTCTCAAAAGAAAAGTCACCACAAAAACTCAAAACTAACCTCAAGACAGAACACCTCTTTCTATTTATTTCTGCCTTTAAAAATGCATACAATAAGGCTACACACTGTATATATTGGT
>Ga0307514_10003706_pt1 | contig 14436 bp, 11 predicted proteins | sample 16_EM_MG_FD_203088 | JGI IMG/M metagenome (GOLD analysis project Ga0307514, IMG submission 203088) | Populus trichocarpa ectomycorrhiza microbial communities from riparian zone in the Pacific Northwest, United States - 16_EM | ecosystem: Host-associated > Plants > Roots > Unclassified | place... | reverse complement strand
TAGTGGATTTGTGATCTGTAAGTACTACTTACCGGCGCAGGAGGTGGGGGTGGTGGGGGTGATTGCTGGGGCGGTACTGATTGGGAATGCCGCATTGCAAGTCCCTGAGTACTTAAGGGCGGGAGCATCTGGTGGCTTTGGGTATGATCCGATCGCATTGGATATCGTGATGGCACTGGTGGGCAATTTCCCATTCGGTGTGAAGAGGGGTGCCAGCCAGGAGGCCTTCGTTCCACATCGCCTTCCTCCGAATGACACGATTCTTCTTCATCAGCATCAGAAATCTTCCGCCTTTTGTGTAGTTGATAGCTATCACCCCGTAGCTGATATGTGGTTGAGGAGGGATGGGGTGGGTACAGGGGCTGTGGCATGCTTGATGCCTGATCCTGACACCATGGCTTTGGATTCTCCTGAAGGGAAACTGGATATGAATGTGGAGTCGATTGGTGTGCAATTCCAGTCACCTGCCCAATATGATCACTATCACGGTGAGACCGTGTCGAGGAAATTGGTTCCCAGGGCTGCCCACTGGGGTGCCAGGTCAATGTCGGTTGGGCGTATGGCGTTGTGTTTGGCTGGCGATGAGCATAATGGTGTGGTTGTGGGAGTTGGCCATTGGGAATCTGCCGATCTAGTGATGTGTTCTGTGGTGTTTGTTGGTGTGAAGCCGGAACTTCTTCTCGAAATTGCTGCTCATGGTGGGCTTGATGTCGGGGCATCGGCTGTTTTGGCTGTTCCCATCGATCCGCAGTCTCGCCATCCTCCCACGGTCGGTTCTTCCTCCCAGACGCCGCCGCCTGCGACATTCGACGTCCGGACTAGCCCAAAACCACTGGAGCAGTCGACAGAAGGCGACAAACGTATTCCGGTCTGTTTTTTTTTGTTGCCAGCTCAGGCTCGTGCCGACGGCGAGCAGAGGCGTATAGTACGTAGGTCGGAGTCGGGGAGAAATTCTGGGATAATTATCCCCGCGGCGTATGTACTTGTTTCTCGCCCCCAAGCTGTTGTTCACTGTCCTATGTTTCCCAAAGCCCCACGCCCCAATTCCAAATTTCTGCCCAGATGATAATAAACCAGGTGTGGGTCGTGATATATTTGGTACCACGGGGAAGGGGGGGGAGAACAGAAGGAAGACTTGCAAAGTTGCCGGCTGATTATAAATGCCAGCAACAGCCACTGTTTATTTATGTAAATAAGTACTGTAAGTAAAGGTAGCCAGTCTGAATGTGCACTCTACCCCCAGAGTGTTGATATCTGAGCAGCTGGACTTATATGCAGTTGCATGCAAGTCCCCACAATCACCGATGTTGCTGGGTAACTGTTAGTAGAGACCCCACCTGTGTTCTCCTCCTTCCCGATCTCTAAACGAACAATCTAGTACATTGAATATTGGCGATTGGAGGAGCTTTCTTGAGGGCTCTCCTGTGTAGAGTAGAGTGTACTGTACCTACAAGTAAGTACTTATGTTAGCCTCCACTTCTCCCCTCTCCCACTCCCCCCCACCCCCGCGCCCCAGCTGCTCGAAATACATCTCACCCCCCTTGTAGATTCGTACATACCTGGCTGACCAAGTCAGCATTTTATTAAGATTACTGAAGCGTAATTATGCCTACGGCACTTGGTTCATCATGCTTGATCACATAACCACAATTCCTCAGTTGAAGGCTATATACACGTGTACATACATGTACCTATGCCCAGTGGATAGACAGCAATTACAACACTTCGGTTAGGTACGCTGATTAAGCCACTTTCATTCCAGTCGAAATGACTTCGGTTCCTTCCGTGAGGACTGTAGATCTTCACCCAGCTCACGTAACCAACCAGCCTGATTAGGTAGGTAGGTTCGCACACGCCTCACTTGGTATTAGAATATAGAACTATATCCCCCGACTCAGCACTTGGTTAAGCGCACTCGGCAGATACGTAGTTTTTTTAATTTTACGAGATTCAATATTCCGGCAGTGTCTGTTGGTGGTAGCTTCAAGCAGATGGATGTGGGTGCCATGAAGGAGAGGATTCATGAACGGCTAGTGGAGCATATTGGAGACGCATAGTCCTCCATATAGTTACGCGCAGGGCAAGACGCAAGCTGCGGTTAGTCCGAGAGAAGGAGATAGCATCCGTGGCCAATATGGCAGGAGGGTTTGTTGTGATGGACAGGGCTAAGGTGGTGGACAGGAAGATTGTGAAAGGGAAGAGGAGTTCTACTGGGGAGGGCAGGAAACAGTGTTTACTAACCATGGACGACGCTTGGGATAAGAATGATATGAAAGCTGGGTTTTTGGATGGATTTTGTTACTACAGATATGACATGCTGTTTCAGAGGACGACCAAGTGTGCCGACCAATGGATCCTAAGAAAGGCATGGATGGAGAAGTACTCTGTATTGGTGGCTTGCTTGTATCCCGCATTGTGTGATGGGTGTGATTGGAGAACGTCTGAGGAGGCAGTTCCCTACTTACTTGTATTGGTGATTAGGCTGATATCTATGGATTAGTGAACATAACCAACCTGCATGGTTAGGCGGGTTTGCACATGCCTCACTTGGTATTAATTAGTATATAGTAGGGGGCCGTTGCGGAGGGGTTCAGTATATTGACCCACCGCCAGTGCATAGCTGGATCATCAACTGTATAGTACCATCAACGTTATGCTGGCTTAATAACCAGATTTCAGAAGTGATTGAACAGGAGGTATCATGCGATTTTGATACTCTAGTACTGTGTGTGGTTACATCCTACCAGGATTGGGTTTCGGATCACGACGGATCAATGTACAACCCGGCTCAGGGTTTGTGCAGCACACTCACCCACATCTGGCTAGCTGGTTGAATATGATGGAGTAAAATTGTACATGATTATTCAACTACCCAGTAACAGGCCAGGGGATATCGATTTAAGCTACCACACAAAAATAAATTGGTCTGGGCACGAGAACAGGGGATATCGATATGACGAGATTACCGATATGAGCACTTGAGAGAGTAGTCTGGGTCCCAATTAGACTATTGAGGGAGATACCTACGCACCAGAATATTCTTGCTACAAGGAAGGTACCTAGGAATTCAGTGCTGCCAGCTCATGATCCACTGATAATAGAAATCATCGGATGATATTAAATGACTCCACCCAGGCACGCTAAACTGAGCTTTTGTCGACCCATAATCTATCCATTGTCAAGCACCTAGGTGCGGGAGTTACATGCCTCGGTGATGAGGATATTTGCATTAGCCACCTAATCAAGGACTCACATAAGCCGTTATACCGGCCAAGTGACTGGAAATTGGATAATGCTCTGGTTTGCGTCTAAGCATTGGATGCAGTGTATCAAGCCACATGATATCTGAGTGCAAGTAATGATTCCCCCCCCCAAAAAAAGCCTCAGGATGGATGTACGCCAGCATATGCATTACCCTGTAGATACATTCCAATTCAACTATAGCACGTTTGAGAAAACTGGAACATTAGCTGTTAGCCCTCCCACAACCCAAAAACTAAGGATACGTGTTGTGACTTGTGTTAAGTGGAGAAACGGGAGGATATCGCTATCCAGGTCAGAGAAACATATGAACTAGTGATTGACTGTTTCTATTACAGATACCTCGAATTGCCATTGGGGCTGGTTCTAATTGAGTGTAAGGCCGCTGTGCCAAAGTGAGAAATGTAGCTGCAGAGAGGCCAGGCTACAGTAAGAGATGGTATGGGTGATCTCATGTAGACCTCAAGCTCCCTGGCTTTGCCGTGGCTGTTGAGCTTGAATGGAAATCTTGTGGCGTACAATTTCCCTTTATGGTCAGGAAGAGAGCGTGCATGCTGGGGCGCCGTCATATTCTGCACTGCTGACATGCATATGCACACCAAACTGGGTTGGTCAGTGCTTTGGTTCCTCCATGAGTGTGCCGAGACGACCATGAGTTGCTCTTGTCGGATTGCAAGATGTCTCTCACTCGGTGAGTACCCACTCGAAAATGGCGCCAAAGGTAGTAATGTAGGCTTTATGTGATTCGAACGGCATGTAGCAAGCACGGTAGTAATACCGAGCCCGCATGGTGACCGACCATGGGCATCTTGTGGGGGGGTAGTAGGTCGATTGTTAAAATAACTACCAGTTGGTACCCTACATCTTGTTCAAGATTCAAGACTGGGCTTTTGATGCTGGTAGAATACAACAACCACAGACAAGGAGAACAAAGCTAGTCTTGTGCCTTGAGCTTGCATGGGTCTGGCTGTATTTGTCAGCCTTGCAAGCCAGTATCTGTAGTCATGGTTTTTTCCTAGAACACGTCCCCCCATGCTCTAAGTACCTTAGGCTAGTTGCACGTTAGTACTATGCAAATGGCTCCATAGAACAGCCCTTCAAGTGTAACAAGCAACACGAGGCTATAACAAGCCTCTGGTGTTACAATAGAACCTCGCTTCTTGCTGACCCCAAGAGTTTGAAACAGACCTGCCATGATACACACTAGGTAGCATGGTATGAAATGCAAGACCACCTTCGATGCTTAAACATTGACATCAGAAGACCCAATTCGTGGTTTGGTCCGTTCATCGGGTTCGGCTACTCCAGAAGTCTAGGTAAGGAGTCACATCGAAGCTATACCACATGCTTCTAGAAGTTGTAAGTTTAGACTGTGGAGGGCTTAAGACCAGGGTGAGCGCTGCAAACAGCTTGAAAGTTTCGCTGAGAGGTAAGTAGTCGCCAGTCGCCGCCCTTGACTTCATGAGCAGTCGCGATCGAAGGTACTAGCTATAGTATATAAACCGATGGCAGTTGCTTTGAAAAGATGCTCTAGATAAACCATTTTAGCGCGTAGGTAGATAAGAGACTGGGGCCGAGAACAATAAACCATTAGTGATTCTTCAAGTTTGCATCATGGAGTAGTCCTTCGTATGTGGAGGTTGGGTAGCCTCGTTTCCAGTCTCTGAACGTTGGTTGCGCTGCATTCAAGTGTAGGCTTGGTGGTTGGTTTTAGGGCATAGCCCCCTGCCAAGAACAGGTTCTTATCCAGCAGCTCAACCCTCATAGACGCACACGAACTCACAGAGCTCACGACAATCACATTGGACATGTAGAAGTTTTACATGATATTGGTTACTCCGCCAAACCAGCTTGGCAGCTGAGTATGCGTCTCTAAAAGAACATCGAGGACAATTTGGTCGCAAAAAAACTAGCTGATAGGTATAGCAGATTTAAACAAAACAGCCAGATACGGCGGAGACTGCTACATTCCGCACGCATACGTTGGTTCAACTGCATGAATCATGCTGTCTCCATGCAAATGGTGCAGTCAAAGGAACATGCATATGATTATGCATGGCTATCAGTATGCGAATTTCTAGACATATACATGCCTGGTCTGGAGCGGCGGGATAAAACAAAGCTTCTGAAAATAGAGTAGCAAGACTGGAGCATGAGTGTTAAAGGGCATCACGAGACCAATTTTCATCCAAGAGATGTTTTCTCACTCATTTACTGTAGCCACGGATCGGCGAAATTATTGGCCCAGGGCTCGAGATGAGAGGTTTATGATGCCCTAAACTCACCAACACCTTCAGTAGACCTGGAACCGCTCTCTCTACCAACAGGAATTTGCACAGGAGCAGTGAAACAGTCTATAGAAGCATAATGCAGCTGTTTAAGCTACTAAGTGGGACAACCAGTTACTAGCTGTCCGGAATCCGCGCCATTGGTGGACACCCCTACTCAGATCGCACCTCACACGAAGAACGCCCTGGCTGCATTGTCATATGATTGAGACAGCGAGTTTAATAGAATAAATACGCTTTCCTCAACCAGACTACACTCCCCTGGGGGTGAGGCTAATTAGGTATAGACAACAGAGGATTTAGGAACATGAGAACATCCAACAAATTAAATAACCTTCAAGCTTCGCCCAACGCAGAGTTAGCCACGCGCTCGCCAACCCTTCTTTAACACCACTGTCCAGAACATGGAAATATCAAACACCTGCTATCAAAAACCTCAACTTGCCAGGTTGGAGCCATCAACCACCACCGGGGGCATATATCTATGGCCTTCTGAATTCCGAGTACTCCTAGTCCTCTCAGTCTGAGAGGCTGCCCTACTATCCTCCGCTTCGTCCCCGACTGCCTGCGTCGCACCAGCCCCGGATTTCTTTGTCTCATAGTGCCGATCCATTCTCACTCGGAGCTGGCGCCCTTTGAATGATGTGTTATTATACCGAAGGCACGCCTGGTTAGCTGCTTCCGATGACTCAAATGTTGCTATAGCGTGGCCTTTAGCCCGGTTATCAGCATTTCGAGGGACCTCCACTTTTGTACTGCCTTCTAAATATTCTTTCAACTCTTTCCAGGTCGTTCCATAGGGCAAATTCCCTATGAAAACACTCCGGCATTCTGTCTGCACCGCCCCATGGCTCAGATTCACAGGCAAACCATTCGGCGGAGTTACATAGAATGGTGATGGGGCAACATGGATATTAGCCGTGTTGGCTGGTATTATAAAAGAGGTTGCAGTCTGGGGGATCGAGCCAGGCATCATGGAGCTCTCCACGCTGGCAGATAGATTGGTAGGGTTTGAAATCGGGGTTGCTGGTAACATTAGTTGATTGTGATAGCTACTGGGCCCATATGGAAGAATTGGCGGAGACAAATATGAGTGTGAGTATATCTCTCCTGTTACTGGAATCGTCGCCATATTTAATGGAAACCTCATTTGAAGGGATCTACCTAAACCCATAGCGTGGTCGTTTGCCTGGCGGGCGGCCTCTCTGTGTTCGCTGAATTGTTTTTGAAAGCCCCTTACCTCCCCAAGACGACCGAGTTGCGTTGCTTCTGACATTTTCCTCCAGAGTTCCCTTGACCTGTTCGTGTGGAAGGTCGCCTGGCTGTTCCAGTACGTACACTCTTGGTACGTGTGACTGTACCAAGCATCCAGCTCCCATGAATTCCCGCTCGAGGGAAGAGGTCCGGACATGGGTAGCGGATTTGGCCACTCTGCGGGCTCGGGGGGCACTTCCGGCAGGCTTTGAAATGCAGAATGTCCCGCTTGGACATAGTGTGATGGGAGAATCTGTCCTGGGCCTAGCTTTGTTGCAGTAGCTCCACCAACAGGGCAGTCGTACTGCAGATTTCCTAGTTTGGCCACAAGCGCTCTTCCGTTCCATACGTACCCATCGAGGTTTTCTGCGAAAGGAGAATTAGCATCGCGAATACAGCACATTTAATTTGAACGCCTGTGGGGTGAGGTTTGCTCACCCTGGACCTTCTTTGCGGCCTCTAAGCCCTTGATACGGACATAACCAAAGCCTCTTGACCTTCCTTCACTCGTATAAATCTCCGCTCTTTCAACACTTGGAGTCCATTGTCGAACGAGATCTTTCAAATCCTGCCATTTCTCTTTCCAAGGGATCTAAGGTGGATTAGCAACGATACTTTCGGATTCTTATAATGTAGTGCGTATAGCGTACAAAAGGTAGGTCATAGGCAGCTGGAGAAAGAGAACAAAAAATCTTCGAGGAGGGATAAGAGAGAATGGAGTGAACTTACATTACCGATCAGAACCACATACTGATCGGTGCCTTCTCCGGCTGACTGCATTACAACGTTTCCCATATCCCCAGGTATCATGGGGTAAACCCCTGGCTCGTCCACGTTTTCTAGCACAAGTCTTGCTGGCTCTGGATGAGAGTGTTGGGAATGTGATGACAGGGAAGTTTGGAGGGGCCACGAGAGTGTGGGTGGGGCGCTGGAATATTGTGGTTCGGAATTTCTAGCATGTATGCTGACAGCGCTTGCATCTAAGACTTCGGGACGAAGTATATGTGGGAGCCTTTCCTGCGAAGAATCCGCCATGTTGTAACTTTCCGAAATCCTGGGTTACAATAGGGATTGAGTAATAAAGTTAGTATTCTTCCGTCCATTGCTTATTTTATTGTCGCAATGCCTCTTGGTCGGGCATTGTCTCCCATTGAACGGGAGGCAACTGAGCCAACAAATGACAAATGCAGTGAAAGCAGGAAACAATAGCATGACCCACTTTCTGTTAACACAGACGTGACGGTCAAAAGAAAAAGCTGTAGGTGAAGCGGAAGTACCTATGTTTGGATACTCCAGCCACCATCATCTGGTGCCTCCCACACACCAGATGATAAAAAGGGTAGGCACACTGACCCCAAACCATTAGCCGATCCAGTGTGTTGTTTTGACAGGAAACAAGGCCAAAACTCTTGTTTTCTGGCTCTCCTGGACCGGGAATGATAAACTTGCACCACAAAGATGGGGAATAACAACACATGAAAGATCTTTGGAGGTTCAGGGTTGCCCTCATTAAGAGCTGGGGAAAGCAAGCTAAACATAAAACAAAAGAAACCTAGACTAACGTTTTGGGTATTAAGATAAAAAAAATTGAATTAGATATGGATGATATAATATCCTCCTTGGTTTCGAGGATGTAGGTTGACCGCAGCAGTATTCACAGTAAGCTATTTGGGTACCACACGTGGAACCATGGCCTGGGTCTCGTGTGAATGAAAGCAGAAGGTAGCCAGTTCCCTGATCCCTCAGCGCCTGATCTAAATCTACTTACAATGATGCTGTTGAGAGTGGTTCAATTCAGACGGCCGGGTACGCTAATATTTGAATCTCACTGAGTAGAATACATACTGACACGTTAGCTATAAACCTGTTTAAATGGCCCATGAGGAGCAATGGGTGATGAAGATTGTTTGACAAGCTGCGATTGGCTGTCATGTTGCCCATGCTTATGAATCATCTAGCCCAACAACTCCTGGTGCCCATCAGAAGTAGCAGTTCCACACGCAGCAAGGGAGCTCCCGTTGATGCAGTGTCAGACCAAAGGCGGCAAAAGGGTGGCTGAGCGTCCTTAAGATCTGAATTCAAGATTGGGAAACTTTTATTTTCATTCATCGGGGCTGCGGTTAGGCTCAGAGTTGATACATACATACAATAGAAGGCATCCATGCTACTCCCTTGACATGGCATACTGAAAAGGGCAAGGCTTGCCCTGCCGGCTGGCACTGGAGCTACGGGGCCTTCAAAGTGTTGGGCATGGTACTGGCACCACTCTACAGGGAAACCACCTGGGTAGCGCTACTTAAAGCCATAGCTTGGGTAGCCTGGATAGTGGGCCGAGCAGAGCATACAATATGGAGGTCTGCAGTGGAATGCATTCTGGGAGGGCCTGGCTCCAGTAGTCGTTCGGGGCATTGTTTTAGAAGCCTTGTGGCAAAGTAGGAGGTAATTATGTAACCAGTTCCAGTCAAGAACATATCAGAAACATACTTATGAAATATGTGCTCACCTCTAGGGTAATTAGACGAGACGTAGGTATAGATACTTCCAGCCTCAAGGCTAAAAGAGGAAGCAGTGAGCCCAGCTCTTCAGGGCCGAAGCCTTGCAGGTCCCCGACTGTGGCCGATACACAGTCACTGATCAACGCCTAGGTCTTTTGGATATAATCTCTCCGTTTGAGGGCCCTACTGATGTGGCCACTCGTTCGATCGCAACCAGGTGCAGAGAATCCTTCAGAACTCGAGGTTAAGGTTAACTGTCATGGGTACAACCGGTCTCGTGCAGCGCAGTGGCGGATTTCTGGCCAAGATACAACAGAGCTATGGAAGCTGGCGAATTTACTACCAATGTTGTGAGAGCAGGAGGGTTGCGTAACTTTATAGGAACAGGATTCATTGTGAAACCTGACCCCATTCTGAAGAAGTGTGAGCTGACTGCAACTAGAAGCGCTGACCTAGTTGCCATTGCCATTGAATCCTAAACAAGCAGATGCAGTGCACTCGAGGTCCTATTGGGGCTGGTATGCAACACTTCTTGAGGAATATCACATTGGAAGGATCATAGAATGCTGGATGTTATCGGGTGCTATAGCCACGAGGGAGTGGCAATCGGATCTATTCTCTTCTACTACTAGAGGCTACATTGACTTTGGAAATATGAGCCGGCGTTATGCATCTTCAAACGCACCAGACGCACTAGCAGCCACGGGCCTTGGTATTTGTGTTTCGTTTATCGGCCTTATTTAGCTGGGATTTCACAGGTACGCCAGCAATCATCCCGATTGTCATTGCGAACAAGCTGGGCACGAGCTTGTCCAGCCTCTAACACATTTGATAACAATATTAGGTCACCCTTCAAACCCCAATCAAGCAATTACTACATGGGCTCTCAGATGAGAGGCCCAGTACGTACAGGATGTCTGTTGCATTTTATAACCCTTATTTGGGCGTTTCTCAGTCCCGGAATTCACGCAAACAGGCTGCCATGCTCTTTCCTTCGTCTATGGAATCTCGGTGCCCATGCTCACATGACAGACTGAAAACCTTGGCCATTTCCAAGTGTGCCAACCAAGCTTTCGCCAGAAGGCCCAGGCAACCATATTGATACTGAAACTGAGCCTATCCAACCATTCATTAATGCTTTAGCAGCAGCGGCGTGTCAATGTCAAAGCAGGTTGAGTGACCTTAGTTGCCTACCTCCCACGGAGGAACCTTCACCTCGCCGATCCCTACTCACCCATACTTGGGGAGTGCTCTGCCCTACTTTTTCCATTACACCTTGGGCATACTACGGTTAAACCAGCATTACATTGGCTGGCGCTGTGTATCCAATAAGATAGGAATCACACTCAAGCGCAAGTTTAGCGGTGTTCTCTTTTTACGATTTGCCGCTCATCATGAGATATGGTTTCTGCCTTTACAGCGGCTCGAACTGTAAGTGGAGGCCAGCAGGCGGCGTCCTGTGAAGTAATCAATCTGGATTGGAGGTGAAAGGGTTGTTTCCAGTAAATTGCTAGACCCATCACACACAATTATGAATTGCCTCCAAGAAGCCTAGCAGAGGCCTGGGTGGGTGGGTTGCAAGAAGCAATGTCGGCTGTTGATGGTCACCTTTTATCATCTTTAGGTTAACGCCCACGAAGATTGTACAATTCGTGAACTGCAGGCTACCGCCCCCCGTACCCGGGCCACATCCCATAACAGGCAAATCTGAAATTTCAAGGCCAAGAATCTGGTACGGATACATTGCATGAACCTGTTATTTCACGCGCAATATGGCCTAGGCCCTCAGGCCACGGTGACAGCATTAACCCAAACTCATGTCCATGGCTAGTCAGGGCACGGAGGAAGTCAGGATACATGCACACGTATACAGGCGCAAGGACTAAGGACTAAGGACTAAGGACTAAGGACGAAGAAACGAAGCCTGTGGGGACTCGGAAGCCTGCATACCCCCAACGAACGAATGATACCAGTACAACGCGGCGGCTACAACGAGGTTGAACAGTGGAATTACGCATCGTATCGTAAATCACACCAATGCAAATATCACCATTAGTTGACTTCTTCTTGACTAATCCTGTCTCTCTATACAGACGTTTGGCCGTCACATGTGGAGAGATTCAAAATGTTACTGAGCTGCAGATAGACTGCCAACAGTTGCTTAGATCAATACACATTCTGCGCCGTAGGTTCCAACACATATCCACTACCAAAAGTGCCCAAAGCCACCCCTGTCTGATCCAGAACGCTAGACCCACACACTCCACGCTCGGTCTCAGGTCCAGTACCTAGCCAGGCTATTCAGTACCCACAATTAATCTATCCCAGCTCAGTTCACATCTTCAATCCATCACGGGATTCGCTACCTTGGTATCAATGACGGGACAAGCTGTGCTACTGCTGCCCGGAAGACGTATCATGATAGTATAGGAATGGAAAGCTCAACTGAGTCTTGCCCCGGGGGCCCACTTCCTGGAGACCACTGCTCAAGGGATGTATCAGGCTCCCACCCACCACACATGAAATGCCTCTGTTATCGGGGCCATGGGTCAAAACTCGTGTCTGATTTACAGTATACTGCACGATTTCAATTCCACGCTACATAAGTACAAAAGGTTACATTGCTGCGGTGGCAGCCTTTTTAACGTTCAATAGATTTACCGCCCAGTTTTGCATCCTCTAACCACAGTTTTGATCCTAAGGAGCTAATCCAGTCACAAACCAGCTACCTACCCAATAACTCACACTGGGGGCATAAGGCTTTTTGCTGGTCCTCTTTGGGCAAACGTGAGAGGTTGGCAGGGCATTCAATCTATCATGTACCTAGTCCAAGGTGGCGTTGCACAGAAACGCTACATCTGCCACTATCCGGCTTGAGGTCAATGGGGAAATGAATCGATATTCCGAGCATGGATATATTGAGGAAAGGAGCTCAATCCAGTTGTTATTCTATAGTACTAGCCCAAGACCCGGTGGGGACTTCTCAATGCATGCTGCAGGGTGATCAATCATCAACCCGGTACCAATATATCATATTGACTCAGACATGTCATGCATACGAATCTCCAAGTGGCCTTGAGACAACCCAGCATACCTACCTACTCTGGCACCGGAAGAAATGATCAAAGATGAGACTGGTGGGCCCAATTGGTTTACCATGCCACATCTGGAGTTTTCGTCTCCAAGTTCCAACGAGCTACAAAGTCTGTATACTCTTCCAGTTTCCCCCCTCTTTGTAATTTCCCTTTTGAATCTATCGTCTGATCTCACTACCTCAGGTATCCTAGTAGTGTACAGTACGTACGAGACTAGGCAACACACCAGACACGGTACCTCACTAACAGGTTGAAAAGGCAATTAGACCAGCGCTTTTCAAAACTCAACCACTGAGACATCAGGCAGATCCAGATCTTCTTGTCCCAACCACAGGGGAGAGAGGTGTGTAGGTTGACAAATTTGATACCATTCACTCTGAGATTGTTGTATGGATACAGCCCTTCGTTGACATACGCCACTGGGCGATCTCTTTCCAGCTGATCCACAAGATCTAGAGTTTATCAAACTCTGAGACATGTGCGTAAACTAACGACAAAGATCCTCTTTTTTTTTGGGGGGGGGACCGTACTACCTAGGGTATATTGACAGGGACTACCTAGCATTTGCCACGTTAGTGGACACTCCTTATTTGGAACCTGTCTCGGACCTTTTCAGCTGACAGGCCATATATACCTACCTACCGGTACTTAATGCAAGACTGTTTCCTGCAGGGATTCAGATATATTTTGACAACGGTGGCGAGAACATGGTATATTTATTGAGACCAAGCAGGGCAGAACTAAGTAGGTACCTAGTTCTCAGATTACAACCCAGTCCCGCTCGTTGTGATATACTTACCAGAGAGGAGACCAGAAAAATAACCACGCTACGGTACTACCAATAATCCATCTTCAATCCGGCATATGCATGCATACCCACATTTACAAGGCCTCATATCACATACCGGTAAATCACTGCCCCCCAACACGGAGATGGATGAACTGCTCTCATCACATAAGCTAGGGCCCAGTGATGACAAAAGCACACCAACCACACGACGTCCCATAAACCTTTACCTTCGGGATTGGTCGAGCCTCCATGATATGTCACAAAGCGGCCATAGAATATACCGTTACTCTACACGTCTCACATAAATCCACCTGGCTGAATAATTCTTCCCAGATTGGGTTTCAGACCATAAGACCATTTTTTACTATTCACTCCTCGTAAAAAATACCCATCATCGCCCTATCCCTTATCAGCCAAAAAAATTCTAAAACTCTAAAACTCTAAAACTCATTACTTCCGAGACACCCCGCCAGTGTCTACCTCCAACGTACATTATACAAAGTGCCATGCGGAAGCCAATAATGCAATACGATCCGTTTACCATGACAACCGCTCGCCAATCACATCTTCAGACCAGTGACATGTAAGTAAAGACCTCCTTCGTTGGTGGGTCGTGCAACCAGACTAGTAAACTGCATAGACGCAACTGCAGACCAATTAAACGCTTTAGGCGCTTCATGTCGTATAACCCATAGACTCTGGGCGTAAACCTCCAATACAGGCCGCAGTTATCACGCACCAATAAGTATTCATAAATATCAAATATCCTCCACCCAATACCACTCGTATCACATAAACGCATAACCGCAAAAATTCCTTCTCAAATCGCAGGAATACATCTTCATCTCCTCTTATCCGCCACCTTTCTACACTCAATCCACATCCTCCGGGCCCAATCCACCTCCACCGCAAACCCCGCGCACGCCTCCCCCACGCCAGCGTCAGCACCAACAACACTCCCATCCGGCGCCGACCCTGGCCCCAACTCCACCAATCCAGCCCATACAACATCCACCCCCGTCTGCATTGACACCTCCCCCGCCATAAGCGTGCGCGTAATCTCCACGTAAACCTTCTTCAACTTACTATTTGTAACCCCCTTCCCACTGCCGCCAATAAACCGCGGTATCACTCCACTTGTGCCTCCCCTGCCACTACCACTCCCTCTCTCGCCCCCCCCCGATATAGCATTCACTGTAGTCGAAAATGTAATTTTGACGACGCCTCCCCCCAACATCACCGTTCCATCCTCC
>Ga0307514_10003705_pt1 | contig 14438 bp, 17 predicted proteins | sample 16_EM_MG_FD_203088 | JGI IMG/M metagenome (GOLD analysis project Ga0307514, IMG submission 203088) | Populus trichocarpa ectomycorrhiza microbial communities from riparian zone in the Pacific Northwest, United States - 16_EM | ecosystem: Host-associated > Plants > Roots > Unclassified | place... | reverse complement strand
TACAGACCTCTCCAAAGGGCTCAAACAACCATGGGAGAAATACGATGTAGAAAAGCTTGTTAGTTGGATGGAAGAAAACCAGGAGAAATTACGAGGCAAACAGGCTGCATGGCATAAGGAGGAAGTATTTGGGGATAATGATGATATGACAGTCAAGCGCATCCGAGAGAAACACTCTCCGGAAACCTATATATTAAGTTTCCCAAGACATCATCCTCATGACGTCCTGCGCTCTCACACCTAGTAACCATATATCTAGGTTCAAACAGGATATCGTAGATATCCACCAAGTCCCTAAGCACTTTCCAGTCTGACCCTCTTTTTCCTGCATCCTCAAACTCTAAATCCTCTCCCGACATCTCTTCATCCGAATCCTCTCGATTATGAGCCTCTAGGGCTATAATTGCGCAGACGTCCTGAATTCAGCTCTGATCATAGACTTCTCACTTGAGCGGGGCATTTTGACTTCGTTTGGGAGGCTAGGTATGCTAGATTGGCCGTGTTGATAGGCTGAATGCGATTAATGACTCCTTAAAAAAAAAAGGTAAAAAAAAAGGTCGGGTTGATTGCCTCATGAGTCAGCAGTTAAATCACACATAAATCAGTTGTATCGCGCTGGGGTTGTCAGTAATTAAATCACATTCTCATCTCTATTTGGTTAGATAGCTAGGTTAATCAACAAGGGTGTAAAATCAATTGATTGAATTATTGACAACCCCTAGTATTTAAATGTCTTAATCTATTACAACCACTTTTATGGACGGAGGGACGAAATCGCTAATTATGGCAGCAATTATGAAGTTTAGAAAAAGAATCGGAAAGGGGCAAAAGGAAAAGGGTTTAAGAAGTCTACAAGCCGCGGAAAGAGGGAGAGCATACTGGCTAAGTTAGATACTCGTGTCGTATCGATTGTGGAAGCGGGGATGAAGGAGACGAATTGTCGGTTACAGGAAAAAGTTATGATTGTCACTGATATCGAACGTATTCCGATTTTTTCTGAGGAGAGGATGTTGCGAACAACTATTTCCAGGTTCCCATCACAAAAGGCATTCCGAGTCAGAGGTTAGCGAGTGTAGGGCCTGATGATAGGTATTGCTTGAGCAAGCTTTTGCATATCTGCACTCTATCTACTCGGATATATTGAGGGCATAATCGTATCGGCGCGGAAAATATCAGTGACATGGGAATTGTTATCCAAGTAGATAGAACCGGCGTAAATGCGTGCTTGATAAGAGCAAAGCTATATGAGACGTGATTCTTCTTAACTATGGAACTTCGCGGGGTTTAAATAATCCTCCGCATGAGTGAAAGACGTATACATTAACTATACCAGCTATCATGCGATCCTGGCATTCAGACCTGACGTACATGAAATAAACCCAAGCTTTCCCCAATCACGAGATACGAATGACATATCGCAATATATAACCACGTCAATCCTGAGGACACACACTTTCATAGCCAATCCCAGCCTATCAGAACGCATAACCTAGAGGTTGATCGTAAGTATATGGCTTATAGTCTGAATTGGGTAGAGGTATCCCCATCCTGGGTAGGTCTCTTACCTGAGCCGTAACAGAAGTAGGATGTGGTTTGTCGGATGAGTTTTTGTTTTATTTTACAGATGGTTGTTTCGTTTGCGATTACAAGTTTGTATTTGCAGTTGTTTAAGTTGGTGTTTACGTTTATTATTTTGTTATTTATTGGGGGCCCGCTTATCACCATCCACCGAAGTGATTTCTTTCTCCCTAGTCAAATATATGTTGCGTCCCATATTTCGTACAGCATCGAGTATTGGGTCGACCATGTACAGAACCAAGTCGCTAACATTGAAGTATTAACTCGACTACACTGGATATCCTTCGATATTAAGGTACTGTAAAATATGTGTGTAAACTGCCTCCTTCAGGAGTTCCATCGTCTCCTTATCGACATCCAACCTTTCACTGACTAGTATATGGTATTGACCTTGTCGAGTCGAATGCCTAGTCTTCCCTCTGCTTGTTCTATAGTTATTCTCAAATACGAAATATTCCACTTGGAATCTTTTGACTTCTTCGGTGGTACCTGAATGTTCTCGTCGGAATTGCTGGCCTTGCTGGCTGCCGCTTCCTCTTCTTCTGCGCCGTCGGCTTGTCACCCATCGTATTGTGTGATCCTACCAAACCGATCAATAACTAATTAACTCGTACCTGGTTTAAAAGAACCACAATAACCTACCGTCAGAAGGGTTTGTCTCTGTATCGCGTTGTTGCTCCCCTCCTTATGTCTTCTTCCTGCCGTGGGTGAAGTCAAGGACGGTCACCCCAAATATCTAACGCTAACTACAATCGTAGAGCCTCGCAACGCTAGCAACTGCATATAAATATGGTCGCTTCGAAAATCTTGTATTGATTTCCTCTATCTCCGCTACAACAATTTGCAGGACGACTCAGTAGCGAAAAGCGATAGAGGAACATCGCATGTACAACATGCGTCGGCAACATCTACAGATTCTATTCCGAGCGATTCAACAATGCCATTACCTCGTAGTAATGATTAGTAGTATGCGGTGTGCTTCATTTATGATGAAGTGTGCAGTTACGAAGTCGCCTTTCACATCGGCAACGGAAAGGTTCGATGAGGCGTTGAAGGAAAGGCTGAATGTTTTACGGAGTCCTAATGGGGACAGTTGTTTATTATGGTACGAATTATATCGGGGATTTGGAAAGTGGGGACCGACAACCGCACCCAGCTTCTGGATACCTCCCTAGATACCACCATTACTCAGCGCCACATTCAAACAATCCACCAACACGGAATAGTCCTCCATCCATCTCTGTTTGTCCTCATCCATGATATCAAAGAGTAGCTCCATCTTCTCAGTTATCTTAAATGTTTCTCCAACTATTGCTGACTCAGCAGCTCACGGAATGTTGGTTATCAGGTGCTGGCACCATATCTGTGTCTCAACGCATGGAGCGCCTGGGCTCAACAACCTGCCAGAATGGGGCTCGATGCATGCGGAATAAGGCAAGGAATGCAGGGTCAGGATATTGGTGAATATATGCTTCAAGGGGGTCATCACCATGACGACCTGCACCACTATCACGGGATAAGTAGCCATATGATCTTGTATACTTCAATATGCTCTTCTACATCCTTCTCTTCTGGTGATGATGATGATGCTAATAGATAACCATGTTGCACTTTTGATGAAACCGATTTAAGCACCCACATAAAAATAAATCGGTCTGGGCACGAGAACAGAGGCTACTTTGCTACTTACTAAACTCTCTAAGAGTTTCAGCTAGCACGTGGCATTTGGTGGCGTGCGCTAAAAACCATGTACAATTTGTATGTTCTTTATTGACTACCCCTAGTCTTTGGATAGTCTTTGGACCAACCAGACTATCTTTGGATAGGTTTTAGTCTTTGGATGGGTTTTCATGCCTCCCATAAGTACCCCCAATCCCTCCTTCCCGTACAACCAGACAAACCAGCTCCCCAAACCAGCTGCCACCACAATTGCTCCAATATGAGATCAAAGTTTCCCAATCCCCCCTCGGTGAACCCCAACACGGTGGGCACAGTGGACACAGTGGACACCTACTATACTGTTAAAAAACTCACCAACAAGCGTCCCCACAAGTGGAAGCGTGCAGATGTTCTTGAATTCCTTATAGCCAACAAGGATGAGTACGATCTCGACGACCAGGACATTAAAATTATCGAGCGGAACAGGGTTTCTGGGCCTGATTTCCTCACTCTAACCAAAAAAGACCTTCATGGGGCTCCTTATGACCTGCCTGATGGTGTAGCAAGGAGAATTGAACTGCTCATCAACAGTCTAAAAACACCACAGTGTAAGTTCCTCCCCTACTACAACGAATATCTTATGCTGATACCTTCTAACTTCCAGCTGTTCCCTACATCACTAATGATCTCGGGGAGGATTACAGCATCAAGCGCAAGCTGGACAGCATGGCGGAAGTCATTAAGGGTAGGCATGATATGTAGTAAATTTTCTTTTCATCTTTAGCTTACATTCTTTAGCACTTTGCGATGTGAAGACTGAAATCAACCTGTCGGCAGTCTCGAATACTCAATACCAAAGTATACTGAGCTACTTCGGGTTGGAGGAGAGATGCCTGGATTCCAATGAAATCAATTTTCTGCCCACGGGCAGGGATCCTCTGGAGTTCATTTGGGCCCCAGAAAAGGAAGATGCACAAATGGGTAGGTGCTTGGATTGGTTCAAAAGTACTATCTCCTTACCACCGAGGAAGGAAATCCACTCCGTTGCAGGCATCAGTGACTTCCTTAACTATTCTTTTGGGGGGACCAACAAATCGGCATATTTACTCAAAGGTACTACTGACATCGTAATTGTCCCGGACATATACGTGCAAAACTTCAACATGCGTGTTGGGTTGCAGATTGCAATCCAATTGAAAAAAGATATCTGTGAAGCTGATCATCGGCAAGCAATGCTGCAGTTGATAGCTGCCAGTGCCTTTGCTCGATTTCCGGTAACAGTAGTTCTTACGGATCTCAAACAATGTTGGCAATTTATGTGGTGCTCAGCATTTGGTGTTGATCAGATAACACTTGACCATCGCGGTGGTGTCACATTCCTGGAAAACATCTTGAACACAGAAGGCAGCGACCCACATCATAACATATTCAAGATGAAGAACCACCTAGCTCAACAAGAAGACTAGGTAGTGGGCGCACACACAATTCTTATCAAGGGCCATACGACCTCGTTCTCAAGAGCCTGAGGCTGGGATTTTTTTGAGAATTGCACAACTGAAGTTCTTCTTGGCAAGCAATGTAGACTATGCCTAAACTGCTTTTCATTGCTACAGATGGGTTGTGTGTTGTGGCGGGTTTACTCATCTCTGGGTACAAGCTGTAGGAATAATAGCCCCAAAAAATCAATGATCGTTAGAGCCATAGCCCGCGGGTATCCTCAATGTCATTGTGATATTGTAGCAAATACAGACAGCAAAGCAAGAAGACTGGAAGTGGTAATAATATGCTGAACTGAACTGACCGGCCGGCGCCGAGGTCGTGGGAGTTTTGTGAAGTTAAAGTTCTAATATGATGACGGAGGTATTTCATTATACGACGAACTCCATAATAGCAGATACATATATACTTGGTAGCTTCCGGCATACCTCTTTGAAATCCTTTGCCAGCTCTCTCTCCTCTTAAGCCCCAATTGTCCTCCATCAAATTGCAGTTCCATCTCTTCTTCTCTCACCACAGGCAAATTCACATCGGCAGGCAAATTCACATCACCAGGCAAATTCACATCGGCAGGCAAATTCACATCACCAGGCAAATTCACATCACCAGGCAAATTCATATCACCAGGCAAATTCATATCGGCAGGCATATTTACATTCATATCGGCAGGCAAATTCATATGGTTGTGCTAATTCATACTAATATCAGCGGGCTGACTCCTATCAGCAGGCTAATTCATATCCCAATGATAATTCTCACGGACATCGGTAGGCATATTTACCATGTTATCGGCAGGGCCCGTTATGTCGGCAGGCTGAATTCCATGGATACCAGCAAGTTCGTTCACATCCATGTTGGCAGTTATATCGATTCTGATATCGCCTGTGGTATTCTGGAGAGGGAACAGATAGTCAGTAATACGGATGGTATTCGTCAAAGAAGAGTACCACGGGACAGCTCCACCTCTTGTTTGGGAGTTCAAAGGCGTGTATAAAATCATCGGAGTTCGAAATAGCCAATGGTAGACGATAACGTCTGAAACTTCCATTAAAACATTTCCGGAAACTTTCTTCGCTAGAAACCTTATACTTCTGGAAGTCGACGCTGCAGATAAGGCATTAATTAGTTTGATAGAAGGTTATTTTCTTGATTAAAATTCGAATTACTTACTATATACATTCATAGCCTTTTGATTCGAGCTCGATCATCGCATCAACCACGCGGGAAGACTTCCCAGAAGCTCTGGGCCCATACATCCGTACGAAGGAACCTTTGAGGATAGTATCTATCAAAGTAGCGTTATTCCTCCTTTGGTCAGCGTAGTAGACGTATTCGCAGAGTCCTTTATAAACAGTGCTATTAGGTTTGAATTCTTTGCGAAATCCCTTGGAGTCTGGCAAAACTAATCAGACAAAAAACATACGTCAGATTGGTAAAATGGATTATGAAAGGATTGTTATTGCGAGCATTCTTACTTTGTTCATTTAGTGACCTTTTCGACGGTAGAGTCACTTGAGGCACTCATAGTTGTTAGCAAGTGTAGCATAGAATATCAGTTAGGAAAATATGGATGGATGAAGGAGCAATGATGGAGTTACAAAGTTGTAAAGATAGATGGAGAGATGAATGGATACACAGAGGGCAATATGATTGACGACAAAATTGGCGCCACTAATTGGGTTAGATGAATATAGATGAATGGAAGAACGGATAAATGAATGACGGGTCAATACCTTGAGTTGAATCGTCGCTTAAAAAAATAAAAATAACTGTTTATTTAGACATTCAGGCATTAACCGAAATAAGTCTCACTTACCAGATGGAACATATACCAACAACCAAGTACCATGCTTCTTCAAAGCCGATGCAAGCTCCTCCGTCGCGTCGAGCTTTACCGCCTCTTTGTCGTCGTCGTCTTTCCTTTCTTGGCCTTGATTGTAAGGCGATTAGTAGGATAAGCACTTAATTCAGCTCCCTGTTGCTTTTTGATTGCTTCCTTGAGGTCATCCACATCTTCAATCCCTTCGAGTGTCACTTTGCTCCATTCGCTCTCAAGGTTGATGAGCCTAAACCAAGCTTTACTTGCAGTTGCCATTATGGTCTGATGATAGATGGGTATACGAAGAGGAGGAGGAGGATACTCGCTCAGTGACTTATAAATGGAGTAGGCTGCTAGAAGGGAGGGGTGATGAAGAGTAGCAGCGAGACGGAGGAGGAAGGAGGGGGAAGATGGTGTGGGAATATGGGGGATGAGTGAGTGGGAGAGAAGGTCGAGAGGTTGCTGGAGACGGGATGTCTAGAAAGTAGGTTGACGGGAGGTCTCGGTCCCAGACTCTTAGTAAACCTACACTGCCTATTTTAGTGGGGTCATATCGGTCTTGGCAGAGTCATGGGGACCGTTGAAACATGTGCTAGCGCACCTTATACTTCACCACATACTGAACTATGTGAAGCCTTACATGCTGAAGTTAATCATGTATTTCACGCCACATATATGAGAAGCATGTGTTATCTATTCGTCGTGTATATATAGGTAGCTGGATAGCTCACATAGAACATCACATAGCGTACGGTACAGAGGGATTGATACCCGCTGAGCCTACTTAACCCCAGGTTAGGTAACCCTTAGTCTGGTTGCACTTAACCCCCTGCAGGTGGATTGATATCATGAAGGGGGTTGGGATGTGCTTATGGGCATATTCCGGTGAGACAAGCCATGTGTATCAGGGAGCGTCCGGTGGGAGATATATGGATAAGTACCATTGTCCTCCATCAAATTGCAGTTCCATCTCTTCTTCTCTCACCACTTGATTCCTCCCCTTTCTGCATCCTTTCCTCTCTTTTGTTCACTCGTTTGCCTCTAAGCTGGGATCTTAGCGTAAATACCCTGCATTTGGAAAAAAGTCCCAACAGAAAAAAATTCAAGAAAACCTGGTCTGGGTTATGCTGGAGCCAGTCCCAGCCTGCAGTTGCCCTGTTTGAGTATAGTAACGTACGTCAGGTACCAACGAGAGAAGCGGAGGCTCATAATAAGACCACCTATCAGACATCTGTTGAAAAAATCACATAAGAAGGGAGCCGTGACTTATGCCACCTATCTCTCCTGCGGTTGTTACTACTTCTACTTCACGAACAGCAGCAACGAGGCTACAGAGCATTCAGAGGCAGTTGGCAGGTCAGAGTTGGGGTATTGTTGGCACAGGGGGTTAAATACGGTAGCTACTGCTGGGAATAATAAGATAAGAATGGTTACTCAGCAGAAGCACAAGGTTGCGGTTGTTGGGAGTGGTAATTGGTGAGCTGCTCTGAATGGTTTTTGGTTTGGGGATTCGTACTGACGGTGTGCCGGTTGTAGGGGGAGTGCAATTGCAAAGATCGTAGCAGAGAATACGAGACACTATCCCGATGTCTTCCAGGAGGAGGTGAAGATGTGAGTTGGGTTGAACACCTGGATGGTTGCTTTGTATCACTGACGAAAAATGCTCCATGACATAGGTGGGTGTTTGAAGAGACATATTTACTCCCGCCATCACATCCTAGCTACGACCCAACAAAACACTCGCAACCCATTAAGCTTTCACAGCTAATCAATGAGCTCAATGAGAATGTCAAATACCTCCCTGGTATTCGCCTACCCTCAAACATCCTCGCAACTCCCGACATCACCAACGGGGTCAAGGATGCCACTATCTTGGTCTTTAACGTTCCTCACCAATTTGTTAGCAAGATCTGTGATCAGATTCAAGGCCACAACCTGCCCTATGCAAAGGCCATCTCGTGCATCAAGGGTGTTGAGGTCTCTCCAGAGGGCATTTCACTCTTCTCGGATGTCATCGGGCGGAGACTAGGAATCTACTGCGGTGCGCTTAGTGGTGCAAATATTGCAAATGAGGTTGCTCAGGAAAAGTTCTCTGAAACGACAATCGCCTACCAGCCTCCAAGGGAAACCCCGAAAGAGCAGGAAACGCCAAAGGAGTACCCTCCAGTTGATCGCGCCATATTCAAAATTCTCTTTCACAGACCATACTTCCACGTTCGATGCATCTCCGATGTAGCAGGTGTCTCTCTCGGGGGCGCACTCAAGAACATTGTCGCCCTCGCCGCTGGCTTCGTCGATGGCCGTGGGTGGGGAGATAATGCCAAGGCCGCAATTATGCGGGTTGGTCTCTTGGAGATGCGCAAGTTTGGTAAGATGTTCTTTGCAGATACATGCCGAACAAGTACATTTACGGAAGAGAGCTGCGGTGTTGCGGATTTGATTACGAGCTGTAATGGTGGGAGGAACCATAAATGTGCAAAGATGATGGTTGCGACAGGGAAAAAGATTGAGGAGATTGAGGAAGAGGTGCTTAATGGACAAAAGTTGCAGGGCACTAGTACCGCAAGAGAGGTTAATGAATTTTTGAAGATGAGGGGGTTGGAAGGGGAGTTTCCACTTTTTACGGCGGTTTATAGTAAGTTCTCATGCCATGCATGTGGGAGGTGGAACGCTAATCGATGTCTTCATTCTAGGGATCCTCAAGGGGGAGTACACTGTTGATGAGATACCTGGGTTGATTGAGAATGTGGAGAACATGAGGGCTGAATAGAGCTCATCCTTGGTTTGACGTTTTCTTTTTTTAAAAAGAGGAGTTCAGTTGGCTGTAGCCTGTTCCTGCTATTAGGTATGTTGGGTTTTATTTTTTTTTAATATCCTATGCTCAGTTGGAGAGCTTAGATGGGCTGTACACTTACGATGGTTCGCTTGTTTTACCCTGACTTAATCGTAATCATTCACTCTTCATGTTGGCAGATACAGTAGATCTAGATGCGGAGTGACAAGAATTGCGTGATTGGGCTTGCTGGGGGGTCGTTTTCCAATATGGTTAATGGACTGGTATGGTGAGCAATGTTCCCAATTTCCATGAACTGCCTTGCTATCAGGAACTCTCATACCAGGTCCCAGTTATGCGTTACCTTTTTTGGGATTTAATCCCGGAGTAAGTTTGAGTCTATGTCCTCGTTGCAGGGCCCATCCGTATCTACTACGTACTCAGTCTTGTTGCCTAGAGCTTCTTTTTTTGAGTTTATGCCTAGGGAGCCTTAGGCTATGAAGCGGGTTAATGCTAGGTGAGGGTAACTAAATGCATCCAACACTTGTGCCGAACAAAAATATAGATAGAAATAAAAGAATAAAAGAATAAAAGAATAAAAGAATAAAAAGTAAAAAGTAAAAAATAAAAGATAAAAAATAAAAAAGACACAAAATAAGGTTAGACGCAGTTCCGCACAACTAGTATCAACGAAGCGCCCAGTTCATATTTTGATATTTCAGTATTTTGATATGGGCGGTATTGTATTTCAGGGGTTTTGCAGCTATTACCACGTGATGCACAGTAAGTAGAGTTTGAAAAATTGGGTTTAGACAACTGTCGCTACCACTACAGAAAAAGTATAAGTATCAGCCCGACCCAGACAGAGTCGACAAAGAGGATTTGGACTGATTGGAAGACACCAGCCATGACGACTACACCAGCTGTAAGTTTTCCTTTGTGCCCTTGAGCTTTTTTATTTCTTAAATTGATGGGGGAGGGGTAGTTGTGGTAGTTGTGGGAGTGGGGACCTTTACTGATGATGGCATGTGTGTATGCTAGACCTACTTCCTGGAGAACAAAAACGTCGGGGACCGTGCAAGTCCCGAGGACTGGCGAAGTAAGTTTTCTTACCTGCGTTGTATTAAGAATCAAGACAAAACTGACAATCCCCCAGTTCGAGGGTGTAAGTAAAACACACACTTTTTTTCTCTCTCTCACCTACTTCTCCTACGTTTCCTCCTCAAACCTCACGGTGTGGTGCCCACAACTCATTACCTACCTACCTCTTCAGACAACCCCCTCACACCACCGGATCTTCTCCAGCATGAAATCCCGCAAACCCCAGAGTCCAAGAGGACCGTCATTGCTGGCCGTGAGGGATCCGCATCCATCCTCCACGGGCGTGACCCTCAAAACCGCCTCCTGGTCATTGTCGGCCCCTGCTCGATCCACGACCCCGCCGCGGCCCTAGAATACGCTACCCGCCTGCTCGCACTCAAAGAGCAGCACAAAAATGAGCTATTAATCGTCATGCGGGCGTATCTCGAGAAGCCCCGTACCACAGTAGGGTGGAAGGGGTTGATCAACGATCCTGATATCAATAACTCATTCAATATTAATAAAGGATTGAAGATCTCAAGACAGTTGTTTGTGGATTTGACCCACATGGGAATGCCGATTGCGAGCGAGATGCTGGATACGATCAGTCCACAGTTTTTAGCGGATTTGTTGAGTGTGGGCGCTATTGGGGCCAGAACGACCGAGAGCCAGTTGCATAGGGAGTTGGCGAGTGGGCTGAGTTTTCCGGTGGGGTTTAAGAATGGCACAGATGGCAGTTTGGATATTGTGGTTGATGCTATTGGAGCGTAGGTACCTGTACATGAACCCTTGAATGAGAGGGAGCTAATTTGTTGATGCTGAGCAGCGCCCGAAACCCCCACCACTTCCTCTCCGTCACAAAACCAGGGGTGGTCGCCATCGTGGGCACAGTCGGAAATGAAGACTGCTTCGCCATCTTACGCGGCAGTAAGAAAGGACCAAACTACAACGCCGAGAACGTCGCTGCAGTCAAGAAACGTCTACGGGAGACTGGGACTCAGGAAAGATTTATGATTGATTGCTCTCAGTACGCCCCTCCCTCCTCAACCTGAATTAGATTTGTGGATGGATGAACGGAGGAATGGAATGCTAATATATATTTGTGCTGTAGTGGCAATTCGGAGAAAAACTACAAAAACCAACCCAAAGTCGCACAGAATATCGCCGCCCAAATCTCATCTGGCGAGGAAGCGATTATGGGTGTTATGATTGAGTCACATATCAATGAGGGATCGCAGAAGGTCGGGCTGGAGGGCAAGGCGGGGCTGAAGTATGCCGTGAGCATTACGGATAGTTGTATTGGATGGTAAGTGGCCCTCACCTCTCACTTCTTCCCCCACTCTAGGTACTAATATTTTGGCGATGGTGGTGGTGGCAGGGAGGATACGATCAATGTTCTCGAAGTTTTGGCCAATGCGGTGAAGAAGAGAAGGGAGTTGAAGGCGTACTAGGCTGGGTATAAAGCTGATGAGGGCGTTTTTTGTTTTTTTGCACGCTAATCCCAGAGAAACTTAAGGCTTGTGGGTTTCTGATAGAATACGTACGTATGCTACAGTATGTGTGATGGGGTGTATAGAGACTACTTACATTTATACGTATATACATATATGCATACATGTACCTCTCTAAGTTATTCATACTGGGGTGATATCCACTGGGAATACTTGATGCTCACTTTTGATCAGATTTGCAATAAGTAACTCAATTTCAATAACATCACATGACCACTCTTAGCCCGCTTACATAACCCGTGCCCCACCACGGAGAAGTCGATTTCACCCGAAGAAAACTGCCGGGTTTTCGCCCACCACCCCCATAGTTATCCACCACCGAAAAACCGCTCTCTCGCAACGGGCACCTTCTTTTTTCCTACCTAACTAGATCATAGGAGCCGATTGCGTGGGGGGTTAATTGAATTGGGATTATATAATGTTTGCTGTGAGGGCGTCTGTGTTTGCTGCGAGAACGCAGGTTTGGAGGAACAGTGTGAGGGTGTGTATAGTTTGCACCTATGCCCAGAAAAAACATTACTGGTGTATCTTTCCATAATTGGGCTTGGGCAAGTGCGCTGATGATATGGGCGGTGATGTAGCGGGCCTCAACAGCGGCCAGTGAAGCTTCCTCCTCCTCCTCCCCCGCACGCTTGACCACCGCAGGGGTGGCGGCGACGGCAGTGGCAATTGGGTCGGCGGCGTGGTATTGGCGTTTGTATGGAAGTGAGGTTTATGCGATGACTCCGGCTGAGGAGGGGTAAGTGCAGTGGCTGTCTTGTCTGAGAGTCTGGGATGAGGGGGGTAGGCACTTGTGGGAGGGAGGGGGGGCTGGTAAGTGAAGAGATTGGGATTGGGATTGGAGTTTGGATTGTGGTGGTGATTAGGCAGCCTGAAATTGGTGATGGTGATGGTTATGGGGATAGGTGAGCTGATATTGGGTTTTGATACCTCTAGGTTGCACCCACCGAAGTACCCATGGGACCACCAACGTTGGCTGAAAACTTTTGACCACCAAGGGTAACGTTTCCCACCCTCCACTGACTTTATATATCTGTGCAAAATCCCCATCTATCTACTTATCTATAGGCCCAGCTCCTCATTGCAAACCTGCTACTAACATCCTAGCAGCCTCCGCCGTGGCTTCCAAGTCTACAAAGAAGTCTGTGCAGCCTGCCACTCGCTCTCACGCGTGCCCTGGCGCGCCCTTGTCGGGGTGACCCACACCGTGGACGAAGCCAAAGCCATGGCCGAAGAATGCGAATACGATAATGAGCCTAACGACATTGGTGAGATTGAAAAGCGCCCCGGCAAACTCTCCGACTATCTCCCCAGCCCCTATCCCAACGAGCAAGCCGCCCGCGCCGCAAACCAAGGATCCTACCCCCCCGACCTCTCTCTCATTGTCAAGGCGCGCCATGGCGGATGCGATTACGTCTTTGCGCTCCTAACTGGTTACCCCGATGAGCCCCCCGCAGGAGTGCAGGTCGGGGAGGGATTGAATTTTAACCCGTACTTCCCCGGCACCGGGATCGGGATGGCGAGGGTACTATACGATGGCTTGGTGGAGTATGACGATGGAACCCCGGCCACAACGAGTCAGATGGCAAAGGATGTTGTACAGTTTTTGAACTGGGCGGCCGAGCCAGAGATGGATCAAAGGAAGAAAATGGGCATGAAGGTGTTGATGGTGGCGAGTGTGTTGACGGCGTTGAGTATTTGGGTCAAGAGGTATAGGTGGGCGGCCATCAAGTCGAGGAAGTTGGTATGTACAACTGCTTTCCCATCCCCTCGGAGTAATCGAAACTCACTGAGGATATACAGGTCTATAACCCACCAAGCAAGTAATGTGGAGCTGTATGATATCGCATACTCAGAGAATGAGAGGACGAGGGCATTGGGTTGGGTCTAGATGGGGAGGTGGGAGAAATAAAGAAATAAATAGCTTTCGTCTTATCAATCCCTCATTGGCATTATCTTTTTTTTTATTCCTTGTTTTTATTCCTAGTTTTTATCTCTTTTTTGTTCTTTTGTTTTTTGTTTTCCTCCCTTTTTATTCGGTATTCAGGGTGGTGGGGGGGATGGCACAGTACCTATAGCACCGTAGTACTGGTACCTCCGCGGTAAATTATACATAGGTACATACGTTCATCCTTACTATAGATATCTTTTTGTTTTTCCCGTTGCTTGTGGGGCGGATGTGTTATGAAAAAAAAAATTTTTTTTGCTGTATATGCTGTATGGAGGTGCCATGTGAAAAATGTACTGGGTGTTCAGAAAGACATAAGACTTGACTGGGCTCAGTGACATACCAGTATGTATGGATGCGTAGCTCACGTGGCCTGAACGCAGAAGTGGTAGATACACTCCACAACTCAAAAAAAGAAGAAAAAAGAAACAGGCAGGTAAGAGAAAAAAAATACGTCTAACCAACCAATATTTTGTATACATGCCTTAATCACTGTTGCTACAGATAGTCTACATGGCATAGATTCATAGTGTTTTTTTACGACCAATGTGTATGAAACCATACTTATCTAGG
>Ga0307514_10003704_pt1 | contig 14446 bp, 4 predicted proteins | sample 16_EM_MG_FD_203088 | JGI IMG/M metagenome (GOLD analysis project Ga0307514, IMG submission 203088) | Populus trichocarpa ectomycorrhiza microbial communities from riparian zone in the Pacific Northwest, United States - 16_EM | ecosystem: Host-associated > Plants > Roots > Unclassified | place... | reverse complement strand
CAATTTTTTTTATAAAGTTATTGTGGTTTCAAATAAATATCGCGTTATTTTATTGATACTTGATTTTGTGAGCGTTTATTTTTTATCATATAATTAAGTAAAAAATAATTAAATTATATTAAACCCACTAGAGTCCATGATTGAGTCATGAATTTGGGCGGCTAAGCTGCAAAGATTGATTGATCCAATATGTTGACATCTCAATTTTTTTTAATTTATAAAAGATGTTATCTTGATTTTTTTTAAAAAGCTAAATCATGTTTTTACTAGTCATCCAGGTTACCTTTGTACCTAACAAGCCTAATGCATTATGCTAAAACAACTCATATAAAATTTAATTTGAAACTAGAGTTAAAAAGGAGTCGTGTTGAGAGTTATTAAATTTGATCTGGATTAATTTTATAACAATTACAAAATATTCTTGGTAACCTATACAATCCATTTTACATTCAAATTATTTTTTTTTGGTAGAACCTGCAGCAAAGCGTATGTAGTAATCTAATATTTCTAAAGTAAATGAAAATATTTTTTTTTTAATTTTTTTTTCATTTGTGCAAACTAATGAATACAGCACATCATAAACTCTGTTTTGAAAAGGAGAGTTTAATTTGGTTAAAAAATGTGTTTTTCAATGTGGACTTAGGAGTAGAAAAACCCTTTATGCTTCCGGCCGCTCGTGCACGCGACGCGTCGTGCACAAACACCGAGAACCTTTGTTAATATTTTCTTCCTTCGCAAGAAAAAACTTTCCAGTTTCTATAAAAAGAAGTTTTTTATTTTGATTATTTCTGCGAAAAGCGTACAATTAATAAAGGAGAAAGGGTTTGTTTTTCCAGTCAACCCTTAAGAGCAGGCCTAAGCCCAATCCACATAACAAATGGAGCTCAAAAGCAGGCCTCAATGCATTCTTTTCTAGGCACTAAAAGCACCTCTACACCAATATTGGTGGGTCTAAAGTTTAAATTTGGGTCAAGTTTAGGAATTTGTAGCCGGTGATTTTTATATTTTAAAAGTTTTTTTTTAAGAATATATATTTTTTTTAAATTAATTTTCAAGTGTTTTTAGATTATTTTGATGTGCTAATATTAAAAATAATTTTTTAAAAATATAATTTTAATATATTTCTAAAAAAAACATATTTTTAAAAAACAATAATCACACTAGGAATGTCAATTTCATCTTGCGTAATAGCATACGCATGCACATGAGAAAAGATGGGCCCATAAAGATTAAAATGACTTATTAAAAGAACTTAATGCCAAAGCAATGTTAGATAAGAAGCAAGCAGTGGCCAAGCATTGTTTTCATGTCGCATTGTCTTCTGTGTTGTGTTTCTGTTGAGTCATACTCATCACAGTCCACAGAATTTGGGTTGTTGAACAGATTGATGAGCTATTTCGACCGTGAACCTCTCATTTAGATTTTTTACCAAACTTTTATATCACAGAAAAAAAAAAAAAACACTGGTAGCATTAAAAAAAAAAAAGTAAGAGAGACTCGAGAGTTGGCTAAACCTCAATTAATTTTATAATATTATAAAAAATAATAAAAATAAAAAAAATATTAAACCAGGTTAAACTAGGTTAACACACGAAATCTATGACTTAACGCACGAAATTAAGATAAACTCATAGAAAGATAACAACATAAAAAATCAATTATAAAAAATCTGTCAAGCCAGTGACTCGAAAGGTTAATAAAATCCCAATAAATAAAATTATCTAAAATACCGATGAATGTAATTGAAAAAATGACTCAATTAAGAGAATGATATAAAATATTGAGGGATGTGATTGATAATATAATTTAATTAAGAGAATGATCAATAAAAAAAAATTAACAATCAAAAGAATAAGGACTAAATCTAAAAGGAAAAAAATATAAAATAAAATGAGGGTTAAATTGAAAGAAAATCCTAATTTTATGGATTATTTAAAATAAAAAATAGCAATAAAAAAAACATGGACTAAATTTAAAAGAAGAAAAAAAAATCAAAGGGTTACTTTGAAAATGTGCAGGGAAAAGCTCTGAAACTGAGGAGAAGAAAGAAAAAAAAAAATAAAACAAGAAAGAAATGACCACCAAAGCAAAACTTGATGTTTTTTTGGTACACGCGCAACCTATTAATGGAGGCGACATCATAAGGAATAAAACGCCATTGTGGAAGCCGGATCTTGACCATCGGACGACGCCATACATGTTGGATGGAGATCACAGGAGCATACACGCGCGTTTGCATAAGTGTCATGCATGTCCACATAAATATCACATGTAACCGATTTTTTTAAATTAATTAATATTTTATGTATGTCTAAATACTAAATTGTCCCTGATTAGACTTGATAATCACAAAAAAACCAAATGGAAAAGACATTAAAACCCCTTGACTTAAGGCAAAGACAAATTTAATTGAAAGACATTTAAGTTATTTTACTATATGTTTGAAATGAAAAAATAAAAAATACCTCTCCTTTCCAACGCACGACCTTTTATCTCTAAGAGCATACCAATCATTTTACTATGTAAATAAATACAAAAAATCTATTATACCCCTGCTCTCAAGGCCAATTATGTCATGTTTTTAAGGGAAAAATCATCATTTTACTATTTCAATCTATAGTACCAATAAATCTAGAGCAACAATAAAAATATTACAGTAATTCTACTATCCCTTTTAGTTTCTTTTAATAAGACATGCTCAGGATCTTTTCAAGGATTGTAAACAAAAAATTCTTTTTAAAAACACATTAATATTAATGATTAACAATAACCATTAAAAAAAAATAATAGGAAAAACATTTGTTTGTTTCCTCATGGCCTTTTTTTTCCCGTTTTGCTTTGTGGAGCTTTTCATTTTCTGTACTTTGATCATTAAGCTTTATTTCTTTATTTTTTATCCATGGCTAGTCTTATGTTTTGGGATTTGTTTTGCTTTACATGCTATTGCATGTGCAATTTAAAAACAATATTTTTGTAAAATAATAAAGCTTGCTATTTTAAATACAATTATAGGGTACAATTTAAAAAATATTTAAAGAGGTTGTTTTTTCTATTTTACTGTTCAAAGAGGCACATCTTTCCACACTTTGGTCCCTACTATTTTTTAAAGTTTACATTTCAATCATAAAACCTTATTTCTTTTTCATTTCAGTGCCTAATAATTGATAGAAGATAGATAAAACTATCAGAAATGGAAATGAGAGAAAAACTTTTGATATGCCATATTTCATCGAAAAAAAGACAAATCTCAGTGTCTATGAGTTTGTTTGGATGCTAAAAGTTCAATGAAGATGTTTTGAGTCTCTAATCATGTTGAAAAAAATGGATTAGAGTTCGAAAAGTGTTTGATTTGATTTTTAGTTTTAGGCTAATCAAAGTGTGTTTTGGCCTTGAAAATAGGGTTAAGGAGGTTTTTTAGGTGAAAATGTCGAAAATTAGGTTTTAGAGGTTCAAAAACTCGGATCAGATCATCAAAGGTAATAAAAAATTGTCACAATTGATGTCGGATCATCTGGTTCTTTAAAAGAATGAAAAACCAGGTGCCAAGCTCTTCCTTGTCAGGCCTAGATGCATATGACCTTTTTTTTTTTAAAGAATACTGCAATTGAGCTTGATGCTTTTAGCTAGATAAATACAATGATATTTTAAAAAAAATCATTCAATTATGCAATGGTTTTTTTAAATAAGATTAGTGCTTTTTATAGTATGATTATATAAGAAACTTTATGAACAATATTTTCAAAAAAATTGCTCATGAATATTTGATTACAATAAAATATAATTTTGGTTATTGTTTTATTGATTTCTTATATTATTTTCCCAAGTTAATTATTCATTTATTTTTTCATACAATCATATAAAAATAGTTGAAAAATTACTTTTCATTTCATGCTTTTAATACAAAAAGTCCTTTTTTTTTTCTTGTCAAGATAGAAAAAGAAACAAATGAATAACAATGAGGAAGTCTTGGCTAAAAAAATACATTTTTTCTCTTGAATTTAAATCATTTGATTTTTAATGAATATTTATTTTGATTTCTTTAAGTTTTTATTTAAATATCCATATTGTTAATAAAAAAAGTTATGGTTTTATCAAGATAAAATAAATAAATAAATAAGAAAATTTATTTTTTTATAAAAGAAATACAATCTTACTCGAGAATTTAAATAATTGAATTTATTATGAGATGTTAGGGTGGGCAGACACTAAGATGGAATAGGACCGCCAATATGTCCAATGTCCCTGTTGCAATATGATGAGAGGCTATTCCTCCCAGAACAAAAAGATATTTAAATAATTGAATTTATTATGAGTATTCAATTTAATAAATATATAATTAAATAAAAATAAGTTTTTAGAATGATCTCAGAACATCACTCGGGCAGAAAAAAGTAGTGAATGCTAAATGAATTGTACCCATATCTTATCGAATTGCAAAAAGATTGTATTTGTCAAAGAATTATCTTAACCCAATAACTTAAACTATTAGGTGAGGTCCTATAATATAATTTCTATTATTCTCTAACACACCCCCTCAGGTGAAACTTGCACATGCCCACACTATATTGTGCTTAATTTTTTATCAAATAAATAAGGATGGTGAGATTCGAACTCGTGACCGCTTGGTCATCAAGACTCTGATACCATATCAAAGAACCATCTCACTGATGACCATTTTTTCTTTTTTCCCCTTTATTTCTCTCTTCTATCCTGATAAATACATTATGATCCTTATTGTTATTTTTTTTAAATTCAGATCTTTTAGTTTTGATTGCTGTTTTTTAGTCATTTTTTTCTTTTGTTGAAGTTTTATTTTTTTTCAATTTAACTTTTGATTTTTAATTTGTATATATAAGGTATTTCAATTCGGTCCTTCTACTTTTAATTTCTTATTTTTTTCTTTTTTCTTTTGTTAAGGTTTTTATATCTTTCAATTTTATCCTTCAAATCAAGTTTATGATTTTTGTTTTTTCAATGCTAATAATGATTTCAATTTGATCCATTTTTTTTATTTGTGTATTCCAATTTATCTCTGGATATTAGGTTTTAACTTGTGTGTCTTGAAATACTTTTTTCAATATTTTTTCCATTATGTATGTAAATTGGACCTCATAATATAACACTGAGATACTCTAATATTGAGAATTTTAATACTAATAATAAAACCAAAACATTAGCTTAAACGATTTTAACAACATTGTTGTTTAATTATAAAACTGAAAACAAAATTAATCACCATGTATATGAATATCTTAAGTAATTAAGAGAACAAATTTTTCATGTAGCAATTAGAAAGTCTTGTTGCACCAATTAATTTTTATTAAAATTAATTTCAGCACTTTCTAGTCTAGTTAACCACTATTTAATGTAATTGTGCTATGATATGGGTAGGATTTAAATTTAATTTGTAATGTAAAAGAAGAAGGCACAAACATTATGGATGTGTTTTTCAGTATGATAAAATTTATTAATTGAAAACTAAAATGATAATGTCTATAATTTATAAAATATATTGTAAAATATGTGGAAAAAATATAAGAAGAGTTGTTAATGCTAATTAAAGACTAAAGTAGGAAGTTGTTCTTTATTATAAGAAGCAAAAGATAGATGAACATGTAAATATTTAATTTCATGTTTATGGAATTTTTTTAATTTTTTATTCAATTATAAAATAATTTAAATGGATATTTGTGAGAAAGACAGATTTGAATTCAAGAGAAAAATGTTTTTTTTAGTCAAAATTATATATATTTTTATTAGCATACTGTTTTTATTTTAAAAGAAACATTTCTCTCTTATTAGTAATATATTTGTTGAATCAAAATTTCTTTTCTTATTCATGCATTGTTTCTGAGAAAAATATTGTTTATAAAATTAAAACTTATTATAATTTTAAAAGCAAGCTTCAATAAAAAAAAGCATAAATCAAACACTTCTATGCAAATTTGTAAAAAATATAAGAATAATAAATGCGAGAAAATTTATGTAAGAAATTTACAATAAAAAAATAGATATTTTATTCATATTGAATGTTAATGAGAATTTTGTTTTCAATAAAAAAAAGCATATTAGGTTTATTTATAATTATTTTTATGGTAATTGTTTATATTATTTGAAGACTATGACGAAATTATTTAAATCCTATTCTAATAAATTTATTCAAAGTGAATGTTATTATAATATTAAAAAAAATCAAACAAAAAAAATTCAAAGGCCATTTAAAAAACAAATTAAGTAAAGTGTGCTTAAGTTGGAGGATAAGTATGTATATGGTGGGCTTGAAAGTTAGGTTAGGCTCAAACATTTAATTTTTTTTATTTTAAAAAAAGATATGTGTCCAACCTTAAATATAATATTTTCAAAATAACATGAATGATGTATCATTTTGCTTGAGCAAACGACACATGTCCACCTGCAACATTTGTTAGGATAAAAGTTATTGGATTCTGAAAATCAATTTTAACCTAAAAACATGGTAAAACTTTATGGACCTCTCAAACCCAATTTTAAACCATAAAACACCTTTTAATTGGATAAGAAACTCAAAATCAAATCATATTAAAAACTTTTGTTGAGTTATGATCTACCTTGTTGGGAATTATTGAAGATATCAACCACCTCCATTGAATTCATCTTTTAAAAATGAATCTATATACACCAATATCATAATTACTTGTGGATGAAATTTGACTATTTGAGAGCTTTTGTTTTTCTTTTTTGATGATTTGTTTCTCTCATTTAGAGACATCTAAATACTAAAATGTAAAACATGCAACATGCAATTATATTGTTTGTTTCTCTTAATAACATGCAATTATATTGTTTAAAGATCTAATTGTAAAAAACTAAAAAAATAGGGATTGAATTTTAAAAGTTAAAAATTAAGGGACCAAATTGAACTCTTTCATTCCATTTGAACAATATAAGCATGATCAGGTTATATTATTTTTTAAATGTTGTTTTTGGTTCTAATATTTTGAGTTTTTTTAAAAACAACCTAAAATTCAATATTGTAAAGTTGGTCTTTAATTTAATGTTGGATTATTAAATAATGTATTAGGAATGCAATAACATGCAAATTGAAATATGTAACATCATATAGAATCATGTAAACATAAGTTGCAAGGAATTAATTGAAAAGCTATAAGTTAACAAAGTCTAATTATCAATAAAGCCTTAAGATTGTTGTCTGAATTATACTAGATGAATGAGACAATTGAGCTTGTATATTTTGTTTATAATCATGTATTATTATAAGAACATGGTAAACTTGCAATCATTACAAAATGACAACATGCTTACTAAAAGAATATATAAACTTGGTCCAAAAAAAAATTTAATATGGTTTATATATTTTGGATTGTTTTGATATGTTGATGTCAAAAATAATTTTTAAAAAATGAAAAAAATCATTGGCATGCATTTTGGTACGGAAAGTTATTTGAAAAGCAACCACTACCACATTGCCAAATACATTGTAAATCAAGCCTTGGTTTGACCTTCTGGCGTAGAGGTCCTTGAAAGACTCGTAAGTGCCCTGAAATTGGTTTAATCCTCCTAGGCACCCCATTACCAGTTATGGACTAAACCCTTGGTGCCATGAACCTAGTCTTAATCGCACCTTGAGCTTCTCGAACTAAGTCTTGGATCAACTCTCGGTCGTACGTTTAGAGTTAGTCTCACACAGAATCACACGTGTTTCATATTAGGTTTTGGTCTGAATCCTAACATTTCTAACCACATCTCAACCCGAATTTCAAACACTTCAAAATAAGTCCCGGTTAAAACCCTTAGTATAATTAATCCATTTCCATTTTCCTTACTCTTAGAATACATTTGGGAATGCGGTGCAAACTGCGTTCCCAAAAAATTCAATTTGTTTTGCTAAAATTTAATATATTTTGTATGTTTTAAATCATTTTGATGTGCTGATGTCAAAAATAATTTTTAAAAAATAAAAAAAAATCATTGGCATGCATTTCGACATGAAAAATTATTTGAAAAGCAACCGCAACCATACTGCCAAATACATTATTATACCTTACTTGACTTTCAAAATATATAAAAGACTATAAAAAACAGTTTCGGAAACTTAGAATTTTTTTTTTTAGCCCCACCAACTCGAATTTCATAAAGTCATATACTTCAAAATTCACTTATCAAGTTTTGATCCGAACAAACATAGTCCGTATAAAAAGACACCATCCACCCCTTAGAGCATTTGTGTCTCCATCCAACCTTTTTCACTTGATATATTTATCTTCACAGCTCCTTATATATCCGATTGAATAAACAACAACATCCACCATCCCCATCTGAACCCTCATTTCTTGACATAAAACAAGGACACTGTACTAACTAATTTATCATACAAAGGGAGTAAGAGAATGAGGAATCTATCCTCAAGGAACTCAACAAGGAGCAGGAATACACCCACACCATGTTGTAGCAAAGTGGGTATAAAGAGGGGGCCGTGGACACCTGAAGAAGATGAGATCTTGGCAAACTACATCAAGAAGGATGGTGAAGGGCGGTGGCGTACACTGCCAAAGCGGGCGGGGCTTCTTAGGTGTGGTAAGAGCTGCCGCCTCCGATGGATGAACTATCTCAGGCCTTCTGTTAAGAGAGGACGTATTGCCCCAGATGAAGAAGATCTCATTCTTAGGCTTCATAGGTTGCTTGGTAACAGGTATATATTTATAATTGGATTTTATGGACTTAATTAGGAATGATGATAATTCTGTTTTTCCCCTATCATCAGCTGGGGAATGTTTATGGAGTAATTAGGTTTGGATGTCATTTATTTTAATTTGTTTGATCGCTTTTTAGGTTTTCACTGTGCTCTACCTCTCCCTCCCTCCCGAAATACCAGCATATATGAGCTTCGAGTTTCAATTAACAAATATTTCAAATTGTTTTCTTCAGAAAAAATAATTCAAATTGTATCAGATCACATATGTAACTTTAAGGCCTTTCCCTCGTAATTAAAGTTTTCATGGTCTCTCCGTATATCCATGTATGGATGTATGCATGTTCTCTCGCACTTCTTTGCCATAGCTTTTCATCTTGATTTTGGATTCTTGAATCTATCAGATTATCGAAAGCTCTAAAACAAAGTTTTATCATAGTGCATCAACTTGTTTGTCAACATTTTACTATGTTGCACCCTCTTCTCTCTCTCACAATAGAGACCAGAAGTACCTTTCGTTCCGAATTTCAAATTAACTTTGAATTTTTTTTTTATAATAATCGAGATAACTTAGATTAATTATAACAACTTGGAATTTGAGAATATGAATCTTCATGTTTTTATTTTTATTTTTTGGATTATCGTGATCTCGTACATTCACTTTTCAGATGGTCTTTGATAGCTGGGAGGATACCAGGACGCACCGATAATGAGATCAAGAATTACTGGAACACCCATCTCAGCAAGAAGCTCATCAGTCAAGGAATCGATCCAAGGACGCACAAGCCTTTATACCCTAACCCCAATTCATCAGAAATTGCCAATATCGCTCCCATCCAAAATTGTATCCTTAATTCTTTTCCACTAGAAGCGAATGGCGGGGTCTATCGAGCTACAGCCACTAGAGAAAATGAGAACTTTACAATGACTAACTTGGATCAGTTTCCAAATCAGGTCATTGATGATGGTGCCAAAAACTGGCCTAGTTGTGATGGTTTTAATAAGGGGTTACAAAGTCATCATGAACAAAACAAAGAGGAAGATTACATTGGAAATGAAAATGAGGACACGTTCTCTTTGTTTCTGGATTCTCTGATCAATGAAAATGTGTTTGTGAATCAACAACAACAACAACAGTTACAGCAGCCTAAGATTATTGGACCATCTGGTGAACCTATGATTTCTTCTTCACAGGCTATTCATCATAGCAGCATTTCGGAAGCTGAAGTCGCATATTCCATGGCAGCTTTCGGTGAGAAAGATGGTGTGTTAAATAGTCATGATCTAGCTTGATCCTGAACCACAAGAGTACTGTATAAAGAAAGTCAGATTGGTTTGTTACGACTATAAATACGTGCTAATGTGTGTTATATATGTTGTTCTTGTGAGTGTTGTACTTACATGGAATGGTTGTCCGTTTAAGTTGATGTTTATGTATCACTATACTGTGAAAATTATTGATTGGATTTTTTTTTTGTTCCTTTGGATTCCTATCTCATAGACAACCTAAGGACCTTGTTGTTTTTAAGATTAAACTGTTCTATCTCTAGCAAACACCCTCTTAATTAATCCCTTTTTTTTTTAATTTATGTAAGCTTAGATATGATCGTGACTTGATATAACATTGTTAATTAACTTTAAGATAGTACCTAGCTATATATAAACGAAGAGGAGATGATTGCTTGCACTTGATACGATGAATATGATATGTAGTAGAAGTAGATCTCTCTTCATAGAAATGCATGTGCTTCTAGTCACGTAAGAAAACTTTGATTTAACTTACAAAATCTCTCTAGCTTGTTAACTGTTTGTCAAAATTTAAAAACTGTAATTTTTTTTCTGTCTGTTGCATATTAGAAAAAACAATTCTCAGGCATAACCGCACAAGGAATGAAGCTTAATTTTTTATATTATTACTATAATTGGATTTATTTTCAATTGTTTTTAGTTTGTTTTAAAATTCATTGTGTTTTTCCTGGCTATTATCTAAATGATTGTTTTATTAATAAATATTATTATAAAAAAGAAACAAAAAGAAAGAACAATCCCCATATTAACATTTTTAGTCAATTTATCAATGCTTTGCTTCCTACTGGTATGCATGTGAAGAAATACTCCATGCATGAATATGGCCCATGATGTGTGCAGAGGTTACATATTGTTACTGTTACACACGAAAGAAATACTTCCACAAAATCGAGGTCCTTGAAGTTTGTACATAGTACGTGTAGACATAATATAAGTAGGTCAAGTCAAGCCTGGACGATCATAAATTAAACAGTAAAAATGTTATATGAGCTTATGTAATTATGTTATTGAACTTCAGTTGTGGGATCTTAATTATGATCATGATGATCCATAATTATAATTATGATCTTAATTATATGAGCTCATGATGATGATCTTATATGAGCTCCCAGAGTAATGTTGCTGTGCTTGATCAAGGGTGTTTGATGCGGTGGAGCATATAATGTGTTTAATTACCTTGTTAAAACTTGAAACTAACACTAAAATTTAGAATATAATTACTATAGAGTATTTCGTTAAAGATAGATCAAAATGGAAAATACTTGGTACGAGTATTTAATGTTAAATCTATTAATAATTAATGACTCTAAATAAATATTAAAAACAATTAACTACACATGCATTTCTATAAATTAACCTATCTATTTATCAACAAATCAAAAATATATTCATAGTTAATTACACATTTCTATAAACAACTTATAGTTATTTCATAGGTCAAATCCATGTTTTTTACAAATCAAAACCTCAAAAGACAAAAAAACACCATAATTATAAGAAAACACTCAAAATATTTATTTATTTTATTAATTCAAGTTTAACTTGTCAAAAAACTATATATACAGCAACACTTTGTATAGAAAGAGAAAACTAGAAAACCCTATTAATATTGAATAAGAAAACAAAAGTAAAAAAACTCTATTTTCTTCAAATACAAAAAAGAAAGTCCTTATAATATAAAATACAAAAATAAATATAGAAGCACAAAGAAGAAAGAAACAAAATATGGTTAGGAGTTGAATGGTACTGTGGGGTTTAACACACCATGAGAGGCAGATAAATACTATGCATGTGAGGTTTATACACGTAGTAGGTGGGGGTAAGGGTGCGCCCTAGCTATATATTGAGGTTGATATATATGCATGTTTTATTGCTGTATTAAATTTAACTCCAAAACTCCATGTGTAATCCATCCAATTAAGGGCACAAGCTAGCTAGCCGGTATATCTTTCTACCTTCCTCCTCTGTAATTACTTTCGAAAACTGATTAGTTGAACGCAACAGGAACCAACCAGTCAAGATTTCTACTTAACTAGGTTTCTAGAAAAGAAGATCACTCCCCATATAGGTTTATGTTGCACAATGACAAGAGCAAAAAAGTAAGAAGAAAGACAAGATACAACATAGAAAACATGTCTATGATGCTTCCACGCCGAAGACCAAGCTGGGCCATCCCTTGAGAATGGATGGATTGTATACAATGTTGAGAGAGAAATGATGGCACACACTACAAATTACTCTGTATGACAGCCTGCTAATCTTATATAGAAATCAGCACACTGATGATCAATCGAGATTTGAGAAAGAAGATAACTCAATTATCATTGTCAAAGCATAAAAATGAAGAACGATATGTCAAGCACAAGTCGATAGAGCAATCATATATATAATTCTGTGCGGAGTACTCACCTAGAAGCATGGAATCTCTCACCTGATCCAGCTAGAAGTACAACAACATGCATAACAACGGCTCTCAATAACATTTCTCCATCCCACTTAGCAAGCTAGGAGCACAAATCTGAGGAAGGAGAATGAAAATTTGAAAACATTCGATAGGAATTACCCAAGAAATCTGAAGCACAGCCAAATATGAATCTAGGGAAAGAGAAGGTAATTTTGTAGTCGTGTGTGAGAGATTTTTTGTATCAGAATCATGTGTTTTTGGTTTTTCAGTGACCAAACGTTCTAACCGCGAAACATATGGACCTACCCTTCTTCTGGACTTTTGCATCATTGTATGTTTCAACCGACCATCTTTTTGACGCTGCTCATTCCCATTAATGAAAAAAAAAGAGAAAAGCTTTTGAGATATTTTAATTTGTTGTAACTCAATTCTAGATTCCCCGAGATTCTTTTATATAAAAAATATTTTTTTTGAAAAATAAAAAAAATAAAAAAATTTTAGGGTCACAAATGGACAAACAATTTGAAGGTGACAAAAATAGACTAAAAAAGGATTTACTTGCACAAATTGAAAGTTGAGGGACTAAATTGGACTAAATAAAAAAGGTTGGAAACTTAATTGCAGCAATGAAGAGCTTAATTGAAGAAAACAATGAGGACTTGGAATCAAATTGAAGAAAGCTATTGAAGATTAGGGAAGACTTGCAAAATAATTAAGTTCAGGGACTTAATTAAACTTTTGAAGAGCCTAATTGATTTAAACTTGAAGTCAATTTGGCCAAACTTGAAAGAATTAATTAAGTTCAAGAACTTGATTAAACTTTTAAAGGGTTTAATTGATTTAATTAAAGACTTAAATGAAGAAAAATTAAGTTTGAAAACTTAATTCGGGTCAAATTACAAGAATTAGAAGTTTTGAGGACCACTTTTGAATTTTAATAAGTTAATTGGTCAATTTGAGGGTTTAATCGTGAAGAAAATAAAGTTTGAAAGCTAATTAAAGGCTTAATTAAATAAATTCAAAACCAGAACCAAGATGCAAATGACACGTGCATTTAGGGACTGAAATTGATTGAGTTAAGGGTCAAATTAAAATGAATTGAATGTTTAATGGTTGATGGGATCAAACGAATTAAAACATTCGAGAAAAACTTTCTCTACAAAGATCATCTATCCTCATCAAAATTTTATACCCCATTTATCTTGAAGAACTCGCCAACATTTTGTCCCTAGTCAGCCTCCCCTACCTTGACTGATTCAAGCTAATTGAGGATCAATCTTCTAATAAATGAATTTAGAGTTCTAGACCTCTGTTGTTACTCATTTTTGGACCCCACGTGCTGGAGACGGTGTATACCTCTTTTGAACTGAGTGTAGGAGTTTAACTCATGTCTGCTGAAGATTGACAAAAGCAGAGAAATAATTTTTTTTTTAAAAAAAACCTGTTTGAGCTATTTTCTGCTCTCTTTATCCTTCCCTTTTGCTGTCAAAATCGTCAGTTTTTCTTAGATTAATCAGGAGTCTTCATAATGCTAAATTCATTTCTTTTTTTTTATCTGGCCTTTAAGGTTGAATAAATCCCTCATAATTTGCACTAAAAAATGGTTCTGCTGCTATCATAATTTTTGTTCCAAATTAAGCTCTGATTCTAACTTGGTTTTGTACGATATCTGACCATCCTAGCTATATTCAGTCACTCATGACATGTTGAAAAATTAACCTACACCTTTATTGAGTCCTAGGGATCACTGATCTTAGGGCAGACTCTCAGTCAGATTTGGATGCTCGGCATTATCAGATCAAGAACCTTTTTGACCAACTAGATTATTGCCAGTTTCTGTTCTTTAAAATGATTTTATCTCAATTTCAACTCCTTCATCAAAGTTGTAGTCCTGGACGCGTAGATAAATTTGGGATTTTGAATCGCTTGATTTCAATATCAGAAGCTCAAGATATTCCCGTTTGAATATCTAGTGTGAAAGGAGGGATTCCTGCTGCAAGAAGGATCGTGACCCGAGTTTTGCACTAAAAACTCTATTTCCGTCA
>Ga0307514_10003703_pt1 | contig 14447 bp, 7 predicted proteins | sample 16_EM_MG_FD_203088 | JGI IMG/M metagenome (GOLD analysis project Ga0307514, IMG submission 203088) | Populus trichocarpa ectomycorrhiza microbial communities from riparian zone in the Pacific Northwest, United States - 16_EM | ecosystem: Host-associated > Plants > Roots > Unclassified | place... | reverse complement strand
TAATAATAAAAAAAGCCACTCCGAATGGCGAAAGATCAAGTCACGAAGTGAAGTGGTAAATTTGATAGCATGGACTCGAGGATATGCCAGTTGGTCAGGAAACAGAGGAAGGTTGCAAGAAGCCTACCAGTCCGAGTTCGAAAAGTGCATGCAGCATGATCTCGGTCCCAGTTAATTATGCTGCGGGGAAAGAAGCGAATGCCAAGGTCAGGCTAGAGTGTCTGGGAACGAGAACACACGATTGGTAATTGTGAGATGCGATCAGGCGCAGCGTCGTACCCTCGCGTAAGTCAATCAGCGAAGGGTCGATTAGAGGCTGGGCACGAGATCAATCTCAGCACGCATACGACGCAGTCGACGGGAGCGAGGCAAGTTGGGCGGCGCACATCACAAGCCACAGAAGAGGTGACGGCCAGCTACGGAAGGAGAGGTGGGAGTAGGCCCAGATTGGTAGTTGACACCAATTTGAGTGTCATATAGTCAGGAATAGGATAGTCTGGTTGGCACAAGCCCCTTGTAGAGGCTAAGATATCCCTACTATGACCTCTAACCAGCACGATAAGGGAGGCCTATCGCGGTGGATATACTTATTAGGTGATATCCCGCTACGAAGTCACAGGCTCGGGCGTAAGGCGTGCTCGATAAGAGCAAAGCTATATAAGACTTAGAACACCGCTTGGGGCTTAATTCTTCTAACTATGGAACTTCGCGAGGTTTAAATAAATCCCCAACTCATTCCACCAGCCACATGGTCGGCGATGGGAATATCCCACCATACATTGCTCCTCTAGACATATCCATTGTTCGCCTAGACATCCAACCCATCAACAGTACAAATGAAAGATATACTCCAACATGCATGGGACCAATACCAAGGACACACACTTCCCTATGCCTATTCCCATTAACGCCTAGCTCTCAGACGCCCCATCCGCATAGCCTAGTGGGTGATCAGTCCACGTTATCAGCGTATGACTTACGACACGGTAGGGATATAGATTGCCAACCCGTGATAGGGCAGAGGTCCCTTACCTGAGCCGTAGCACCGACTGTGACATCTGAAGTCCCGGGTTGAATATTTCCCGTTAACTACAATAAGTTTAGCTATGCAGAGATCATTGGTTCTCACCTCCCTTGGGCTGATCGGGAGAAATGGAGCTAATGTGATGGATATTAGCGCTGGCACTGGAAAATTTACCGAAATTCTAGCAAAATGGGGGGTGGTTTTATTACATCGTTGTGTGACGATATGAGAAGAGTGTTTAGAGGCAAAGAAGGTCGGGGGGCTGAGGACAGGCGGGGACCAGAGGCGTCCTCTCTAGTAATTTACATGAGAGATCCAGTGGAAGTTAGGAGTTTGAGGATGGGTAGGAGATTATTCCGGACTACGATGTATGATTGGGACCGTTGATGTAGTAGCCAGAGTTTCACTGGCGAGGGTTTTGGGTGTGTTATCACCGGCGCGGTTAGTTTTGGTTGGTTGGGGATGGGATAGTTACCGAGTTGTGTCTTGTTTTTCACCTGCGCGGTCCTACGGCGAGGTTTTTGGGATAAGAAGTTTTTGTTCTGGGTTGGGATTTGTTTCACCTGCGCGAGTTTATTTTGTAGTCAGTGTTGGGAGCTGGGGATGTATGACACCTGTGCTAGCTTGTAGTAATTTTCTCTTCTTGGGAGGAGTTTTAGGGTCAGGGACCGGCCCAGTGGTTGAGAGAGGTATCTGGGAAACCAGGCCGCTGCGGTTGTAGATACGGGGAGGGCAGGGACTGGCCCAGAGGGAGAGGGAGGCACCTGAGCAATTCTGCAGAGCGCTGCAGTCCATCGTCATAGTCTAGATAGGCTCTACAGCATATGACAATGACTCCTTAAAGGAGAAGGGAAGAGGGTCGGGGGGCTATGCTGAGGCTTAGTCAGCGAGAGTTGTTACTCGGTATCAGTCATGAGGGGGCTAACTTTACACTGCCATAAGGTTACAAGGTGCCTTGAGCTGATAATACCAGTATTACACCTATGGATACTACTGATCTCGTTCCCAGACTCTTTCAGGATACTACATAACTTCAAGCCCAATTGTACCTGCAGTTACAACGTGGTTTTACCGAAATAGGCTTTCTATTGGTGAATAGGTATCCACCCGCAGCTGAGATAGACCCCTGAAACATTCTATGCGGCTCTAGTCCCAAATGATACCTACTCTTAAATCGGTCTGGGCATGAGGACAACTACTCTTGAACTACTCTGTATATACAACTATTTTTTTGAAGTCTACCGATAGGTACGCCTGTGCAGCCTAAGGCTATGGATTACAACAACTACCATAGAGTAGAGTTATTTGTACTGAAAGAGAGTTTATTTCTGCTTCGCTAACTAGGTGATGGAGCTACACTCCAGTCCTCCCCTTCAACCCGCTACAGTAGCGGGGACTGGATTTGCTACGCTGATCAAAAGAGATCTGGCTTGGGGTCTTAGAAATCAGAGTGTGCCTCTCCACTGGTGTGCCAAGCTCGAGGGTCGGGTGCCGAGACTACTGCGTCTTTGGTGATTTTTTACTGCATTCACTTAGCGAATCCGAGACATCACTAACAAAGAACTTGGGAAGCATATTCATTAAGATATGGAATGTTCTTCTTCCACTCGGGGATTGCCACTGTCGAGCATGTATAAGGGAGTATTCGAGAAGGAAGAAGCGAGGCAGATGGTCTCAACATCACCTGGTGAGAAAAAAACAAATGAAGAGAAGATACTCCCATTGACTGTATAAGCATCTTAGCAAAGAGGAAGAATTGGCACGCTGAGTTATGTGAGGGGTTTGGAGAAGGTGGGGAGTGATGAGGGCTCAGTAGGAGGTCTACTAATGTAAGCTGGTTTTGGCATACAGAAGTTTGAATAAGAATAAAAACATTATTAGAAATAGATTGAGATGCATTAGGGGTGGTCAATCAATAAGTTGGCAGCGCCTGGGCACCTTGGTCTCAATTATTTCAGCATTGGTAGATACGAGGCTGGGACTGATCTCGTGCCCAGACTCTTATCTACCTACACTATAAAAGCACGAGATCAGCTGGGACCGAGAACAGTCTCAAGGCCAACTCCGTATTCAATTAATTGATTCGATGACATAAACATTTCAAGATGCATATGCAACGCTCTTTAGGGGAAAAAAAACCATCAACAGCACTCATCGCATCACCGGCTCCAGTAAACACCATGACCACAAAAACTGCGACAGCCAAATCCTTCATATGAGAGAAGTCAGATATAGAGCGACTTATCGAATAGATGGAGGAGAACCAGGAGGCTTTATGTTCCTCCACGCAAGTGACTGCTTATGACCCTCTAATCTCCAATACTGCTAGCTCTAAAAAATTCTCTATGTCTGTTTCCCAACCATCAAGAACTTTCCTGCGTTCACTCATTCGAGGCATCCTGATATCGTATTATGTAGGTATGTATTTGTGGGATGGGGTTGATGCATGTGTGATCATGTTTATGGGGTTGTCAGTAAGAATGTCTGGTTGGCACAAGCCCCTCGTATGCCTCTTACCAAGTTTGTGGCGTTTTGTGAATAGCTCCTTGGCGTAATCATAATGTCACAGTGATTCATAAATACCAAGTGGGACATTCTCCACCATCCTCCAATTAAGTACTTAATGATTGTCTGAAAGCGTCGCTACATGGGTTGTAGGGTGATTCGTTCCTGGCATCCATACATATGTATGCATGCTTATAATATTTGTTGACATCTCTGTTTTGGAAGCGCAAGAGCTGAGTGGATGAGCGCGAATTTACCTATCTAAAAATAGGTCTAGAACCGTCGCCTTGGGACCCCACGTAACACAAGCGTGATAGGTAACACGAATGCTGGACAGTCCCAGTCCAGTCTTCAAATAGGTCCTCTCTCAGGTAGAGCCCCCCCGACCTTCATTAAGGTCTCTAAGGTGCTTAGTAGATAGATATCTTAGGCTTCCTCGCTTGATCGCGTGCTGCTTAGATGTTCCTATCACTCTTGAGGTAGTCATATGCATGTCCGTTCACTTGCACCCCACAGTCGATTTTGCAATTGATCGGTAGCAACACAAGCACTCGGAGCTTCGGGGGCGAGTAGGCTTATGATATTGTATTAAGTACTTGGTAAGTGAAGAATATTCCTCGCCTATCATACCTACCTCCAGGTTTTCGCCTGCTTCACACATCTTCCTTTCATACTGGCTCTCCTATTGACTCAATATAGCAACGGGTAGGTCCAACTTGGACAGCAGGCGTCTACGAGACAACAAAGGGAAATCAATTTACGACTGATCTCCTATGGCGTTCCATACACACTCACCAGTCCTCGACCCCCGCTGGCCATTTCCGGTCACCACTATTCTTCTTTACTCCATGATCCTCCTACCTTCGGTCGCTATTCTCGCTATTTATGTACCCATCATGGCTTCAATGGTATCAGATAACTACGAATTTCGCCATGGAGGGCACTTTGCCGACTCCTTTATGTTTGCGTTAGTACAATCCTCTTGAACTTGATATTAAACGTTTCTAGGCTGACACTTTATCTAGCTGTGGTGCTCTCGCTTTTTCCGCAACATCCATCTTGCATGTAATATGTTCCTTTGCTGCAATGATATATGCCCATCTTTCCCCAGTGATAGTTGTGATCCTCGGCACCATCAGTACTCTGTTATGGGGCGTGGCAGTCGGACTCAGTAGTGTGTTTTGGCAGAGAAACAGGGTCCTGATATGCAGGGGGGACATGGGTCAAGTCTGGCGGTGTGAGTATGAATGGGTTACTCCTTTGTGTGCATCCATTGCTTCGTGAGTTGCTTTTTTCTTACAGTAAATATAGTGAGAATACCAATCTTCTCCACCAGAGTAAACAGTGCTAATAAATCACTATGGCTTTCAGAGGATCATCTCTTTTGCTTGCCCTCATGTGCTGTTATACGCTGCTATGGCATCTCGGCCAGCACCGAAATCACAATCGGAAATTGAAACAAGCTTCGGCATCCATTGTCCCGCTCGGGCCACCCTCGACGCCTCCTGTGAACCTGACAAATTCAAGAAGAACCCGTCAGAGTGACATCGACTCTCTTTTGGAACAAAGGTCAATTTCAGAAACCGCGGCGAGGCCCATACGATTGTACGACACTACACAAAGAGCAGAGTTCCATGCTGCCGGAGGTGCAGGAAAGTTGATTCTACCCCAACATCTTGACCCAACGAGTTCAGGATTTATTCCCGGCAGACTGCTATATGGTCCAGCTATCCCACAGCCATCTTCAGCAGACAAAAAAGGGAAAGGGAAGCAGCGGCAAAGTACGAGTAGGTTACCGGACTCTAGTCCGAATAGCAATCAGAAAAGCATGTTGAGTGAAAGGTTGGGGCAAAATTCAAACCCACCCTCCAACAGGAACTCACAGACTTCTGTCGGTTTTTCCGTTACTATACCTCAGAAACCACTACCAGCCCTACCCGTACGCATAATGGACACAGCAATTTTCTCTGCAGGGCCCAGCACATATTCCCTCCCCCCACCGCAACAACCAAGTTTCATGAGACAGCACCACAGCTACTCAGACACCTGGGAAAAGCCTATGGGCACATTTTCGAGTGATGGTGAAAGTACTGACATTTTGCAACCACCCCCGATACCACCAAAGCACCCTTTGAGGAGAATCTCTTCCGCACCACCCGGAAGTCTAGATTTGTGCCCCGTGCCACCTGCCCCAGCGGCGGGTCCTTGTGGACACCTCCGCTCCGATATAATATTGAAGCCGCCCCGACTCATCACTAATTTGCCAGCCAATTGGCGCTATACAAACCTACCCAGACTCGATACAACCAGGCCTGTAGTGGCAGGGCCATCTGTCCCTCCGGGGATAGGATCAACAGTTGGTATATATCCTCCGATACAAACTGGGGGTGGACTGGCAGTAGGGGCAATAGCTACATCAGTTGGGACTGCAACCAGCGAACCAAAGGTAGGCATGTCACCACATACACCACGAAAATCATCGAACCTCACCCTGTCGTTCACCCCAGTGGATCTAGATACAAGCGGTGTGGATCGAGGGTATGAAGACCAGCAACTTTCTGCCCCAAATGAAGAGAATAGTTGGGAGAGCGGAGGTGAGGAGTTCCTGCATAGGGCTGGCTATGACTTCCAGTCCTCCTTGGGTTCGCTGGATTTGTCTCCTGTAATTTCATCTGACGCACTGCCCCAGCCAGCAGTCCCGACCAGTCTTGACTCCACTATGGCCACTTCTGAAGAGCCAAAAATAGGCCCTGTGAAGCATCAGGACACATTCTCTTCGGAGGAGAGCTATGAATCGCTTGATCCTGAGAAGATGGAGCTAGCAGAAGAGCAGGCAGCAAATCAGCAAGCGGTAACAACAAACCTCCAAGCTAAGCATCAGGAAATGGCCGAAGTCCCCGAGTCACCCTCATTGACACTTTCTATCCGAGGCCTAGCGCACATGCGGAGTGTCTCTTCACCCACACCCGTCCCCATACGCTCCCCTCATCCTGTCCTGCAGCTTTCCCACGGGATAGTCACTGGGGCTTCGCCCACATCTCAGCTACACCCTATGCAATCGGCCACGCATACCCGAAATAGGGTTGTGAGTGACACGAGTTTCAACAACCACCGGTACACGACGGTTGCACCTCTGGCCATCACGAAGGACTTACCCCCTTTGCCTAAATTGCCACCATTGAAAATACCAACCCCCCCTCCCAATGGTAGCGGTTCCAGTAATTTTGCTCCACCAACACCCAGGAGCTTACGGGCGCGAATTGCAAATTTGAAAACGCAGTGCGTAGGTCATTTCACAATGTCTCCAACAGGGCAAGTTGAGATGTCAACGCAGGTTCCTGTCCGAGGCGCGAGCCCGTACCGTGGTGGGGTTGGGAGTGCTAGCTCTACACATTTGAAGGCAGACTGGGAGGGCTCGTATTCAGCCGGCCAGTCAAACTCATTTGGGTTGGGTCTGGAACCGGATGCAAGACGGGCTCAGGGGAGGGAGGGCACTTTGGAGCCGGCTCAGCGATTTCCAGCCACACGGAAAAGAAGTAAAAGTGGTCCACCTGGAACAACTGTGAGATTTGAACTGAGTAGGAACGAGGTTTTTGGTGAGAGGAAATGGGGGAAGTAATACCAGAAGGAATAGCAACGTTAACGGAGTTCTGTGTCCATGATTAATTTTTTCCAAGATATATTCCATTTTTCAACCTACTTTTCGTAAAGTTTGGCTTGGATATTTCACAGCTTGTATGTATATTTACTTGGATATCAGTTACTTGGAGGATTTCTTTCTGCAGGGGAACAAGGACTGGACTTTGGTGTGGGACATACTCTATACCCAGAGCAGGGGATGTGGTTTTGGAGGAGATGGGACAAATGTATCAATTGGCTATCTACTGTAATGTATGTACTGTAAGTACTTCAATATTGAGCCTTGTCGGTGTGCGGGGCGGGTAGGCCGTTCGCCGGATCTGACCCAGTTAAATTAATGCCCACCTTGTATTGCTTAGGGATTATTTCAACCCGGTTACCTAATTTTAGGCGTGCTTTGTTCACAACGCCACTGATCAGATCCAGATTAACTTAGTTGAGGCTTAGTTTCTGGATCCTAGTTGGGTCGGCGTTTGCTTTAAAGTTACTTAGTCTGGCAGAAGCCCTGTGGTGATCCTCGATATATTTGCCCTCCAATGATGATCCTGTATAGAAGTCCTGGACCTACATATATGACCCTTAGCTCCGGGTCGCCAAGCCCGAAGGAACCCCCGTTCAAAGACTTGAACACTTCTGGTGAGCACCTCAACGCTTATTTCCTTTACTTTTTCCGCCAAGTATCCTTGTTCCTTTCCATATCACATACCTATGTATAACCTGACATTGAGTTAACAGGTACCGTAGCATTGGCGTTCAAGGGCAAAGACGGAAAAGACCCCTGGTCAATGATGAGAAAACGTTGGAACTCGGCCTTCTGCTTAAGCCACAACAGACTATAGGTTTCAGTCCGCACCTTTTCTCAATCCCCTCCGTATGACTACCTACTTGACCCCTGTCCTAGACTCCCCTCCCGCTCGTCTTTTCTCTGTCTGGCTCGGCCTCATGATCATGTAAGCTGTACGTAGGCTTTTCGAAGTCTGAGAATGAAGCCCCCCAGTCTGCCTTACAATAGTGGAAAGGCAGGGGTCTTCATTCTCAGGTTATGTGCTATATATGGCTTTCTCCTGCGCCCTCCCAGCTTACTGTTGTGCTTTGCCTCGCTCGCGCTATAGCACTTCCGTCTTTCAGGCCTTACTAGATCTTGTCATCTTTTTACGAGCTGGATATGGTACAAGAGAAAAGTACTTGCGACAAAAGATGCTGTGTGGGTATCAAAATCTGTTATGTAGCTGACATCTTGCTGCCCACTATCTTGCCGTCAATTTGGCAACGGCATGATAACTGGTGTCATGATTGTTTATTGTTCATGCAACTTTCAGCTTGTCATGTGACAACATGCAATACTATGACATTCTCAGGCAGAGCATTACCCTGAGAATTTTGTGTGAAGTTTCTAACCTTGACAAAAATGATTTGATGATCAGGATGTCGAGATCGCTTCCTTTTGCACTTGCACTAAGATCAACTGCATTAGAAGACCATGCTAACTGTTTCACTGGAGAAGATTTGGGTAATAGGAATATAAAAACCGATCCAATACTGCAAAAAAAACCACGGATAACGAACACACCCATACGGAATACCAACCAATGAAAAGAAAAGTCTAAGAAAAACAATGAATAATGTAGTCCCAGCTCAACTAAAACAAGAAATCAAACTCTAGTACCGTTTGTGGATCCTCTAATACAAATGAAAAATTCGAATGCATGAATATGCGGTAAAATTGAAAAGAAAAAAGAAAGGGAAATATAAATGAGGCGCTGACAACGCATGAAACTGGTCAAGAGTCCAACTCAGGATAACACGTCAATGGCCCTGCCCACTCCCCCCAAATACTCCGCTCTTCAGCCGGGTTCCCCACCCCCCCAAACTAGGCTTGCTTGCATGCTTCCTCACTTCCTTCTTTACTGCCACACCATCCTCCTGTGCCTCAGCCCAATTCCCTCCAAATCCCCCTTGCCCCAGCTCTACAACCCCATGCCTATCTGTCCCAATCTTGAATGCCTTTTCCAGTCTTACCTTCATTGTATGCCTCACCGCCCCACCGCTTGTAGTATGCGAGGCGGTATCTTCGCCAGAGCTTTTACTCCGCCAGTGTCCTCCTGACTTTGGGGGGTCGACTCGATGTAATACCTGAGCCGGGGGAGCATTTGGCACGGTTATTAAAGTACCAGGGGTATAGTGGCTTAGAACATGCTCGTTGCCGTTCATAGCAGAGATGGGGTCGGAGTTGCGGTTGAGGAACATAACTGATTCATAGTTGTGGGGAGGAGGGGGTGGGAGAGGGCCTGAAGTAGTGGGGATTGCGTTTGGGATATTTCGTGGGATGGGGGGGACTGGTGGTGGGGGATAGGCGTGCATAGGAATTGGTGGGGGAACACCAGAGTGGGTTGTTGCGCGGGGGCGTGTACCTGCGGTTTGGCGGGAGTTATATGAGGGCACAGTAACTGGTGAGGTTCCAAGAGGTGTTTGTGTGAGTTGTTTGATGGTCGTGACAGGCTTAACCCCCGCTAGAGGAGTAGGGATATCCTCTTGTCTCAATGGTGGAGAGGAGGAGTACACTGTCTTTGAACCGGGGGTCCTCACATCAAGAAAGAATGAAGTCTCTTTCACGGGCACAGAGGGTGACGGGGCGGGAGTCTGTCTAATTGTCCTGGCGAACCTCGGCAACTCTACCCTTCGCTTGGGCATACCAGGAAGCATATTTGGTTGGCGGTGTTGGTGACGCTGGGTGGGTGCTTGTGGTGCCGGACGTGGTGGAATGGGCGGCGCCGAAATATATCTAGGAACTACCTTTTGAGAAGTAGGGGAGTAAAACGGATCTCCGGTACGCATTTGCAGAGCGGCGAAGGCTTCGTTGGGATCGGGACCGTACGAGCTCGAGGAGCTGGAGTTATCGAACGCAGGGTTAATTGTTGCACGGGAGGTGGAGCGGGGGACAGAAGAGGGGAGGTCGGTATTTTGGGGGGTCTGTAGAGGGATTGGGGGCAGTGCTTTCGAGGTGTTAACGTTTGTTGCAACAGTTGATGCTGTTCGTGTTGGGATGGGGACAGGTTTGCGTAGTGTTTGTTGTCTTTGCACTGGTGCCATAGCTACTGGTGTCTCGATAACTACCGCCGTTTTTATCTGGGCTTCCAACTCTGCAACCATACTTTGCATCCCCTGATCAAGCTCTGCCACCTCCACCCCTGAAGCCCTCCTGAGCGCCCTCTCAGCCTCCTCCTTCTTCGCAACCTCTACGCTCATGCTGGTACCGTCCATCTCCACCAGCATTGTAGGCGCCTTCTGAATCCTCAACGGCTTCAACGGACTCCCTGGGGGTGGCAGCGGTGGGCTACCACCAAATGAGCTCCCCGCATCAGACTCCTTGTCGGAATCCAGGGGAGGGGTACCCATGTGCCGCACTCCACCAACAAATCCCTCTTCCTCGCTATCGAGGTCACTAGAAAGCCCGGAGCTGACGTTAGAGTACTTCAGTCGGAGCTCCTCATAGAAGCTCTCGCGGAGGGAGCCAGGAAGAGAGGATCGAGCGATGGATGTGACATCAAAGTGCGCCGAGTCGTCTAGTTCTACTTCCGCAGCAGAAGGGGTGCTGGGGCCAGCGGGTGAAGAGGTAGTGGGCAGCATGGTGAATATCTTGCTGTCGTACTCTGACTTCCGACCTTGGAACTCCGGGGAATCTGGAGTCTCAGCCCCTGAAGAGGCTTCCTCAGTTTCAGAGTCTTTATAGAATGTGACACTCACACCAGCTCCTAAGCCATAAACCTGTGACTCCCGGTTTCCGTTCCTAGCCGTCGACCTGCCCCTCGCTACTGGTCTAGCCTGTGGTTTCTTTGGTCTGGGGCGGTTTAAGATAGAAGTAAGTACTTTCTCCTCCTTCACCTCTGCAATTTCTGCTGACTCTTTCGAGTCACCCATTGCCACCACTTCCCCATGGCCTTGTTTCTCCTCAAACCTCTCAGTAATGAGGTCGCTCCTCTCTCCGCTAATCTCCGCCATAATTTCACCACCCAAGGTAACCACCACCGGCACTCTCAAAGGGGTCAACGCAATCCCTAATGGCAAAAAGTCAAAATCAAAACTCGAGGCTCCTATAGGCACACTCTCTACCCCACTACCCGTAAAACCAACCTTGGGAGTTGGGCTAACGATGGTACTCTTTCTCATTGTATTCCTCCTCCGCATGGATTTCATTGAACCGGCTGCTACCTCTGGTTTTGCTGATAGAGCGCGGGGCGGGGGAGTGGGCATCAAGTTATGGGCCATACCAGGCGACTTGAGTCCTGAATCCTGGCGGCGAACCGCCCCCGGTAATGTTGGAGGTGGGAAAACTAGTTGCCCTTGGGAACCACGGCGGGGCGAGGTAGGGAAGATAGAGTAGACATGTCCCTTAATAGTTGAAGGCACAGGTTTACGGGTTGGGCGGGGAGTTGCTTTCCTAGCCAGTAAGGGCGCTGCTGAAGCCGGAGAAGATGCCATCACAACCCTTGGGATGGTCGAGGAACCACGCATAAGTCCAACCACTTTCTCGGGCTTAAGCTGAAGGATCTCATTTTCTGAGTCTGTTTCCGTCCTAAACCCATCATCGTTATCCCCCCCACTTCTGCAACTGGCTTCTGCCTCCTGTATAGGCCTCATCACGGTCTCCTGTTTCTCTGCCAACATTCTCATTTCATCCCTCCTACTCTCCCTTCTTGCCTCCATCGCAAGGATCTCCTGTGGGAGCATAATCCTGGCTGGTTTTGCTTTCCGTGCTTTTTTCTTCAGAGTTGGCACAGCAGGCAGGGGGGTTTGCGGAGGAGGTGCAATTGATGCTGGCGTCAGAGGAGCTTTGAATGGAGCGCCTGCACTCTTTGGAGTGGTTCCACCGATGTAGGGGCTTGTTCGGATGGTACCACCGGTATGAGGTCCATGGCCAGTTTCGCGGCTCAAATTTGATTTTCGGCTTGCACCAGACATCGTGCGTTGAATGGACCTGGGGGTATTTGATTTGTTGCTGCGGGTGGAGCCCCTCGATGACGCACGAGAAATCGGACTCGGCATCCTCGCCCTGATCTTCCCTGGTCGAGAGGCGCTTCTGCTTCGGACAGAATGCGTCCTCCTCATCCCTGCCCCTTTGGGTCGGCGAGCCTCCCAGCGATCCCCTCCACCCTCCGTAGTTGAGGTAACCTCTTGGAAAGAATCTCTCTCAGGCAGCAAGTTGGTATTGTCTGTCTGCAGCACCGCAACCGTAGCTGCATCCCCCCCAACTGCAGGGTCAAAGTATTCTGGTAATGGACCATTTACTGTACTATGGAAGGAGATGAGGCTTCCCCTCGCAGTCCCCCTAACATATCCAGGCAGAGGCCCATTCCCTCCCATGGGCGTCCCGCCCTGGCCCAGAGCCGCCGGGATTTTTGGCACTGGCGGTAATGGACTCATCTTTACCGACAATCTCCGCCCCAGTACAGAATTCATCCTAGTGGCTATTCCAATCCCTGATGACACCCTGCCCTTCTCCTTTACAACCTTCCTCTCCCCCACAAGCACATTATTCCCATATATCGTCGAAAACCTCGCACTCGCCCCCTGCCCACCCAGCATCTTCCTGTCAGCCACCACCGGCGCACTTAGTATTACCCCTCCTCCCTGCAATGAGCTTTTTCTCTTATGTCCATTGCCTGCAGCTTTAGGAAGCCTCGATTTCCGTGACTTCTTCCCTGACACTGGGGGCGTGATTAGGCCAGGGCACGTTGGTGATTCGGGTAATGCAGGAATGGGTCGTGTAGGCGCCGGATGGGGAGGGGGGAGATTTGGGGAGAGAGAGGTGAGGTACATTGCAGAGAGTAGTTCGGGAGAGGGATTTATGGAAGATAACTGGGCGGCGGAGGGCCTGAGAAGGCATTTCTTAGTCTCTAGATATTTTCATGGGTGGGAGGGAACACATACGCAGCAACATTCTCCGCCATCAGACTCGATTTGGTAGGCATAACTGTCGGATTATTAGATGAAATTAGGGTAATCTGCAAAGAAAAATGCAAAAGGTAAGTAGAAAAAATATTAACACACAACAAATTCTCCCAGAGAAAAAGTCTTCAGCTCGCGGAGCTGGTAACGAGCCTCAGTCAATCAAGACGAGAAGAACAGAAAAAGACCGCCGGTACAGAAAGGAACGTTAACGACAATGAGAAAATAATCTAAGGTCTAATGAACCAAGAAGACAAAAAGGGGAAAAGAGGAAGCAAGAAGTTTGCGGCAGTGACCACGGAGTCATTTATATGAAGGGTGCTAAATATAAGTACTTGGGTAGTATGGGTGATTACTACCGGGTTTGGTCGGCACGTCAGCAAACCTTCTGGAAGTCTATCTGCTTGTGCTGACGTTACCCGTGAAACGGGCTCGGGTGACCGCTATGTATGTAGGTGCTAGGTTTAACCAAGTCAGTCCCGTGACTTCAATCCTTAGATGTTAACAATTCGGTAGATGTGTGCGCATTGTTCACGGCAGAGGGTGGTTCATCTTTCTCACAAGTAGCACTTGAGCGTGCCTCCGCACACATATACAGTGAGGATAGGTGGGTAACTGATGCCGCTTCAGGGCACACTTGAAGCCTGCCTGTGTGTGTATATACCATGATGGGCAGGGCGATGATTCCTAGATTTCGGGTTTGAAGTTTAGTACCTACTATGTACATGTATAGGTAGGGAAAAGTAGTATACGTACCATAAGAGCCAGTGGTGAAAGGAACAACCATAAGCGCCAGCTGCAAGGTGTATCACTAGTGGTTATAGACGATGATTAATCTGGTGTCGTTATTGATGATGTTGTCATGACAATAGCTTTGTCTGCGGCAACCCCTGCATCCTAATGCTATTTTTGGAAATGTATGGAACCGCCCAGCCCAGTGCTTCGGAATTCGGAATTACTTCGTGAGTGAAATACCTAATGCTACGACCGTGAGTGAATGCACTCCCAAGTCCAGATGTATATATCCGTGGATCCGGATCCTCGGAATTGTGGCTGCGCGGATTAATTATAATGGGATATCCGCTTCACTGCCACAGTAAAACACTTGCGCGCAGAATAGGTACTGCCGGGTAACCCGTTACATAGTAGGGGTAGTCAATAATTCAGTTACCAACTTTTGGTAACCACTTGGTGGCGTTTCCTAGTGTCTTGGCCACGCCCTTCATTGGCCATATTCTGAAGTTCAGTATCACAAATGTCTTAAGTGATCACTGCCCCGGAGGGTCCAGTGATCACTTGAAAAGTAACGGTAACGAAAGTAACGGAGCTTATT
>Ga0307514_10003702_pt1 | contig 14454 bp, 10 predicted proteins | sample 16_EM_MG_FD_203088 | JGI IMG/M metagenome (GOLD analysis project Ga0307514, IMG submission 203088) | Populus trichocarpa ectomycorrhiza microbial communities from riparian zone in the Pacific Northwest, United States - 16_EM | ecosystem: Host-associated > Plants > Roots > Unclassified | place... | reverse complement strand
CTCCCACGGCACTTCAAGTTTCTCCCTCCACACCCCCATAGATCTACTTCCCCCTAGCAACCCACCACGGAATCCCTCGCAGACAACAAATGCCTCAACACTGCTTCCCCTACTACTCCGCGGTTTTGCGACGCTGACTCGGTCGAATACACAGCGGAGTTTGATGAATAACACACCTACATCCCTGCCCCTAAAGATTTTCGCTACGAATGTCCCTCCTGGGCGGAGCACACACGCGGCAAGGGCTAGCGCACTTAGGAGAAGCTGGGATTGGATATATTCGTCAAGGTCGTGCAATCCTGTTACGTCGGGGGCGCCGTCGGAGAGAACGAGGTCTGCAAGTGCCTCACCATCTTCTACTTCTGCTCCCTCTGGTGGAGGTTTCGATGGGAGTCCGCCACGGAGGTGGGTGAGTAAGAGAGGGAGTGTGCTAGGGTGGGTGATATCTGCTTGTAATGTAACCACCCCAGGGAGGGGCGCCATAGGCTGGAGATCGAGCGCGACAATGGTGATTGGTTGTTCTGGGGTGGAGAGGGGGGAGAGGTGGCGGCTGAGGACTTGCGACCAGGAGCCTGGGGCGGCGCAGAGGTCGACTACACGGCGGACTTGTGGGGTGGTGGATGCTTTGGGGGTATTTGAACCGACTGTGTCCGTGGTAGGGAAGAGATTGAATTGCTCATTGAGTTGGAGAAGCTTAAACGCTGAGCGGGCGCGGTAACCTATAGAGCGTTAATCTCAATAGCTTTGCCTATAATATGAAAAGGGAAAGGGGGGTAACCCTGCTCTTTTGCGAGGCGGTAGTAAGAGTCCCGTTTGTCTTTGCTTGATTTGCCCATATTTTTGGGAGGATAGGGCTTTTAAGCTTTCAATGGTTATTCCCGTGTGGTTAGGTGGTAGTGCCGTGAGCCGAATTCATGATGTCGTTTGGATGTTGGTTACATTATGGTGGGCATATTTGTCATGTGACTCATCATGGCGAAGATGGGCAGGTTTACCCTGACATCTACAAACGGGCGCATCACATCGCCAGTCGGAGGCAGTACAAGCCATGAGTCAAATAAAGGTACTCCAGTGCATCTCCAATTGGGCTGCAACTAAGTGCAATGAACAAGAGCAATACCAGCCGTCATCAGGGACGGTGAAATGAAGCTCGGCCTCAGCAACTGGCTGGCGAACCAAGCGGAAAACGGAGAGCAAATATTGAAAGAAGGCCTCACATAGCTGTCGTCGGAGGTATTGCTAGAAGGAGCTGGGGTGAGTGAAAATGACTACGCGCCCTGCGCCTACCAGAGTAAAGAATGCCAGGAAAAGGACAATCATTATCATTCATCAAACCAAGGAGAAATGCGAAAAAAAAAAGAGAATACCAGATACCAGAACTCAAAACCCCACCACATCTAGGAAACAATTTTGATACCACGGCCAGGAGAACAAAGAAAGAATAAAAAGAGTAAAAGTAAAAGGAATAAGCTCAAATGAGACAGGCCAATGTTCTAATCATGAATGAGGTCAGCCGCATTCGTAGCGAGCCCTCATTTTGCCTCTCACCCAGATCCCAGCCACCTAGCTGCTGGCGATTTGTACTAAGTTGGGGTAGCCTGCAAGAACGCTAGCATCCTTACTATGGATGAACTTGATGAGTTCCACAAGTTGCCCTCGGGTTTCAGTGTTAAGCTGCTCCTCAGGGGGAGAGAGGACCTGGGCAAACACTAGGGCGAGCTGTGGAGTCAAGCTGAAGACGACTTGGTTCGAAGCCTTGTCTATATATCAAAAAACCCGGTCAGCTTTCATCCTAAGAATAATGATTAACAGTGGACAGTGGAGAGTCAACACTTACACAACTGAACAAACATTTCATAAATTGGAGCATTCTCATCGAAATCTTCCTTCAGTGGCAATTGTTGGATCAGCTGTGGAAGGACATCCGGAACAGGAATAGCCTCAGGATGAGCCATGATCATCCGTGCGAGACATCCACAGGCGTTATCAAGCAACCGGTGGTGCTGGATTTGGAGGAGGGGTTCAAGCTTCTGGAGAATAGTGTTGTAGTGTTTGAGGATCTCTTGGGTGTTTTGGCTCTTCAAGCAGAGCAAGCCAACAGCATAGGCAGCGTTGGACTTGGTCTCAGGATCCTCATCAGAGAGTCGGTGAAGGAGAACCTTCATCAGTTGCTAAAAGAGGGTAAGTGTCAGCAAGAAATTGATTCAGGGAATTACGGCAACTTACTGGAGTATATTGGGTGCAACCCGCCTCCATGTATCTGATGCTGTCAGCAATCACACCGACAGAGGTGCTCCTCTCGATAGATTCTGAGCTGCTGGCATATTTGAGGATTGACTTCTCAAACAAGGTGAAGAGCCCACGGTATGCTGGTCCAAGGGCGGCAGCCAAGCCAAGAGAGACATCCATAGCAGTGTCAATAAGAATCCAGTCGTATTCGGCAGACTCTTGTAAATCAGGTTGCTCCTCTTCTTCCTCCTCAAGGTCAAGCTGGCAAGTGTGCTGTTTCTTGAGAATGATCTGAATCTGGGCACAAATTTCCTCCACTACTGAGCTAGCGCTAATGATGGCTGGGCCACAAAGCTTGAGAGTCTCAGCGATGTTGCGGCAAATTTCTGTGACGGCACTCCTGTCGTGCTCATCTTTCAACAAACTGATGGTAGCAGTCATGACCAAGGCACCAAAGTTGCGCAAGTCTTCAGTAGGCTGGACAATTAAGGGAAGTCCCGGGACCCATTTTTGCATCTGACCTTGATCCTCACTGAAGGCCCAGAAGGTGGCATATGCCCTCCAAAGGGTCGATACAGCAGCCTTCCTGACACCCTCATAGGGGTGTTGAAGCTTCTGGGTCAGGACGTCGACGGTCTTGCTGAGATAAGGGAGGTAGCCGCGTGTACAGTTAGCAAGGACTTCACCCATAACCTCTGCAGCAACCTCTTTCTCCAATGCTACGGCATTGACAGCAGTGAGCTCATCCCACACATCCTCTTCATCTATATCCTCCTCATCGCCCGAACCAGGGAGGTCGATAACACCCTCCACAGGGACCTTGGAGGAGCCTGGAGCTCCCACGGATATAACCTGAAGAGCTTCATTATCGTCCATATCGGTCTCTTCTTGATCTAAGCTCTCAAACAAAGAGTTAAGAACCTTTTCCATGAAGGGGCCAAAGTCCTCTTCGTACACCCTAGCCATCGCGGAGAAGAACATGAAGCTTGTCTCCTTCAATCTAGGGTGACCGAGGTTCAAGGCCTCGTAAGCGGCATCCATGAGATTTGTAACAAATGGAGTGAACGCCTCTCGGCCGACAGACTCGGAGATACCGGTCATGGCATCCATGATTATTCCTCGGAGGTCAAGCTCAGCCTCGCTGTTCTTGCCATGAGCAAATGGCAAAAGGGCACTCATGGTGTCCTGGAAGTACGGCATAAAAAGGTCTTTTGCGGACGAGGCAGTAGAGCCGATGGCGGCAACTGAAGCACCCTTGAGGTTCAAATCTTCTTGCTGGAACATTCTGGAGAGTCGTGGCATAAGTTCTGGCAAGTACTTCGCGACCTCCTCCTTCTCAATACCAACAAAAACAGCATCGACAGCATTGCAGGTAGCCTTCCAAATATCTAGGCCATCGCTTGAGTCAAGAAGGCCGATGAAAGCCGGAATGAGTTTGGAGTGCTCCTTTCCGATCTCCTCAGGGAGGTCATCCGCAAGCCTGGCAATAGTGTGGAGAGCTGCCTGGCGAACTTTGAGCTCAGGATCAACGAGTAGGTTGAGGACTGTAGGCAAAATGAAGTGAATCTGGGTGGCAACAAACTCGGGAGCTCCTTCAACACACATTCCGAGGCCAAGTACAGCCGCCTTTCGATACTCTGGGCTGGGTGATTGGACGTAACTTGGTAGTACCTTTAATAGGGGTACAATGACCTGAGAGGGAGGAAGAGATGCAGAGAGATAGTCGAGCAGTGAGAGTGCTGAGCGGGAGGGGTTCATGTCGTCAGCATCATCATCATCCTTGAATTCTGTGACAATCTCCAAAGCCCGGAGAGTCAACTGCTCTCCAAATTTCATAGCCTGCATCTTCATTCGCTTGTACCTCAAGCAGCTGAGAAGGAAACTGATCGCCTTCGACCTGAAATCATCGCTAACATTTTTCGCTGATGCAAGCTCAATCATGAATTGCACTAAATCCTTGAAATGGTTGGCAGTGAGTGCTGGGTCGACAATGAGGAGAGTCTGGAAGACCTCGAATGCTTGATTGGCCTTCTCCTCATCATTGTTATTGATGAGCTCTTTAAGGACGCTCACCATTTGCGGAAGAACGTTCCTGAAAGCATTAATTGCCAAAGGATCTTGATCACCCACGAGATACTCTGCCATCTTGCCCAAGGCAAGAAGGGTGTTCAGTCGAACTGCTGCACTCTCTTGGTCATTGATTGTCTGGGAAAATAGGGCGAAGAACTCCTGTGATCGATCTGAGACAGCTTCCTCCAAGGTTTCCAACAGTGTGTACAAGATATAAACACCAACTTCCCGGACTGTGGCCTTAGCAGAAGTGGCCGCCTGGGACAAGAACTGAGGGAGGTCTGTCCATTCTCCATTAGCGAGATCAATCTTAGCAATTGCACTGATGACGCGAGCAGAAGAGTGCCTGACGAGTGAATTTTCCTCCGCGATGGTAGATTGGAGAAGAGAATCCCGGATTTGTTGCTTGAGCTCTGGCGCAATCTTAGGGCCCTTCTTGCCTCCCCAGAACTTTGGCACCAAAGATCGGGCCTCAACAGCAGCCAGTTGTCTAAGCTGTGGACTTGAGTGAGCTGTCACAACATGCAGCAAAGCTGGAAGAGAGTCTGGCTTTGTATAATAGTCCTGGCGGAGAGCATGAGTCGCAGCCTTTACGATGTTTGTGTCCGCTGTAGCAACTTGTTAGACTCTGATCTCCTGAAACGTGGGCTGGCTTGGTGAGGCTCACGAGTAAGGACATGCTCCAGTAGAGTCACAAACGCCTGCTCATTCATGTCTAAGGGGTTTATTCCTCTAGGTGGAAATTGCAAGTGAGATGGTGAGTTGCGGATCTCTCAGTGGAAGTACTGCTGTGTACCCTTGCACTGTACAGGAGAGAGTGATTTCCTGGAGTGTTACCAGCAGTACAAGGCAGTAATTACCCCAGATTCTCTCGGGGTAGGTGGAGGAAAGGTGGCCGGGTGGGATGAAGCAGTGAGAAGATTCTACAGAGCCAGGATGGGGGCCTGCTTTTGAATGGCGCCGTAGTCGACAGTCTCCAGCACTTTAAATTTGTTCGTGTCCCTCTCTGCCCGGAGGTCCCTTAATGCGCTTGGTGGGGCAAGCTTTCGCCTAAAAATTTTGTGCGTAGGTAGCGTGCCAAGATTTCGCAGCTGCTTCAGGCACTAATTAGCTGCCTAAGTAGTCACTAGGTACCACTTCCCCACCGACACCGTGCCGGTGCAATTGGATTCGCATGGCAGTTGGGCGTTGTCCTGGTGTGCGGTCGCAAAGCACTGAAGCACCTGAGACAGCCGGTACTCGCCTCACTCGTGGTTCAGATCGTCAAAGGGGTCTGCATCCACGCCCTATGTAGAGTACCAACGTGCATGCCGCAACCACACTGGGAAATCTGGGAAATAAAAGCAAAAAGATGCAAGGATGGGCAGGCTGTAACTGCTACTCGTGCACGTGGGGCAGCCCGTGGATTGATGGATTGATCGGATTACAGCTCTGTCGCGGGTGCGTTGTCGTCTCTGTACTTTATCTTGAAGTGATATCGTATTTTCAAATGCTACACCAATGGCACTCTGTACTCGGATGCCACGGGTGGCCTCGCACCTAGAACCAGGCAACTCTGTTTTAACTTTGCTGTGAATAAACGACCTGACCACTTTCAGGGAATGCCCCTCAAAACACGGTGCAGTGTGAGGGGCTTGGCATAAGACTAAGTACCTCAAAACAACAATTATTTTTGGATTCTACAGTACCCCAGCTTGTTATATCCTGGGCCCGATCTCCTTCAGTTGGTCCTAAGATGGTTCCCGATCCCGATGATTCGCCAGATTCCGTCGGATCTCAGAAAAGATACAAGATTTCAGGCTATGGATAAGTATCTTATAAGAGTGGACCACGCATTCATTGCGACCAGCTTGGGACTGGCGTGTAGAACGTTCGTCTAACTTTGGACTGACATGTAAAACCTCAAACGTTTGTGTGGGGCACTTGAGATGTGGTAACCAATCACGTCTTAACCTCTAGAAGCGGTCACCATAAAACCGGGAATGCCACAACCCATCTGTGTGGATCAGAATGTGAGCAACTGATATGTCTCGCTGGCAGAGGGCAGAGGCAGATATTCCCAACCAATGGCAGTCCCACAGAGTCATATATATTGGTAGAAAGAAATAGCGGGCACAGGTCTTTTCACCCCGCGAGAGTACCCCCACACTGGTAACTTACATATGCAACTGCCAATGCGGGTTACAGGTCATGTCAACAATATCCTCCGCATAGATAAGTAAGTTGACCACAACTGAGATCCCACGTTCAAAGATATTCAAGAAGTAATCCATGTCATAAAAACTTGGTTCCCTTAACACCGGCACTTGGACTTGAAAGTAACCCAACTAACTACACAAGAGAGTGGCCTCTAGAGCCAATGCGATCGATCGAAGCCCGTCAAACCAAAATTCTGGATGATAGTCAGTCACATGTATTTGTTCAGAGGATTTGGGGAGATGATACGAGCCACCTACACATGCTTCCAAAATACATTTTGCATATATTACGCAGCAGGCCAGCTTATAATCCATCTTTCCCACCTTCATGGCTATCCAAGTCATATTCCTCAGGATACTTCTCCAAAATGCTTTTCAGCTCGGCCATCTGTTCTTTGAGGTCTTCACTTGGCTCTTCGTAAATGTCCATGAACAAATCCTTAATTGGTGATCGTTTCATTTTCTCTGCTCGTGAGAATGCTTGGAGTATTTCCTTTCTCAGGCTTGACCGAAGTGCAATGTCTTCATCAGCCGACCACCAGCCCTTTGCTTCCAGGTATTTCCGCAATCTTTTGTGAAGAACACACAATATTCGTATTAACTTCCATTTTGAGGCAGCGAGCGACTGCCGAGAGCCACTAACCTTGTAATCGGATTGTCACGGCGTTTCCAATCTGCAATATCTGTCAGGTTAAAGCACATATAGAATCGAGCTTCAACACACCTTCGACTTCATCTTTTGCTCTGTATGCAAAGGAGTCGTCACTTGTCGAGTGGTGTGATACTCGATATGACATAGCCTCAATTAACACTGGGAGCTGTCAGGCAATGGGATTCAGTGGATACGATTCACTTATTATACCTGGCTTCTGCTGAGTGACAGCGATCTCCCTCGCCCGTTTAGTAACTTCATATACAGCCCATACCTGCATGACTTGGTAAGCTCATCCTCCAACTGGTGCATGGGATATCTGCTTCGTACATCATTTCCATCTACTCTAGTTGTATCAATGCCATACCCCATCCCCCTGCTGGCAATTCCATCTCCCTTATATTGCTCCAGTGTGGGTGTACTAATGGCATAGCCATTATTCCTGCAGATGAAAATAACAGGACATGCTCTAGTTGCTGCAATGTTAAGAGCTGCGTGGAAGTCCCCCTCGGAAGCTGCTCCTTCACCAAAGTAGCACACGGTGATATTAGATGATCCGTCCATTTTGAGTGCATAGCTAAAAACAGATTTAGCAAATCTTTGGTAAAATCGCTAGGAAGGTAACATACGCAGCCCCGACAGCTAATGCAACCTAATTGTTAACATATAAAGTCTCAATAAGAGCACCTGAGGAAGAAATTACCATGAGGTATTTGTGTTGCAAGTGTAGAAGATATTGGATGCTTGACAATGAGTTAGCAGTGGCGTACTCAGCCAGCTCGCTGGAGCCCTCACAAGGTGTAACTTTTCACTCATGTAGTGAACTGGCATGTTCCTTCCTTTCCCATAGTCATTCTTGTTCGCGAATAGCTGATTCATAAACTGTAATGTCGGGTTGAGGTTAGGCCTTGTACCGGGTCTCTCAAGGGAAATCATATTACTTCATCCAACGTATAGCCTCGATACATAAGGACCCCCTGTTCTCTGTACTGGGAAAATATCACATCATCTGGTTCCAAAGCCGCTGCACTTCCAACCGCCACTCCCTCCTCTCCAGCACTAACCTATGCAAATATTAGCATACCTCGCACAATTAAAGCTACAATGAGAAAGACCATATAGAAGCTTATCCTCCCCTGCCTCTGCGAGTCGTACATAATCAAGTCCATTATGCTCACTAAGTCACCATGTCAGCTGAAGTTGACTAGTGGATCACTAGCGCACCTGTAACCATGTCCCGATACATCTTCAAAGCCACCTCCTTTCCTACTTTCGGCTCATTAGCCTTATCAATGACCACCCCATTGGTATCCATGAGGCGGTATGTAGGTATAGCTGGGGTATCTCCTGGAGACTGAAATTGTAGTGCTGATGTGAACTTTGACTTCAAGGCACCAGGGAAGTGGATGCTTTTAATTGAAATTGATAATTAGCTCCTAGAGGTATAGCAGGCGGTCCACGGTCGGTAAGAATGTATACCTATCTGAGTGGGGTGGTTGACGAACAGGTTTGTGTTGCTGTCTAGACATCAATGGCGAGAAGTTCCGTATCAGGTTAGGACTGTACATGTGGGGAAGTGGTGCTTTGACAAGCACAGAACGGGCACAGGCCCTGGTAAGGACTTTAGAGGCCATGGTATTGCAAATCACGTATATTACTCTGAGAGAGTTATTAAGAGAGGTGAATTTATGTAGAAGTGATCTCGTATCCAGACTCTCGTTCGTGGTAGTAGTAAACCCTGCATCACAGCTCGCTTACCATCGGCCGGATTTACAATGTGGGGGCAATGTGGGGGAGGCTCAAGTTCCCTTGCCGTAAAGCTTGGCGCATCTCAATAAGCTAGCCCTAAAGTAGTAGTTGCCTGCTAGCTACCGTACCAGTAATTGGTTAGTGCTAGTCCCAGTATTATTGACTGCAGCTCACGTTGCCTGATCATCTCCTGCCAACGTGTGTTCGCATACCCAGATTTGTAATTTTATTTGGGGATGCTTAGCATTTGTCCTGCTCAAAATAAAGCCAACGTGTATGAGAATATCTGTATTCTTTATAGAGGCGGTGTTTGGAGTTCAACCAAACATGTTGAGACCAGGTGAGTAGGAGGGGTGACCACTGATATCAAACCATCTGGTGAGTTGTCATGTTGATATCTTTTCAAAAAACTACTCATAGTCCCCCAGGGTTCTCCAACAGCAGTTGCAATATCAGTGATTGGCAAATTACATTCCCAGCAGGCAATAATTTTGGTTTCCTTTCTCAGGATAACACTCCACGCCGCTGGCTGGTGGAATATTAGCTGACACCGCCAAGCTATGCTTGCTTGCTCATTAGACCTATGGTTCATCAAGTCTACTGGTATTGGTGTTTGCACTTGGCTGGCCATATCATAGCCGCGACCTACCCATGTGCTGATCCCTGCACAGCTGAATCTCGAAGACTTTCCGCATGGCACTGTAACTACGCTAATATGGCAACGCTACTATGACCGTTGGACATGTATGGTCCCAGCCAGACTCCAACCCAGCTGGTTATTTCACAAGTGTGATTGTATTGGAGGCTCACCTAGGCTGATATTGCTTCAGACTCAATGCAGCTGGCCCAGTTATCAAGTGAGTTTTCTTATTATGCTAAACTGGTGTCTGCTACTTGCAATTGGTAGGGGACATATGTACTCATGTCCCGCGGGCTCGATATGGATTTATTCCAGCTCCTTGGTCTGAATGACACTTCGATGCATGTCTCCCAAAGCAAAAACATCTCTTGAGCACTGGCAAAGCTACAGCGAGGCTCCATTAGTCTCTGGACACTTGCGATTTTAGGGCAAAACTGACCAGTCTCCAACCATAATCACTCACTCAGGAGGAAAGCAATTGCCTTGGAGCTTTGACAGTTGATTTATTATATCAAAAGCTATTATATATGAGAAAATTAAGCGTAGTGCAAACTGAAATTTTGATGCGGCCTTGGCAGGATTTGTAGTTAATTGGGATCAAGAACCAGTTTTCTGCAAGTGTCTGGAGCCCCACTGTAGTAGCGGAACAGCTAGAAGACTATGGGTGGGGACAGGTTTGAATTCCAAGATAATAAGCCTGGAGCTGTGTAAATTTTTGTCCTTAGATACTTAGCATTTTTTTTTTAAAGGAATCATTAATCGCATTCAGCCTATCTAGACTATGGCGATGGACTGCAGCTCCCGGGTTGCCCCAGGTGGCCTCTCTCCTCTTCACGGGCCAGTCCCTGCCCTCTCCTCTATCCAATTTATCTACAATATAAATTCCACTACCTTCTCACACCAACCCTCATCTTGCCACATCTGCTACGTCGATCTTCCTTTCCCGTCCCCCACCCATGGGCAGCGTTGGAGATGTGCAGCGTTCTGCGGTGTCCATCCATTGCACACGCACCGAGGATCCACCGTCTTCCCCACCTCCTTCAGCCATTGCCGCTGTGGTCCCTTGTCCGTCACCATATACACCAACCTTTGGGGGCCACCGCATATGTGCTGGCGCTTTGGGATGCATTGGGTACGCTTGCTTGATGCCTGCCGGTGTCGCGATGTCTGGTTCGTACATCTCCCCCCCCAGATACTTAGCATTATAGTAGTCTAGTTGGCACAAACCCTTCACAGAACCAACTTTAGAAAAATGAACACCTGCATGCAATTCTGTGTGCGCGCTGAAAGGTTCATGCAACATACTGTATAGCGAGGGGTAGTATGAAAGACAGCTCAATATGGCCCGACTTGTCCCTGCAAGCTGGCAGCCAATCACTACTCTGACGATGTACCCATGAACGAGCTGGCTGGTGCCCGCCAGACTATGTTGTTACTATCCCTGGCTGAAGCGCACAGGCACTGAATAGAAATAGGAAATGTCGAACTAGGAAGTTCATAATCAAAATGGTAAAACCTCTCGCTGAGGCAGTGTAGGAGACAGTGTCGCCAGTCGGCTAAATAAGGAGAGTCGTCACAGAGAGATAGGTGTGAAGAGATGTCGAAAGCTTCAATACATATGTTAGGTTTTTTTGGCTTTGAGTTAATGGGGCTTCTATAGAGTTTCTGTTGGATATATTTTTACCAAACATGTAACGTGCGAACAGAGCATGCTAAAAAGCGTATTTGTGGATGTCCTTGTTGATTAAGGGCCTTAGAGTGACCAACTCTCGATGTATCCCCGTTGCCCGCCAGACTAGATGCACCCTATGTCACTGCTGGAATGGGTTGTTTAGTCCCAATCTTTCAAGTTGACCTGGTAGTCTGGTATCGTCTGCACGATTCTGTACTGGTGATCATTTGCTCCACGCTAATGATGTGCAGCCAAGATCTTATGCAAAACATTTTAGTTATCGCAGGCTAAAATAAACGATAACCTGAGACCTCGATCTTTATCGGACTATTTTGCAATGTCCTAGGAACCTTACCTAGGAGTTTGGCCCACTATTGCCACAACATTGTCATTTCCAGATGAGCCGTCGTTAGCATAGCCACTGTGGCTGGATGAGCTGGCTTATCAGGGAGCGGACAAAAGTCATATTCATGTCATAATAGGACCTGCATAACTGGGCATCTCTTGCTTAGTATTGGGATTCCCTCCACCTCATAGCCTAAGGCTCCCTTCGGGGGAAAGGCGTATAGACTCAAAAAAAAAAATTAAAAAAAAATGAGTTGACATTAGCCTAAGGCTCCCTTCGGGGGAGAGGCGTATAGACTCAAAAAAAAAATTTTTTTTGGGTAGACAGCTCTATGAATGTCCACGAATTCGACAGCTCGAGCTGAACAGGATATGTGGCTGCAAAGTTCCACCGGTACTGGTTGGTTGCCCTTACCCCTAGACGCTTCTCATTCTTGAGACTCAATGTTGCATGGATACTTGTCACCAATAGTCTTCATAAATGTATGAGCCGGGTCCAGCTCATTCTAGTAGCCGAACCCACATAGATAGTCGTTTCAACTACCAGGATCTCATCCTCACCATATGGACCAATAAAAGCCTGGAACCACCGTTTTAACCCAACCAGACTACTCCTGAAGAAGAGTCGAGCCAATCGTCAAACGAATTTGACTGCCACACCAAGACTCTAGCAGACAGACGTCACCACAGGCCGAGGAATTTGCTGTCAACATATAATCCTATTTCGCCCAATCACAGGCAAGATACGAGGTTGTTCCTTCTGATACATCTCGTTGGCACGCAAGCTGATGTGTTGCATACCGGCACTGTAACATGGTGAATGAAGGAATAATTATCGACCGAGCAGGTTCTACGTGTGTAGAGCACAAAAGAACCGCAAGAGGTGTTGCATACACTCCCTTGTAATGCGTTGGCAAATTCAATTGTATATAATAGTCAAGGCTTCTGTGCTGCTCGTGGGGTATATGCCTTTTCAGAGGTTGTGGGGTTCTACTCAGCTTCGTCGAATGGGAGGATTCACACCATTGCACAACCGTCCTGAGCCAATTGCAACCACCACCCACACAAGACAGCTCGCCGATAGCCATGGCAACAAGCACAGACACCAGCATGTCAGATTATCGGGAAGCTGTGAGGATGGAATATGAGGACAGTACCTGCAATTGATTGTCGAAGCGAGACGTACTGTGGCAGCAGCAGCATGTGGTTGTGGGGAGAGGTGTTGCGACCAGGCTAGGTTGTGGGGGTTCTTGTCCACAAATTGTGAGCGAAGTGTACTGTACAGTGGCGCATCGTCCAAGCAGAGCACGCCTGGCCGAATTATACTCTAACCATACATTTTTATCCCTGCCTTGGCACACATGAGAAGGTCTCTCCTGAAGTACATGTACAATCCCGCTGGCTCAAACCCGCAATGTCGCAGAGCCGAGAGGGGAGCCTCAATTTAGTCTGGTTGCAGACCCCTCGAGCCTCAATTACGGAAGGTATTATTCCCTTTTTTAGCTTGACTTAACACACTGCTGACTTTGTGAACTCTAGACCCCGTGAGAAGATCTACGCCGTCGCGCTTCAGAATCTATTTTTAGCAACAATGCTGGAAATAGATAGACTTGAGCCTCATGAGACCTCAACTCTAAACATTCTGCCCGATGGGGCTGTTAAATTTGAAGATGAAACCGTCGAAACGGCAGTTGCACATCAATTGGGAGACCCTGAATGGATCAGATGAAGCTTTACTTATTATTGAGAAGGAGAGAATACCTCGACATTACATGGAAAACACAAAGGCCCCCCCATCCTCCCCCACTCAAGCCTGCGACCACCACTGCTACTCCCACACTATTCGGAAAAGCCCCTCCACCCCGGGTCTTCAGGATCGGCCATAAGGAAAAACATGGGAAATTATCCAAACCAAATCAGAAATTAACACCATACCAAACATCAAACAACCCAAAAGATATGTCAAACACCAAAATAAGAACCTCAAACCATTATATCAAGTCCTAGTGCCAAAAACGGTAGTATTATATGTTTTTCATCTTGGCCGCTCTCATGTACTCGATTTCCTTCAGCTCATTCTGCCAGATCATGATACTCTGCCTCTCCTTATCCGTGGACACAGGGTTAATCCCTTCGTTCTCCCAGCGCTGGACCCTTTCATGAGCCTGGCAGATCTTCCGGTATGTCACCTCATACTTCTTGCACATCTGACATCTCCCCGTGACACGGGAAGTTTCATAGATCAACTTCATGCCACAGGTTTCTCCCGTTCGGTATTCTTTGGCACAATGGGCACGGAATCGACTCCACTTGTAGTCTCCGCAGGCGAAAATTTGCTGATCATAGAAACACATGGTGTGTTTGAAGGAGGAAGGAGGATAAAGGGGTCTGTGTCTGGCTTTGTTTCGAGTGGAGGTGAGCTTGTGCTCTCGACTTCTATTCGAAGGTGGACGTGAGAGGTGGGAGCCTGATGTGAAGTGAAGTGAGATTGAGGCTTCGCTATACTCTTTGAAAGATGAGTATGAGGCAGAGGAGGGAGAGGAGTAGAAGTATGTGTGCTGGAGAAGCTTGTCTGAGTGATGGTGATAGAAAAGACCATAGCACAGTCGATAATGGCGGTATTTATGTTCTGCTTGATATTGCCCATTGAGCACGGTCTCATTCCACGACTGCCCCAAGAGGACAACACCGTTCTCAGCTCCAACCCTATTCCGGCTACATTATCCAGTGATGAGAATGAGCCGTCAGCCCGTCAGGCAACGTTGGAGAGGTGATAGTGGTGGCAATTGTCGAGACACGGAAACTGCATGGACCATCCTCCTCTGATCTCTCAACCCTTGTCAAGCAATTCGCCCCCCCTCCCTCCCCCCTCCCTCATCATCAGACCTTCTCTAGGGAA
>Ga0307514_10003701_pt1 | contig 14456 bp, 13 predicted proteins | sample 16_EM_MG_FD_203088 | JGI IMG/M metagenome (GOLD analysis project Ga0307514, IMG submission 203088) | Populus trichocarpa ectomycorrhiza microbial communities from riparian zone in the Pacific Northwest, United States - 16_EM | ecosystem: Host-associated > Plants > Roots > Unclassified | place... | reverse complement strand
AGCTCCTCTGTCACGATCTTCGTGGCGAGACGTTCCATCGCCGCAGCGTCGGTCAATGACAGGATCGCGCGGGCGTGCCCAGCGCTCAGCACGCCGGCAGCGACTCGGTTCTGAATGCCCGTCGGCAGCTTGAGTAGGCGCAGCGTATTGGTGATCTGCGGTCGGGACCGGCCGATCCGCGATGCGAGCTGCTCCTGGGTGATGCCGAAGTCCGCGAGTAGCTGCTCGTATGCAGACGCCTCCTCGAGCGGGTTGAGGTTCGCCCGGTGGAGGTTCTCGAGCAGCGCGTCGCGCAGCATGTCCTCGTTGGCGGTGTTCTTGATGACCGCGGGGATGGTGGGCAGCCCGAGCAGCTTCGTCGCACGAAGACGCCGCTCTCCCATGATGAGCTCGAACTGAGGACCGCCCTCGACGGCGCCGGCGAGGGGGCGCACCACGATCGGCTGAAGCACGCCGATCTCGCGGATCGATACGACGAGCTCCTGCAGCTCCTCCTCACGGAACTCCGTGCGGGGCTGCTGCGCGTTCGGGACGATGTCGTCGGGGGAGAGGCTGGCCAGGCGCGCACCTGGCACCGCAAGCAGTTCGTCGCGCTCCTGCTGACGCGGCGCGCTGGGGAAGAAGACATCGACCGGGCGGGCGAGATCGTCCTCGTCGCTGCCCGGGATGAGGGCGCCGATGCCTCGGCCTAGTCCAGTGCGCTTGGGTGTGGCCATCAGGCAGGTGCTCCTCGTCGTGCGAGTTCGGCGGCCGCTTCGAGGTAGGAGAGCGATCCGGGGGAGGTGGGGTCGTAGCTGATGACGCTCTGGCCGTAGCTCGGCGCCTCGGAGATGCGAACGGAGCGCGGGATGACGGTGTCGAGCACCTCTTTGGGGAAGTGCTCGCGCACATCCTCGACGACCTGGTTGGCGAGGTTGGTTCTCGCGTCGTACATCGTCAGCAGAATCGTGGACACCTTCAGTCGCGGGTTGAGGTGGCGTTCGATGAGCTTGATGTTGTTGAGCAGCTGACTGAGGCCCTCGAGCGCGTAGTACTCGCACTGGATCGGGATCAGCACCTCACTCGCGGCGACAAACGCGTTGATCGTCAGCAGGCCGAGAGATGGAGGGCAGTCGATGAAAACATAGTGGAAGTCGGTGTCCGACTCCCCGAGGAACCGCTCGAGCGCCGTGCGAAGGCGCTGCTCGCGGGCGACGAGAGAGACCAGCTCGATCTCCGCGCCGGCGAGGTGGATCGTCGCCGGCACACCGTAGAGGCCGTCGAACTCCGGGCTCTTCTGCACCACCTGGGACATCGGCTCGTCGTTGATGATGACGTCGTAGACGCTCACGGTGTCCGCGCGGTGCTCGATTCCGAGGGCAGTGGACGCATTGCCCTGTGGGTCGAGGTCGATGACGAGAACATTGGCGCCTGCTCTGGCGAGGGCGGCGGCGAGGTTGACGGTCGTCGTTGTCTTGCCAACGCCGCCCTTCTGATTCGCGACCGTGAAGACGCGGGGCTCCTCGGGAAGCGGGAGCTGCGAGGCGGCGAGCGCCCGGCGGCGGCGGTTGGTCTCTGCCAGCTCTCGCGCCAACGGCGTCGAGTCGTCGAATGCGGCTACGGGCTCCACCGGCGGGACCTCGGTTTCGACAAGGTCGTCGTCAGGATGTTTCACGTGAAACCTTCTTGCTTCGAGGCCGCTGCGGGCCGAGTTCGTGGTGCCGGGAGGGGATGCCTACGCGGCGGCGGGCCGCACGGGGGTGCCGGCCGAACGATCAGTCAACTGTAGCCCGAAAGACGCGGGTGACCTCAGGCACGATGCCCTCGCCGAGGATAACCACCTCGACATCGATGATGTGGAATCTACGGATGATCTTCTGCGCCGCTTCGATCTCGGCGTCTACCCGCTCGCCCTTCATGAAGATCATCTCGCCTCCGTGCAACAGCAGGGGAGCGGTGGCAGGGATGAGCCCCTTGAGCGCCGTCACCGCCCTCGCCGTCACCTGATTGAGCGGCTTGTCGAGCTTCGCCTCCTCGGCACGCGCGCGAACCACGGTGACGTTGTCCAGACCGAGCTTGGACGACTCAGCGATAAGCCAGTCGACCCGCCGCTCCATCGGCTCGATGAGCACGAGCTGGCAGTCCGGACGGGCGATCGCGAGTACGAGTCCGGGTAGCCCCGCGCCGCTGCCAACATCACCAACGCGGCCAGGCTTGAGTAGGGGAGCAACGAGGGCGCAGTTGAGGATGTGCCGTGACCACAGGCGCGGAAGCTCGAGCGGCCCAATGAGCCCGAGCTCCTCGCCGCGGTCAGCCAAGTCGTTTGTGTACTCGCGAGCAAGATCGATGCGTTCGCCGAAGAGCCCAGGGGCCGCTGCTGGCTCGGCTTCCAGATCAGGATGTTTCACGTGAAACCTTCTCGCTCGTCAATTCATGTTTCACGTGAAACACGATGTGACTACGCGCGACGAATGACCGTGTGGCGATCGCGGCCTTCGCCTTCGGACTCCGAGACGAAACCTCGCTCTGCCACAACATCGTGAACCAGTTTGCGCTCGTATGACGACATGGCGGGCAGGGCGGCCGAGGATGCGCCTCCCTCGATGCGCTCGATTGCGCGGTCGACGAGAACGGTCAGCTCAGCCACGCGGGCCTCGCGGGATCCGCCGACATCAAGGATGAGGCGAGAGAAAGAACCCGTCTTCGTCTGTACCGCGATGCGGGTGAGCTCCTGCAGCGCGTTGACGGTGTCGGGCTTGGCCAGGATGCGCAGGTTCGCGGTCTCCTCCGAGGTCACCGATACGTAGGCACGGCCGCCGCGGGTGTCGATCTCGATGTCTCCGTCGAGATCGGCGATGTCGAGCAGCTCCTCGATGTAGTCGGCGGCGATCTCGCCTTCCTCCTCGAGCTGGCTCGGGGTGCGCTCTTCGGCCTCCACGGGCGTCTCTGCTGACTCGGCTGGGGCGATCTCTGTCTCTGTCACGTCACTCACTTTCTGTTACCGCCCGGCTTCTTCTTGGCACGGTTCTTGTTGACTGGCTGCTGGCGCTGCGGCTTCTTGGGCTCTTCTTCGAGCGTGGTACCGACGGCATCCGGGTTCTCTTCTGCAATGCCCTTGCGCTGACGCTGGCGTGCGAGGCGTGCTTCGCGAGCGAGGGCGGCCTCACTTCCGGGCGTCGGCATGTTGCGAATCACGATGAACTGCTGGCCCATGGTCCACAGGTTGGACGCGAGCCAGTAGAACATCACGCCGATGGCGAAGGTGAAGCCAGAGAAGGCGAAGACGAGGGGAAGGATGTAGAGCAGGATGCGCTGCTGACGGTACATCGGGCTCGCCTTGAGCTCTGGCGACTGGTTCTTCGACATGATCTGCAGCTGCGTGATGAACTGCGATGCGGTCATGACGACGACCATCACTGCGGCTATGACGATGACCGGCACGTTGCCGTTCGCCGTGCTGATGGCCAGGTGCAGGGGAGCGATGTCGAACAGCGACGAGGTTCCGAAGGATGTCGACGCGGCCTGGTCGAGGAGTCCAACTCCGGGATTGTGGCTGCCGTCCTTGTTCTGGTGCTGTGCTCCGTTGAGCACGGAGAAGAGTCCAAAGAAGATCGGCATCTGCAGAAGCAGGGGAAGGCACGAGCTCAGCGGGTTGGTTCCCGTGCGGCTGTAGAGGGCCATGGTCTCGCGAGACATCGCCTCGCGCGAGAACTGGTCCTTCTTGCCCTTGTACTTGTCCTGGATCTTCTTGAGCTGGGGGGCGACCTCGAGCATGCGGCGCTGGCTCTTGATCTGGCGCACGAAGATCGGAATGAGTGCGGCGCGAACGACGACCGTGAGGCCGACGATCGAGAGCACCCAGGTCAGGCCGGCATCAGGGTCGAGGCCGAGGTTCGTGAAGACCCAGTGCCAGGCGACGAGAATTGCCTCGATGCCCCACTTGATGGGCCATAGTACGAATTCAACAGGATTTGTAGGCAAGCTCAGCCCTTTCCATGGCCGGGTGAAACGACGAAACCAAAACTCGTGATGGCGAGGTGCTCGTGCTGACGAACGGGCACGTCATCCACACCGCCCTCTGCCCAGGGGTGACAGCGGGCAATGCGCTTGCTGCCCATCCAGATTCCACGGACGACGCCGTAGTGCTGTATAGCCTGCATCGCGTAGGAGGAACAACTGGGGTAGTAGCGGCAGACGTCGCCGTATAGGGGAGAGATGCCGGCTCGATACCCGCGGAGCACAAGCACACATGCGTTGCGAGGCAGGAACCAGACGAACTGGAGTGCCCGGTTCATCGGCTCGTGCCCTTCTTGATCGCGACGGAGATCTCGTGATGAAGAGTAGTCCAGTCGAGTGATGCGCAGCCTGGCAGCGCCCTGACAACAATGTCGGTACCGCTGAAGCCGCCATCGACGAGCTCGCTGCCGATAGCCCGAAGACGACGACGGAGCCGATTGCGAATGACGGAGCCGCCAACCGCCTTCGAGATCACGAACCCGAACCGTGCCGGATTCGACTGCTCCTGATCGGCGAGGTAGACCACCGCGAACTCTGCCGTGACGCGACGCCCACGACGCATGGTCATGCGGAAGTCGTCGGCGCGAACCACGCGGTTCGGCTTAGCGAGCACAGTGGTCTAGAAGCACAGGTGGCCGGGACCCAGAAGTGGGTGGAGGCGAACTACGCGGACAGCTCGGTGCGACCCTTGGCACGACGAGCGGCCAGGATGCCTCGACCGGCACGGGTGCGCATGCGCAGGCGGAAGCCGTGCACCTTCGCGCGCTTGCGGTTGTTCGGCTGGAAGGTTCTCTTGCTCATAGCTGTATCTCCAAATACCAGCTTTTGGAGCCGGAAAGATGTGGGATGCCCGAAGGCGGAAGTCAACTGGTTAAAAATACGGGGTTAAACCCCCGCGGTCAAACCACCGCCGTGCAACCGACCATTCTCCACATGTTGATAACGGGGGTTGGTAAGGACACGCGGGTAAGAACTAAGGTAAAGCGAGTTGCCCAGTTTCCCGAGAACATGCGGCGCGAACAGCTTCCAGCGAGTTACACACAGTGGATAACCCTGTGAGTAAACACGAGCCATAGAGAGAGAACATGACCGATCCCGTAGACCCCACCCAGGGGATCTGGCAGTCGGTTCTCACCCAGTTGACGTCGGACGATCGCATCACCCCGCAGCTGCACGGCTTCATCAGCCTCGTCGAGCCGCGCGGCGTGATGGCCGGCACCCTCTACCTCGAGGTGCCGAACGAGCTCACCCGCGGCATGCTCGAGCAGCGCATCCGACTCCCGCTCCTCAATGCGATCGCCGGACTCGGCGATGACGTCGAGGTCACCAACTTCGCCATCGTGGTCAACCCCGACATCCAGCACGACGTGCTCGACGAGGCTCCTGAGCTCAGCGACACCTCCTACATCGAGCCAGTGGTCATTCCATCGGTGACCGAGACGCCATCCTCTGGCCGCCGCTCCGACTCCCGGCTCAACCCCAAGTACAACTTCGACAACTTCGTCATCGGCGGCTCCAACCGCTTTGCCCACGCAGCGGCGGTCGCCGTAGCTGAGGCTCCCGCCAAGGCCTACAACCCTCTTTTCATCTACGGTGACTCCGGGCTCGGCAAGACCCACCTCCTTCATGCAATCGGCCACTACGCCGAGAGCCTCTACCCGGGCATCCGGGTTCGCTATGTGAGCTCCGAGGAGTTCACAAACGACTTCATCAACTCGATTGCCAACAACCGCGCCTCGGTCTTCCAGTCGCGCTATCGCGAGATAGACATCCTTCTCATCGACGACATCCAGTTCCTTCAGGGAAAGGACTCGACGCAGGAGGCGTTCTTCCACACCTTCAACACGCTGCACGACCACAACAAGCAGGTGGTCATCACCAGCGACCTGCCCCCGAAGCACCTCACCGGATTCGAGGACCGCATGCGGTCGCGCTTCGAGTGGGGTCTCATCACCGATGTGCAGGCACCAGACCTCGAGACCCGCATTGCGATCCTTCGCAAGAAGGCCCAGAGCGAGAAGTTCCAGGTCGGCAATGAGATTCTCGAGTACATGGCGTCGAAGGTGTCGTCGAACATCCGCGAACTCGAGGGAACGCTCATCCGCGTCACCGCCTTCGCCAGCCTCAACCGACAGCCCATCGACCTGGCTCTCGTGCAGACGGTGCTGAAGGACCTCATCACCCTCGACGACGACAACGTCATCGCGCCGGTCGACATCATCAATCACACGGCCGAGTACTTCAAGCTCTCGGTCGACGATCTCTATGGGTCGTCCCGTTCGCAGCAGGTCGCGACCGCCCGCCAGATCGCCATGTACCTCTGCCGCGAGATGACGAACCTGTCGCTGCCCAAGATCGGCCAGCTCTTCGGCAACCGCGACCACACGACCGTCATGTACGCGAACAAGAAGATCACCGAGCTCATGAAAGAGCGCCGCTCTATCTACAACCAGGTGACAGAGCTCACGAGCCGCATCAAGCAGAATCACCGCTTCAGCAACAAGTAGTTAGTTTTCACACGGTGTGGAAACCCTGTGGATAACCACCGCGACGCGCCGCCTCCGCTGTTGACGGTTTTCTGGATGATGTGGAATCGGCTCGAGACCGCGTCGAGGGTTTCCCTGTTGTTCGACGTCCGGTTCCACAGCGCGTCAACAACTCACACGGTTGTAGTTTCCATATTGCGTACCGGTCGCGACGGGTTACTCACAGTCTCCACAGCGGTTAATGCTCTTATCCCTTTAAAACCTTTGATTTGATGAGGGATAACCCTTGGGCCGCGCAGGGTACCTGCTGTGACAGTATTAACGCCCAGCCCACCTACAGGCCCAAGCAGCATCCGACGTGACAGGGGTTACCTCCGTGAAGTTCCAGGTCAATCGCGACACCTTCAGCGAGGCGGTGTCTTTCGCCGTGAAGTTGCTTCCCCAGCGCACCACCCTGCCGATCCTCAGCGGAGTGCTGATCGAGGCGACCACGGCCGGACTCACCCTGTCGTCGTTCGACTACGAGGTGTCAGCGCAGACCGAGATCTCCGCAGAGGTTGAGGAGCCTGGCAAGGTTCTCGTGTCTGGCCGACTGCTTGCCGAGATTGCCAGCCGGCTTCCCAACGCCCCCGTGCGCTTCTCGTCCGACGAGGGTCGAATCACCGTTGCCTGTGGTTCCGCGAACTTCACACTTCCGGGCATGCCCGTCGAGGAATACCCGACACTTCCGCAGGTATCCAGTGAATCCGGGCTGTTGCCGGCCGAGGCCTTCTCGAATGCGATCTCCCAGGTCGCTGTTGCGGCATCCCGCGACGATGTCACCCCGGTCATCACCGGCGTCCAGCTCGAGGTCACCGAGAACAGCCTGTCCCTCGTGGCGACCGACCGGTACCGCGTGGCGGTTCGCGAGATCGAGTGGGATGGCGGCGAGTCGACCGCCGAGGGACTCACCGCTCTCGTTCCCGCCCGCACCCTCATCGAGATCGGAAAGACCTTCGGTCACAGCGGCACTATCTCCGTCTCGATCACGAACAACGACGAGCGTGAGCTCATCGCTTTCACCGCAGACAAGAAGACGGTCACCTCGCTCCTGATCAAGGGAAACTTCCCGCCCGTCAAGCGGCTCTTCCCCGAGGTCGTCGACAACTACGCGGTTATCAACACCGCGGAGCTCATCGAGGCAGTTCGCCGCGTCGCTCTCGTTCTCGAGCGCGAGGCCGCGCTGCGGTTCAGTTTCACCGTCGACGGACTGACCCTCGAAGCCGTCGGCTCCGAGCAGGCCCAGGCCTCGGAGACCATCGACGCCTTCCTGACCGGAACCGACACGGTCGTCTCGCTCAAGCCGTCGTTCCTGCTCGACGGGCTCGGCGCCGTGCACTCGGAGTTCGTGCGCATCTCGTTCACGAAGACCGACAACCCGAACAAGCCAGGCCCCGTGCTCATCACGAGCCAGTCGTCGAAAGACCAGCCGGGCGCCGACAACTACAAGTACCTGCTTCAGCCCAACCTGCTGCTGCGCTAGACCACCACAAGCAACTGAAGGACACCGCCGTGCACATCGGACTCATCGGACTCGGCAAAATGGGCAACAACATGCGTGCCCGCCTGCGTAAGAGCAACATCGAGGTGACCGGCTACGACCCCAACCAGGCCGTGTCGGATGTCGCCAGCCTGGCAGATCTCGCCGCAGCGCTGCCGGCGCCGCGCATCGTCTGGGTGATGGTTCCGTCGGGAGCGATCACGACATCCGTCATCACGGAGCTCGGCGAGGTGCTCTCGGAGGGTGATCTCGTCATCGAGGGTGGCAACTCGCGGTTCACCGAGGATTTCAAGCACTCCGCCCTGCTGGCCGAGAAGGGAATCAAGTACCTCGACTGCGGCGTGAGTGGTGGAGTCTGGGGTCTCGAGAACGGCTACGGCCTGATGGCCGGCGGTGAGGCATCCGACATCGAACGCGCCATGCCGATCTTCGACGCACTGCGCCCCGAGGGTCCGCGAGCGGAGGGTTTCGTTCACGCGGGAAAGGTCGGCGCCGGCCACTACGCGAAGATGGTGCACAACGGCATTGAGTACGCGCTCATGCAGGCATGGGCCGAGGGCTACGAGCTGCTCTCGAAGCGCGACGACATCATCGAAGACGTGACAGGAACCTTCGAGGCGTGGCAGCGCGGAACGGTTGTGCGGTCCTGGCTGCTCGAGCTACTTGTCAAGGCGCTCAAGGAAGACCCGGAGTTTGTCGACATCGAGGGCTACGTCGAGGATTCCGGTGAGGGTCGCTGGACGGTCGAGGAGGCTCTCAACAACGCCGTTCCCGTCCCGACCATCAGCGCGAGCATCTTCGCCCGTTTCGTCTCCCGCCAGGAGGACTCCCCGTCGATGAAGGCCGTCGCTGCACTCCGCAAGCAGTTTGGTGGGCACGCCGTCCGCAAGGCCTAAGCGGTGCTGGTCCGGCACCTCAGTCTTCGCGACTTTCGTAATTACGAGACCGCAGAGCTCACGCTCGCCGCGGGGGCGAATCTGTTCGTCGGCAGCAACGGCCAGGGCAAGACCAACCTCGTCGAGGCGATCGGCTATCTGAGCACCCTCGGCTCCCACCGAGTGTCGACCGACGGCGCGATGATCCGGCAGGGCACCGACTCGGCGATCGTGCGCGCCCGCATCGAGCACGGCGAGCAGTCGGTGCTCCTAGAGGTGCAGCTCAACCGCACCGGGGCGAACCGAGCGCAGGCCAATCGCCGCGCCATCAAGCCGCGCGAACTGCCTCGGTACTTCTCGAGTGTGATCTTCGCGCCGGAAGACATCATGCTCGTGCGCGGCGATCCCTCCGGCCGCCGCCGCTTCATCGACGAGCTGCTCGTTCTGCGCTCGCCGCGCATGGCGGGTGTCATGGCCGACTACGACCGGGTGCTGCGGCAGCGCAACACCTTGCTCAAGTCGGCGCGGGCAACCAACGTCGCGCAGCTCAGCACCCTCGATATCTGGGACGAGCGGCTCGTCGACTTCGGCTCCGCCATCATCGAGGCCAGGAGTGCACTCGTCGCTGACCTGACTCCCGAGGTCGCGCGAGCCTACGCGGCGGTAGCCGGGTCTGATCACGCCGCGGCTCTCAGCAGCTACCTCAGCATCCATGCCAAATCCAGTGAGGATGACGCGGAGCTCGACAACGATGCCCTCCGCGGCGGCGCCATCAGCTTCGATACCGCCGCCGCCGGTTTTCGCACGGCGCTCGCGCGCCTTCGGCGCGCCGAACTGCAGCGGGGTGTGACGCTCGCAGGTCCGCACCGGGATGACCTTGTGCTGCAGCTCAACGGCATGCCGGCCCGTGGGTACGCGAGCCACGGGGAGTCGTGGTCGTTCGCGTTGGCGCTCAAGCTCGCCTCAGCCGAGGTGCTTCGCCGAGACGCTGCCGGGGGAGACCCCGTGCTCGTGCTCGACGATGTGTTCGCCGAACTCGATGAATCGCGTCGCGGCCGCCTCGCGGCGGCCGTCGGGGGTTTCGAGCAGGTTCTCATCACCGCCGCCGTCTTCGATGACGTGCCCGCTGAACTCGTCGGCCAGGTCGTGCGCATTCGCGCAGGCCGGGTACTCGAGGAGGGGGAGGAATGAGCGACTCCCTGGAACCGGGGCGTGAGACTGATGAGGCCCGCGCCGTCTACGCGCGGTTCCGACGCATCTTCGGCGACCCGAGCACGACGTCGCGCGACGCACGGCGAAGGGCGACACGAGAGCCGGGTGCGACGGTGCCGTTCGGTGCGGGGCGCGACCCCGCTGGCCTCGGGGATGTCATCGACGGGCTCACCGCCAAGCTCGGCTGGAACTCACCTCTCGCCCAGTCGGAACTGCTCACCACCTGGTCGGAGATCGCCGGTGCAGAGACCGCTGAGCACTCGACTCCGGTGGGAATCGAGGACGGCGTGCTGACCGTGCAGTGCGACTCGACTGCGTGGGCGACCCAGCTGCGGTTGATGCGCTCCCAGATCGGAACCCGCATCGCGCAGCGCTTTCCCGACGCGGGCATCCAGTCGGTGCGCTTCGAAGGGCCTAACGCTCCTTCGTGGAAAAGAGGCCCCAGAGCGATTCCAGGGCGCGGCCCTCGCGATACTTACGGCTGACAAGGCAAATCTGGTCACTAGGGACACGAAAATCCCCCAGATCGCCGATTTCCGGCGAAGCAGAGCTGCGATTTGGTAGACTCGAGCGGCTGTCGACAGCGTTCAATCGAACCACACCGTCGAATAGCACGAGCACTGAAAACGGTTGGAGCCTGTACTCACGATGACATCCACGCCCTCTGAGCAGGATCGCGACAAGACCGAGCAGAACGAGAACTACGGCGCCGACCAGATCCAGATCCTTGAGGGTCTCGAGGCGGTGCGGAAGCGCCCCGGTATGTACATCGGCTCAACCGGTCCTCGTGGTCTCCATCACCTCGTCTACGAGGTTGTGGACAACTCCGTCGACGAGGCCCTCGCCGGATTCTGCGACACCATCACCGTGTGGATCCGAAAAGACGGCTCCGTGCGCGTACGTGACAACGGCCGCGGCATCCCGGTCGACCTCAACAAGCAGGAGAACAAGTCCAGCGTTGAGGTGGTCATGACGATCCTCCACGCCGGCGGCAAGTTCGGCGGTGGCGGCTATGCCGTCTCGGGCGGACTTCACGGCGTCGGAATCTCCGTCGTCAACGCTCTCTCGAGCGAGGTCGACACCGAGGTGCGACGCCAGGGTTACGTGTGGCGAATCAGCTTCCGCGACGGCGTGCCCGTCGCTCCCCTCGAGCGCGGCGAGGAGACCACCGAAACCGGAACCCAGCAGACCTTCTGGCCGAGCAAGGAGACCTTCGAGACGGTCGAGTTCGACTACGAGACACTCCGTGCGCGCTTCCAGCAGATGGCATTCCTCAACAAGGGCCTCAGCATCTCGCTCATCGACGAGCGCGGCGAGGAGGACGTTGTCGAGACCTACCTCTATGAGAAGGGGCTCGTCGACTACGTCGAGTACCTCAACAAGGCCAAGCACGCTGACCTCATCCACGAGGAGATCATCTCCTTCGAGTCGGAGGCTCCCGACAAGAAGATCTCGCTCGAGGTCGCTATGCAGTGGACCAACGCCTACAACGAGAGCGTGCACACCTACGCGAACACGATCAACACCCATGAGGGAGGAACCCACGAAGAGGGGTTCCGTGCAGCCCTCACTACCCTCGTCAACAAGTACGCGCGGGAGAAGGGCATCATCAAGGAGAAGGACGAGAACCTCTCCGGTGACGACGTGCGTGAGGGACTGACCGCCGTCATTTCGGTCAAGCTCGCCGAGCCGCAGTTCGAGGGCCAGACCAAGACGAAGCTCGGCAACACCGAGGCCAAGGCTTTCGTGCAGCGCGTCGCCGGCCAGGAGCTCGGCGATTGGTTCGACCGCAACCCGACGCAGGCGCGCGATGTCATTCGCAAGGCGATCCAGGCATCCCAGGCTCGCATCGCCGCGCGCAAGGCGCGCGAGCAGACCCGGCGCAAGGGGCTGCTCGAATCGGGCGGCATGCCGGGCAAGCTGCGTGACTGCTCGAGCAAGGATCCGTCGCTCAGCGAGATCTTCCTTGTCGAGGGCGACTCGGCCGGCGGCTCCGCCGTTCAGGGCCGCAACCCGGAGTTTCAGGCGATCCTCCCGCTGCGCGGCAAGATTCTCAACGTGGAGAAGGCACGACTCGACCGGGCGCTCGCCAACAACGAGGTGCAGGCGATGATCACAGCGTTCGGCGCTGGCATCGGCGAGGACTTCGACCCGGAGAAGGCCAGGTACCACAAGATCGTGCTCATGGCCGACGCCGATGTCGACGGCCAGCACATCACGACGCTCATCCTCACCCTGCTGTTCCGCTACATGCGACCGCTCATCGACCACGGCTACGTCTACCTCGCCCAGCCGCCGCTCTACCGTTTGAAGTGGTCGAACGCCGAGCACCAGTACGTCTACACCGATCGGGAGCGCGATGCCGTTCTCGAGGATGGTCTCGCCAAGGGCAAGCGAATCCCGAAGGACAACGGCATCCAGCGCTACAAGGGCCTCGGCGAGATGGACTACACCGAGCTGTGGGAGACCACGATGAACCCGGCGACGCGCACGCTGCTCCAGGTCACCCTGGATGACGCGGCCGCCGCCGACGAGATCTTCTCCACCCTCATGGGCGATGACGTCGAGGTGCGACGCAACTTCATCCAGCGAAACGCCAAAGACGTTCGCTTCCTGGACATTTAAGGACTGACCCATGGCTGACGTAACAGAACCAGAAGACTCCGCCCCCGCCGAGCCCACCTTCGAGAAGGCCGTCGTCGACACGCGTCACGACAAGGTCGACCAGATCGACCTGCAGCTCGAGATGCAGCGCTCCTACCTTGACTATGCGATGAGCGTCATCGTGGGTCGCGCACTTCCCGAGGTGCGTGACGGGCTCAAGCCCGTGCACCGCCGCGTCATCTACGGCATGTACGACGGTGGGTACCGCCCCGACAAGGGCTTCAACAAGTGCACCCGCATCGTCGGCGACGTCATGGGCCAGTTCCACCCGCACGGCGACTCGTCGATCTACGACGCACTCGTGCGACTCGTGCAGCCGTGGAGCCTTCGCTATCCGCTCGCGCTCGGCCAGGGCAACTTCGGCTCGGCCGGCAACGACGGCGCCGCCGCCATGCGCTACACCGAGACCAAGATGTCCCCGCTGGCCATGGAGATGGTTCGCGACATCGACGAGGAGACCGTCGACTTCGTCGACAACTACGACGGCAAGACGCAGGAGCCGTTCGTTCTCCCCGCCAGGTTCCCCAACCTCCTCGTCAACGGATCGGTCGGTATCGCCGTCGGCATGGCGACCAACATCCCGCCGCACAACCTCCGCGAGGTCTCGGCCGGCGCGCTGTGGGCTCTGGAGAACCCCGACCTCTCCCGTGAGGAGCTGCTCGAGGGGCTCATCCAGCGCATCAAGGGACCAGACTTCCCGACCGGTGCACAGATCCTTGGCATCAAGGGCATTCAGGATGCCTATCGCACCGGCCGCGGCTCGATCACCATGCGGGCGGTCGTCACGGTCGAGGAGCTGCAGGGCCGCACGGCTCTCGTCGTTACCGAGCTTCCCTACCAGGTCAACCCCGACAACCTCGCCCAGAAGATCGCCGACCTCGTCAAGGAGGGCAAGCTCTCCGGCATCGCCGACATCCGTGACGAGACCTCCGGGCGCACCGGCCAGCGCCTTGTCATCGTGCTCAAGCGCGACGCCGTCGCCAAGGTCGTGCTGAACAACCTCTACAAGCACACCCAGCTGCAGGAGAACTTCGGCGCGAACATGCTGGCGATCGTGGATGGCGTGCCACGCACCCTGCCGATCGACGGCTTCATCACCGCCTGGATCGACCACCAGATCGAGGTCATCGTTCGGCGCACCAACTTCCGCCTTCGCAAGGCGGAGGAGCGCGCCCACATCCTGCGGGGATACATCAAGGCGCTCGATGCCCTCGACGAGGTCATCGCGCTCATCCGCCGGTCGGCAACGACGGAGGATGCCCGCGACGGGCTTATGGGCCTGCTCTCCATCGACGAACTCCAGGCGCGTGCGATCCTCGACATGCAGCTGCGCCGCCTTGCAGCACTCGAGCGCCAGAAGATCATCGACGAGCACGACGAGCTCGAGCGCCTCATCGCGACCTACCTGCACATCCTCGCCACACCGGCGGAGCAGCGCTCGATCGTTCGCGAGGAGCTCACCGAGATCGTCGACCGATTCGGCGACGACCGCCGCACCGAGATCATGTTCGGCTTCGACGGCGACATGAGCGTCGAAGACCTCATCCCGGAAGAGGAGATGGTGGTCACCGTCACCCGCGGCGGCTACATCAAGCGCACCCGCAGCGACAACTACCGCTCGCAGCACCGCGGGGGCAAGGGCGTCAAGGGTGCGCAGCTGCGCGCCGATGACGTGGTCGAGCA
>Ga0307514_10003700_pt1 | contig 14460 bp, 12 predicted proteins | sample 16_EM_MG_FD_203088 | JGI IMG/M metagenome (GOLD analysis project Ga0307514, IMG submission 203088) | Populus trichocarpa ectomycorrhiza microbial communities from riparian zone in the Pacific Northwest, United States - 16_EM | ecosystem: Host-associated > Plants > Roots > Unclassified | place... | reverse complement strand
TGCTGACGTTCGACGCCGCGCGGCCCTTGGTCGCGGCGGTGCTCGCCAAGTTCAAGGGGCTCGCATTGCCCGAACCCGGCGGCACCCTGAAGGTTCCGGTCGACCTGCTGACCTTGACCGAGCAGGTGCTGGCCCGACTCTGCACGCAGTGGTTCGGGTTGCCCGACCCGAAGGGCGAGCTGATGACAATCGGCGGGCGCGCCGTCGACAGCGCCGAGACGACCAAACCGCGCTGCCCGGGGAACCTGCTGGCCACTTCGCGCCTCATCTTCACGCCGCAGCCGAGCCCCACCGTGAAGACCGATGCCAGCGCGCAAGGGCTGGCCGTGCTCAACGCGTTCAAGACCGCGCTCACGCAGACGCCGCCGGCGATCGGCACGCTGGGCGCGGAGATCAAGGCCCGCCTGCAGCACATCCCGAGCGTGGTGGCGGGCGACGCCGACTCCCTCGTCGCGCGCACCATTGCCGGCGTCATGCTCGGCTTCCCGCCCACGGTGTACGGCAACTTCATGCGCATCATGGACACGTGGATCAAGAGCCGCGACCTGTGGGCACACCAGCAAATGCTGTTCGAGAAGAAGACCGAGTTCCCGGACGCGTGCGAGCGCGCGCAGAACGTTCTGCACGGGCCGCTGCTAGCGACGATGCGCCAGCACCCGGTGCCCGAGATGATCTGGCGCACCGCGGTGAACGGCGCCAAGCTGCACGGCAAGGCGCCGATCGACGGCGACCACCGCGTCGTCCTCGGCCTGGCATCTGCCATCAGCGAAAAAGACGCCGACGAGATGCTGATGTTCGGCGGCCAGCGCCACGGCGCGAACAAGACCATACACGCCTGCCCCGGCTACGAAATGGCGATCGGCGTGATGCTCGCACTGCTCAGCGGCCTGCTCGAAGCCGGCACGCTGCGGCCGACCGGCTCGTCGATTCAGCTCACGCTGATCCCGGACGCGAGCTGAGCAACGAGCGCAATCGCTGTGCCTCGCCGGCGTGCCACACCATGCTCATGGACTCGAACGCAGGCTGGGCCTCGTCGAGCAGCGCGGCGCCGCGCGAACGCTCGCCACGCGCGAGCGCGATATCGGCCTCGCACAGCTGTGTGGCAGCCACTTCGTGCGCCGAGTCGCGTGCATGCGCCGTCTTCAGCGCCAGCGCGATGTAGCGCGAGGCCGCCTCGCTATCGTTTGCCGCCGCGGCCAAACGAGCCAGCGCGCGGTAGGCCATCGCAACGCCGATCAGGTCGCGCTTGCGTGCGCGCAGCAGCGCCTGCGTCGCGTACTGGCGCGCTTGCGCGTCGCGGCCGAGGCTCGCGAGGCCATCGGCCAGCCAGCCGTAGTTGAGCGAGCGGTGCAGACCACCGGCGCCCCGGTCCAGCCAGGCCGTGGCGTCGGCGATCTCGCGCAGCGACGCCGGCTGGTGCGTCAACATCCAGTTCGCGTAGCCGCTCATCGCACGCGCGATCGAGAGCTGGAACAGGCTGCGCGTCAGCTCGGCATTGCGCGCCGAATCAAGAGCCGCGTCGCGCGCCTCGGGCCACCGGCCCTGCCACAACAGCACCGCGCTGCGCCAGCCATGGATCGTCGCGCCGATCTCGTGCGTGACACCGACAACGCAGGCCAGCGCTTCGTCGAAGCAGGCCAGTGCCTGCGCGAACTCGCCGCGGTCGCCGAGCACGCAACCTCGGCACACGAGCGAGAACGCGAGGCCGAGCGCGGTGCGCTGGCCGCTGTGATGGCGGCGCTTGACGGCGATTGCGTCGTCGAGCAGCACCAGCGCACGATCGTAGTTGCAGGCCGCCGTGTGCACCTGGCCCAGCGTGGCGCGGATCTGCACCGCCAGCGGGTTGTCGCCGATGCGCTCGGCCATCGTGAGCGCGAGTTCGCAATGCTCGACCGCCGCGCGCGCCTCGCCGAGCGAGTAGCTGATGTAGCCCAGCCAGTAGCGGGCGCGCGCGATGGTGGCCGCGTCGCCGGTCTCGGCCGCGAGCACCACGGCGCGCTCGAAGATCGGCAGGTCGCTGCGCTGCGCGTCGAACACGCAGACCAGCCCGAGCCGCTGCGCGATCGAGGTCCAGCGCTGCACGCGTTTGGGCGAGGCCGGCAGCTTGTCGAGTGCGGCCAGCGCCGCGCGGTACTGCGTCTTCGCGCGGTCGAGCGCGGACGCAGCCACCGCCTTGTCGCCGGCCATCTCGGCGTGGTGCGCCGCCTGCGTTGCGTCGCCGCCGGCAGCGAAGTGGTAGGCCAGCGGCTCGTGCGCGTCTTCGTGCGCGCCAGCGCCGCCGGCCTCCTGCAGCGACACGGCGATGCGCAGGTGCATCGCCATGCGGGCGTGCAGGCCGACGGAGTCGTAGATCACGTCGCGGGTGATGCCGTGCTTGAAGCGCAAGGTGCCGACGCGCTCGCCGGGGAAGACGAAGTCGTGCTCGGCCAGGCCGCGGACCAGCGGGTCGTCTTCAGCGCAGCCGGTGATGCGCTCGAGCAGCCAGGCCGGGATCACGTTGCCGATCACCGCGGCCGTCCGCACGAGTTCGGCCTGCGCCGGCGGCAGCCGCTCGACGCGCGATTCGACCAGCTGGTTCAGCCAAGCAGCGCCGCCATACAGACGCCCGATGCGGCGCTCGTCGTGCGCCGCGGAGTGGCACAGCTCTTCGATGAAGAGCGGGTTGCCACCAGCGTAGCGGCCGATCTCGGCGGCGACGAACGGGTCCGCGCCAGGCAGCAGCTGGGCGATCGTCTCGGCCGCTTCGGTGTCGGTCAGCGGTGCGAGCTCGAAGGTCTGCGCATCGATCGGCTTCATCTCGCCGAGGCCGGCACCGCGCGTGGCGAGCAGGACCAGCACGGCGCGCTGCTCGATGGCGTGGATCGCGGCAAGGGCCTGCTTCGAGGCGTCGTCGGCCCACTGCCAGTCGTCGATGAACAGCACCAGCGGCTTGCGCGCCGCCAGGCTCGCGAACAGCGCGCTCAGCGCCGCAGCGGTGGCCTCGGGCGCGGCGCGCTGGGTGTCAGCGCCGGGCAGCGACAAGGCGCGCAGGTACTCGCCGCGGTGCGCGCTCAGTGCTGGGTCGATCGCGGCGAGCGTCGCGTCCAGCGCATCGGCCGCGGCGGTGCCCGAGGTGCCGTGCTGAATGCCGACGAGCGTGCGCAACATCTGCAGAAAGGGCTGCAGCGGTTCGGCACTGAGGTAGCTCTCGCAGTAGCCGCGCTGGATCTGGCAATCGTGCTGCGCCGCGCGGCGGAGGAACTCCTCGGTCAAGCGCGTCTTGCCCAGGCCGGCCGCGGCAGACACCGCGACGAACTGCGGCGCACCACGCATCGCATCGGCCAGGCAGCGCTCGAGCGCTTCGACCTCGCGCTGTCGACCGACGAAGGGCGCAAAGCCGCGCCGCGCGCGCGCTTCGAAACGCGTCGCGACATCGGCTCGCGCCTGGATGCGATAGACCGAGATCGGCGCCTGGCGCCCCTTGATCGTGACGCGGCGCGCCTCGCCGGTGGTGAAGAAGTGGCTCGCCGGGCCGAGCGTTTCTTCGCTGACGAGGATCTCGTGCGCCAGCGCCTCGTCGGACAACTTGGACGCGATGTTGGGCACCGGCCCGAGCAGCTCGAAGCGGCCACGCTCGATGTCGCCGGCCTCGACCAGCACGAGGCCGGAGTGGATGCCGGTGTGCAGGTTCAGCGAACCGCCCACCGAGGGCGGCAGCTCGATCTGCAGCTGGGCCACCACCTGGTGCAGCTCGAGCGCGGCCTCGACGGCGCGGCGCCCGTCGTCCTCGCGCGCCACCGGGTGGCCGAAGGTCGCGAGCAGGCCGTCGCCCTGCACCCGCACGACCAGGCCACCGTGCTTCAGGATCGTCTGCTGGTAGGCGCGGCGCACCTGCGCGAGCATCGCCGCGTAGTGCTCGGCCTCCATCTGCGCAGCGAGTTCGGTCGAGCCCGAAAGATCAGAAAACAGAACCGTGAGGTAGCGCCGACCCGGGTCGGGCGGCTCTGAAGCTCGATCCTGTGCGTCAACCATGGGTTCCCACCAACCTGTGCGCTCGGCTGTGCCCAGCCGTATCGCGGATGAGTGTAGTGCGTCATGCCCGCGAGCGGTGTGCGACTACAGTGCCACGCATGACGAAGCTCGCTCGACCCATCCTGCTGCAGGCGCTTGATCTGCGTTTCGCGTACCCCCACCAGCCCGCGCTCATTGATGGCTGGTCGATCGCCATCCATGCGGGCGTGACGCTGATCCACGGCGACACCGGCAGCGGCAAGTCGACGCTGCTGCGGGTGCTGGCGGGCGCCGAGCCCGCGGCCGGCTGGCTCACGCTCGCCAGCGCGCACGCCGACACCGACCTCGCGGCCTATCAGCGCTGCGTCTTCTGGTGCGACCCGGCGACCGAGGCATTCGAACAAGTCACGGCACGCGACTGCACCGCAGCACTGCAAGACGGCGACGACCGCTTCGACACCGCCGCCTGGCACGAACACGTCGCCGGCTTCGCGCTGGCGCCGCACCTCGACAAGCCGATGTACATGCTCTCGACCGGCTCCAAGCGCAAGCTCTGGCTGGCCGCCGCGCTTGCGTCAGGCCGTGCGCTGACCTTGCTCGACGAGCCGAGCGCAGCGCTGGACGCAGCGTCGGTCGCGCACCTCCAACAGGCGCTCGCCAAGCTGGCCGAGACGGATCAACGCGCCGTCGTCATCGCGAGCAGCCAGCGCCTGGGCACGATACCGCTCGCCGGCCTGATCGAGCTACCGCTTCAGGGCGCGTAGCGCACTCGGTAGATCGCGCCGCCCAGGTCGTCGCTGACCAGCAGCGAGCCATCGGGCAGCACCAGCAAGTCGACGGGCCGCCCGTGTACGGTCTCGCGGCCGTCCGCATCGACCTCCAGAAAGCCCTGCACGAAAGGCTCAACACGCAGCACGCGGCCCTGTGCATCGAGCAGCACGCGTGCGACCTGGTAGCCACTCTTCTTGCTGCGGTTCCAGGAGCCATGCTCGGCGACGAAAATGCCGCCGCGGTAGTCGGCCGGGAACTGGCTGCCGGTGTAGAAGCGCATGCTCAGCGACGCGACGTGCGCGCCGAGCTTCGCGACCGGCGGAACGAACTCGTCGCAGCGGCGCTGCTGGCCGAACTCCGGGTCCGTAAGGTCACCCTGGTGGCAATACGGGAAGCCGAAGTGCTGGCCCGCTTGCGCCACGCGGTTCAATTCATCGCTCGGCAGATCATCGCCCAACAGATCGCGCCCGTTGTCGGTGAACCAGAGCGCCTGGTCGCGCAGGTTCCAGTCGAAACCGACTGAATTGCGAACGCCGCGCGCGACCACCTCGGGTGCGCTGCCGTCGGCACCGATCCGAAGAATCAGCCCATGCATTGCATCGGGCGCACAGACGTTGCACGGTGCGCCGACCGCGACATAGAGCTTCCCGTCGGGGCCGAAGGCGATGAACCTCCCGCCATGAGCCGCCTCGGCCGGGAGCTGATCGGTGACGAGCGCTGGCTTGGGCGGGTTCGTCAAGCGCTCGTCGATCGCATCAAGCCGCAGGATCTTCGAGATGGCCGAGACATAGAGCTGCCCGTTGCGATAAGCCACCCCAATCGGCGCCGCAAGGCCCGAGACCAGCGTGTGAACGGCACGTGCCCTGCCTTGCTCGATCTCGACGGCATAGACCTTGCCGGCGCCATAGCTGCCGACGTACACCACGCCCTTGCCGTTCGCATAGCGGCCCAATGTCATCGCTCGCGCGTTGGGCACCTCGTCGGTCAGCAGTTCGATCCGAAAGCCCGCCGGTACCCGCAGGCGCTCGGGAGCCACGGCCGCATGGCCGATCGACAGACACAGCATTGCAGCGAGGGCGATCGCAAGCTGGCGTGCGCGGGAGGTCTTCATCGCCGCAGCATAGTGCCTCGCGACGGCAGCGGCATCACGGATAGGATCACGCAGCCATTGCCCACAGACCTCTCATGACCCGCACCCGTCGCCGCCTCGTCACTGCCGCCGCAGCCTTGTTCATCATCGCGCTCGTCGCGGCTGCCGGGGTGCACATCGCTGCGCGCCAATTGCAATCGCGCATCGAGAGCGTACTCGGCCCGCGTGCCAGCGTGGGCTCCATCCATGCCGGCTGGACTGGCCTGGAAGTGCTCGACCTGCGCATCAAGGCCGCCCCGGGGTGGCCCGCCGAAGACGAGCTGCGTGCGGCGCGCGTGCGCGTCGTGCCCGACCTGCGCAGCTTGCTCGGCGGCCCGTGGCGCATCGCCAGCGTCCACGTCGAAGGCGGCTACCTCTCGGCCTGGCGCACGAGCGCCGGCACGACGCGGCTGCTGCCCGCGCTGCTTGAGCAGCGCACGCCCTCGGGCGAAGCGCCTCGTATCGAGATCGGCTCGGTGGAACTGGGTGACGCCACGCTCGCCTTCTTCGACGGCTCGGTGCGCCAGCCTGCCCTGCCCTTGCGCATCGAGAAGCTCGACGCCGAGGCCGGCCCCTTGGTGCTGCCCCGGCTCGACCAACCGATCAAGATCAAGCTCGAAGGCCAGTTCAAAGGCCCGCAGCGCGACGGCCACATCGCCATCGATGGCGAGTACACCCCGGCGACCCGCGACGCCAACGTGCACGCCCGGTTCGCCGGCGTCGACATGGTGGCCCTGCAGCCCTATCTGCTCAAGGTGGCCGAGGCCGGCGTGCGCCGCGGCGCGCTCGACCTGGACCTGCACGCCACAGTCTCGCGCAACAGGCTGCACGCGCCGGGCCACCTCACGCTGGTCAACCTCGAACTCGCGAGCGACGGACCCTTGGGCACCTTCGCGGGCGTGCCGAGAAAGGCCGTGCTCGCCGCAATGACCGACAAAGGCCGGCTCGATGTGAAGTTCACGCTGGACGGGCAACTGGACGACCCTTCGTTCTCGCTAAATGAAAGCCTCGCGACGAAGATCGCCTCGGGCCTGGCGGAAAGTCTCGGCGTCAGCCTGTCGGGGGTCGTGAAGGGGCTGGGTGGCCTCGTCAAAGGGCTGTTCGGGCGCTGAGACACCTGCGCATTTGATCCAGATCAAGCGCGCGTCGCGTTGTGCTCAGGAACCCGCGCAGGCTGTCGAAGGCCCGGGTGGTGGCCCGTCCCGGTGCCACCGACCGCGCCGACCGGCGCGGCCCGTTCAGGAGACAAGGCCACTCTCATGTCCGCGATCGTTCCCCCTCTCAACCATCCCTGCTGGCTGCGGCTCGCCAATGGCGGTCTGAGCCGCATCACGACCAAGCACCTCGGCACGCAACTCATGACCAAGCGCCTCGAGCGCAGCGCGGCCCCGGCACCCGATCGGGCGGCCGAGATTCATTCGTTCTTCGCTCGCTGGGAGCGCGCGCTGCCCAACGAGATCGCTCAACTCTCCCGTGCCTGAGGCCCAAGACATCATGAATGAACTCATCACCATCGACGCGGCAGCAGCCCTGATCCGCGAAGGCCGGGCGCTTGCGATCGCCGGACCCGAAGTCGCGCTCGACGCATTGCCGCGTGGGCGCTGGATCGGCGGCACGATCCCCTACTTCATGGCTCGCGACGGCGGGGTCGTGGACAACCAGGCCCGCGTGTTCGTGACCGAGCTGCCGGCATCAGGCGCCACCAGCTTTGCGCACTACGCGGCAAACGAGCTGCACAACCTGGTCGCCAAGGCCCCCGACAACGGCTACACCCTCGCGATCATTCCGGCGGCGAGCGAAGCCCACAAGCGCTTTGCTGCGGACGCCTCGTCGTATGAGGGTGCGTTCCTGAAGCCCACGGTCGGCTGGATCTCGGGCGTGCATCTGTCGGAACTCGGCACCCGCACGCCCAAGGTCTACGACGGCGCCACCGGCACGCGGCACGAAGACGGCGTCGTGGCGGCGCACGTCACGCTGCCCGCAAGCCAGATGGCATCGGTCGAGATCGTCAACATCTTCGAGCCCGAAACCGGTGATGTCCTGCGCTTCGACACCACGACCTTCGAACCCGCCGAGTGCACGATCAACGGCGAGAAGGTCAACCTCGCGCACTACCTGGCCCAGCGCGGGCTCGAGCACGGGCGGCAACCGCTGGTCGGGGACTATGCCGGCGCGAACATCAACGTCTCGTTCCAGTCGGTCAACGCCGCACAGGGCAAGGTCACGCTGTACGCGCCGGTGTTCCCGGGCGTCGACTATCGCGTCGCCCGGCCGGTGGTCGACTACAGCGGCGAGTTTCGCCGTCAGCTTGCCAGCTTCGACAAGAGCGGCGCCGTGTTCTCGTGCAACTGCATCCTGAACTTTTTGTATGGCGAGCTCGAGGGCCAGGCGATCGGCGGCATGCAAGGTCCGACGACCTTCGGTGAGATCGGTTACCAATTGCTCAACCAGACGACGGTGGTTCTTCGGGTGCTCTAGCTCATCCGAAACAACATCGGAAGGTGATCTGCGGTACGCTGCCATCGTGCTCGGCGGCCCGGAGATCATCATGAACCACCACTCAGTCCTTTCGACGTTCCGCCTCGAGTCGGGCACGGCCATCGCGCAGGCCCATCCGAAGACCAACTCACCCGTCAAGATCGACTCGCCGGCTCTGGACGTCATGACGGACCTGACCCAAGTGAAGGCCGCGACGATCGGCCCTTCGACGAGCTTGCGACAGGCCGAGCAGACGATGGTCTACCAAGGCGTTCGCATGCTCTTCGTCGTCAGCGACATGCCGGCCATCGAAGGGCTGATCACCACAACCGACCTGCAAGGCGAGACCCAGATGCGCCTCGTGCACGAGCGAAACATCCACTACGACGAACTCTGCGTCGCCGACGTGATGACCGGGCTGGCCAAGCTGGATGCCATCGACTACCAGCGCATGGCAACGGCCGCGGTCGGCGATGTGATCGCCACGCTCAAGCGCTACGGCAGGAATCACCTGCTGGTGGTTCAGGACGCCACGCCGCAGTCGCCACGGCGCGTGCGGGGCGTGATTTCGCGGGCACAGATCGAGCGCCAGCTCGGCGAGCCGGTCGAGGTCACGCCGGTCGCCGACACCTTCTCGGAGATCGAGCGCGCGCTGGCCTGAGGTGAGAGATGGACAAGGGCCATATCCCAGCGTTCACACTCGAGCCGCCGAAGCGAGCCGTCTCGGCGAACCCCGCCAGCGCCAATGCCGCGCGCACGCCCAGGTTCATCGACGACGTGGCCGCTGGCCGGGTCGAGCTGCCGACGATTCCACATGTCGTGCAGCGTCTGATCGCGGTGCTGCGCGACCCGGACGTCGATACGCGCAGGATCGGCGAAGCGCTGTCCCGCGACCCGGTGCTCAGCGCCAAGGTGCTGCGCGTTGCGAACTCGGCGTTCTTCGGGGGCCAGCGCTCGATGGCATCGATCGACGCCGCCATCGCGATGATCGGCACCCAGGCGCTCAACCGGCTCGTGCTGGCTTGCGGCGTCTCGTCGACGTTCGATGGCGTCCCGGGCATCGACCTGAAGGTCTTCTGGCGCGACGCCCTGGTGGCCGCGACAGCCGCCAACAAGCTCGCACCTCGCCTGGCGGCCGACGCTGAAGAGGCCTACCTCTGCGGCCTGCTGCACGCGACCGGGCACCTGATCCTGTGCCGCAGCTACCCCGACATCGCGAACGCCATGTTCACAGGCTTCGCGGTGGTTCGCGGCGCCGAACTCGCCGCCATCGAGATCGACGCCTTCGGCATCGACCACCCGACGGTCGGCGCGCTGTGGGTCGAATCGATCGGCTTCCCGCAGTCGGTCGTCGACACGATCGGCCACACCCTGCAGCCCGCGGCCGACAGTCACGCGCCGCTCGATCTCACGCTGCACGGCGCCTGTTCATTGGCAGCGGCCGTCGCGAACAAGGACGCCGCAGAGGCCGCCCTCGCCGCGCTACCGCCGAGCGTGCGCGTCTTGTTCACGGCCTCCGATGGCCAGCCCGACGCCGCGTTCGTCAGGCTCTACGACACCCTGCAAGAGACCGATCCAGCGCTCTGATCGCTTCCGACAAGGTTCACTTCTTGTCGTCGAGCTTCAGGATCCAGTCGACGAGCTGGCGCGCGTCAACCTCTTTGATCGCGACTTCGTTGGGCGGCATCGCCAGGCCGCTGGCCTTGCCCTTCCAGTGGCTCGAGTACGGGTTCGAGCCGGTCATGACGGTGCGCGTCAACTGCTCGGCCGCACCGGGCGTGCTCTTGTACTTGGCCGCCACGTCGCGCCACGCCGGGCCGATGGGCGGTAGGCCCTCGGGGCCCTTGGCGCCGGCCTCGACGTGGTGGCAGGTGAGGCAGCCGCTGCTGCTGGCGAGTTTGAGCATGGCGTTGTCGGTGGCGCTCGGCGCGGCGCAGGCCGGCGCCGCCGCGATCAACAGGCCACTCAATGAACAGATCAGGGACTTCATCAGCGCTCTCCATGGACAGAAAAATTGGGGTTGTTCTTCGAAGCCGGTCACGCCTCATCTCAGCGAACTCAGCGAATGGCGACGCCCCATGGCAGCTTGCCGACCTCGATCTCTGCAAGCTTGACGTTGCGCTCGGTGTCGATCACCGACACCGAGCCGGAGCGGCCGCAGGCGACGTAGAGCTTCTTGCCGTCCGGCGTGAGCGCCATGTTCCAGGGCCGTTGGCCGACGCCGATGGTCACGGTGATGGTCAGCGTCGCGGTGTCGAGCACCGACACGCTGGCGTCGCCGCCGTTCGAGATGAACACGCGCTTGCCGTCCGGGTGCACGGCGATGCCGTTGCTGCGCGCGCCGGCCTTGATGCGCGCCAGGACCGTGAACGCGCGCGCGTCGATCACGTAGACCTCGCTCGAGTTCTCTGCGCCGACGTAGGCCCGGCTGCTGTCGGGCGAGAAGCCGATGCCGCGCGGCCGTGCGCCGACCGCGATCTGCGCCACCTGCTCGCGGCGACCGAAGTCGATCACGTCGACGGCCTCGCCTTCTTCGGCACTGACGAAGACGAAGCGGCCGTCCGGGCTGAAGACCGCGTGCTCGGGGTTCTTGCCGCGCAGCTTGACCGTGAACGCGCGGGTGTTGGTCGTGGTGTCGACGAACACGACTTCGTTCGACTCCTCGATCGCTGCGACCACCCAGCGGCCGTCAGTCGACATGCCCACGCCTTCGGGCGACTCGCCCAGGTCGATCGCGCCGACCTGCTTGCGCGCCGCCAGATCGATCAGCACCAGCCGGTTGTTGGGCTGGTCGCTGACATAGGCACGCGTTCCGTCGACGCTGATCACCGTGCCGCGCGGCTTCTTGCCGGCGGCGATCTCGGCCACGACTCGGTCGACCTGCGTGTCGATCACGCTCAAAGTGCCGGAGCCTTCGTTGGGCACGTAGGCAAACGGCGCGGCAAGCGCGGCCACGGGCAGCAGCAGCGCCCACGCACTGGCGGCGAATCGGGTCAGGAAGTTCATCGTGACTCCATCGGATCAGGGCCAGCGGCCCACGGCGAGATGCGCGCGAGCAGCCCGTCGTGGTCCAGCAGCGCGTGCTTGGCCACGACCAGCACATGGCCGACGATCAGCGCCGTGAAGACCCACGCCGCGGCCTCATGCAGCAGGTTCGCGGCCGCATAGACCGCGGGCAGGTCCGGCCCCCACGGCCGCAGCGCCACGCCGAACAGCTTCACGCCGTGCTTGCTGAAGTTGGACGCGACGTAGCCCGAGGCCGGCACCACGATCATGCAGGCGTACATCGCAGCGTGGCCGATGCGTGCGGCGCGGCATTGCCAGGCGCTCATCGACGCGGGCCACGCCGGTGGCCGGTGCCGCAGTCGCCACGCGAGCCGCAGCAGGATCAGCACGCCCAGCGCGATACCCAGCGACTTGTGCAGGTTGATCACGCCAGCGCGCGCTGGCGTGCCGCGCGGCGCGATGTCGTCGAGCAAAAAGCCGAACGCGATCTGCCCGACCAGCGCCAGGCCGAGCAGCCAGTGCAGCAGGCTCGCGACCCGGTCGTAGTGCGTGTGATCGGTGGCCATGGTGCGGCTCAAAACGTCAGCGTCGCCGACACGCTGGCCAGCCAGGTGCGGCCGGGCGCGGGTTCGAAGAAGCGGCCGTTGCCCTCGTTGACGATCACCGAGCCAGCGTAGGTGCGCCCGAACAGGTTGTCGACACGCCCGAAGCCTTCGAGCCGCCACGGCCCGGCCTGCATCGCATAGCCGAGGTGCGCCGCAGCGATCGCAAAGCCGCCGGCCGCATCGGTGTTGGCGTCGTTGACGAACACGCGGCTCAGCGCGCGAGCCTCGACACCGCCGCGCAGGCCCAGCACCGGCATCCAGCCCAGCCCAGCGAACAGCGACGAGCGCGCCACGCCGGGGATGCGGCTGCCGGCAGCGATGGCCTGATTGGCCGCAACGCACGGCGTGACGGTGCAGGTGCTGAAGGCATCGCGGTAGGTCGCGCTCAACAGCGTGTACGCGACTTGCGCGCGCAGGTGCTGGCCGTAGGTCTCGGACCAGCCGAGTTCGAGCCCGCTGCGCCGCGTCGCACCGGCGTTCTGGTAGGTCGCACGACCGCCGACGTTGGTCTGCGTCACGATCTCGTGATCGGTGCCGGTCTCGAACAGCGCGATGTTGAGTTCGCCCACCGCTGCGAAGCGCGTCTTCACGCCCAACTCAATGCTCGTGCTGCGCGCGGCCTGCAGGCCGAAGTTCAGGCCGGTCGCGCCGCTCGATCGGTAGGCGAGTTCGTTCAGCGTCGGCGTCTCGAAGCCGCGGCCTGCGGTGGCGTAGAGATGCACGTCGCTATTGAGCGCATACATCACGCCGAGCACCGGCAGCGTGGCGCCATAGCCGGCGCTGCCGCTGTCGTCGGGGTTGGTGCCCACGATGTAGGCATCGGTCGACGCGAAGCGCACGCGGCTGTGGCGAACCCCGGCATTGAGCGACCACTGCGGCGTGATCTGCCACGCGGCCTGAACGTACTCGTCGAGGCTCGATACGTCGTTGGTCTCATCGCGCCGCAATGCGCCCTGCACGCCCAGCGTCGTGCCGATGAAGTTCTGGAAGCCCTTGCGCTGCTCGGCCAGCGTGTCGTAGGCCAGGCCGCTGACGATGGTCAGCGGCGCGTCCAGCAGATGCGCCTTGAGGGTCCAGCGCAGGTCCACGCCGCGGTAGTCGCGGCCGAGTGCGATCACGCCGCCTGGGTTCAATGGGTTGGCTTGCGTGGCAACAGGGATCGACTGGAACTGCGCCGTATCGCGGTGCCCAAGGTAGCCGGTGAACTGGAGCGCGTTGTCGGCGTCGACGCGGCGCTCGTAGATCAACCCGCCCTGCGTCTGGTCGACCGTCTTGCGCGTGTCGAAGCTCAGCGCCGAAGCATCGACGCTGCGCGCGTCGGCCTCGAACTGCGCACGCGTGAGGCCGAGCGGGTCCTGCGCCTGCGGCAGGTTCAGGCTGTTGGCGATCAGGGTCAGCTTGCTCTGCGAATCGGGCCGCAGCGTCAGCTTGACGTTGCCGAGCCAACGACGCGTCGCACTGTGATCGCGATAGCCATCGGTCGTGAAGCGGCTCGCCCCGGCAACGTAGCCAAAGTCGCCAATCGCGCCGCTCGCTTGCGTGCCCAAGCGCAGCGCGCCATCGCTGCCGCTGGCCACACCGAACTCGAGCCGTGGCGGCCCCGTGCCCTCGTCGGTGAACACCTGGATCACACCACCGGCCGAGTTGCCATAGAGCGCAGAGAACGGTCCGCGCAGCACCTCGATGCGGCCGACCGAGCCGAGTTCGACGTTGGATATCTGACCCTGACCATCGGGCAGCGTCGCCGGGATGCCATCAAGGTAGAGCCGCACGCCGCGAATGCCGAAGGTCGAGCGCGCGCCGAAGCCGCGCACCGAAATCTGCACGTCCTGCGCGTAGTTCTGCCGGTCGCGCGCGAGCAGGCCGGGAACACCGCCCAAGCTCTCAGAGATGTTGACACGGGCATGGCCATCGCGCACCTCGTCGCCACCGATGCGGTCGATCGACGCCGGGATGTCGAAGGCCCGTGCCTCGGTGCGCGTCGCGGTGACGACGACCGGTGCAAGCCGTATGCTCGTGTCGACTGTGCCGGCATCGGTCTGCGCAACGGCCGCGGCCGGTACCAGTGCGAGGCACAGCAGCGCCGTGGCGCGGTTCGGCATGGGGTCAGCACTCATGTTGTCTCCGGGTCAGCTGCTCCATGGCGCCAAGCGCCTTCCATGACGCATGAAACACTGCCGTAGTTTTGGGTGTCCGCTTGCGGCCCGATGCGGTTGTTCGTGAACGACCGCGCTTGCACCGCTTCGGTGTGTCGCGGCAGGCGCTGCCCGGCGCGGGCTCATTCGGTGGCGGTCGCCGCTGCGCGTCGACTCCACTGTGCTGCTCGGTCCGAGGTCGCGCCGCCGAACTCACTGTGCTCACTTCGTTCGCTGCGTTCAAACAACCGCGGCGAGTCAGATGACAAAGCGCGCTGGCGCGCGCCGACCCCGGCCCTGCGCTGCTCGTCGCCACCCAAATCGCGCCCAGCGGGCAACCCTTGCC
>Ga0307514_10003699_pt1 | contig 14460 bp, 17 predicted proteins | sample 16_EM_MG_FD_203088 | JGI IMG/M metagenome (GOLD analysis project Ga0307514, IMG submission 203088) | Populus trichocarpa ectomycorrhiza microbial communities from riparian zone in the Pacific Northwest, United States - 16_EM | ecosystem: Host-associated > Plants > Roots > Unclassified | place... | reverse complement strand
ACACATAAGCACACCCCAGTACTGTCGTCATAATAGCCAGGAGAGGATGGCTTGGTATGAAAAAAGAGAAGCCGTTGCATAACAAAACAGAGAAGTGTTGCTACTGTATACTTTGGCTCATGTAGCAGGGTCATGAGGGAGCCTTGACTACTACACGTCTCCGTCATTTGACCACGTCCCCTGATGTTGTGCTGATGCTCGTTTCCTCTTCTTCTCCCGACAACCAACCACTCCTGCAAATCACGCAACAGCCCGTTCTACCCCAATAACGCCCTTGTATGGATTAAAACAAAGCTGATGGTCCGTTGGTCGCAAAAGGTGATTTACTGCATCTCCTCAAACCCGAACGTGTTCTCTCCAGAGTAACTACATCAACCACATGCGTTAGTAGTGATCGTTTAAAGTTAGGGACACGAGAAGTCTCATATTGGTTGGTGGCTCACGTTATGTAGAGAAACCCATCCTCATCCTTGTGCTCTTCGTAGATGGAGCTCATCAGTGCGGCTGTCGGTGGGAGCACTTCATCAACAAAGATAAAGATGGCCTTCTCTGGTGAAAGCTTAATGCGTTTACGGATAACGTAGACAAACTGGCCTACGGTGAGATCTGCTGGAACGAGATACTTCTTCTTGTCGATCGTCGCGATGTCTGACTTCTCAACCTTCTCACAGATAACCTAGAATATGAGAAGGTCACATTAGTTGTTACTCCTGTGAAGTAGTTACGTCCTCCCCTTTTCCGTCATCATGCTAGATAAGGGTTTCGTTGGATAGTCTCCAACGAATACACATCGTCTGGATATGACCTCCAGAGCAAGGGAAAGGAGATGAGGGGGTCACATACTGGAATCCGGTCTGAATACTTCAGGCGAATACGCTCAGCCTCAAGCTGTTGCGGTAGAAATGTTAGTCGTTGTCATCACCAGTGGAGACGCAACAGAGGGAGGGGCGAGATAGTCGCACCTTGCGCTTCTCGAATGGGTGCTCGTCCTTAAACTTCGATCTCATTTTGGTAGGAAAGTAGGGGTTTTCTGGGTATTCGAAGTCTGAATACAACTGAGACGGATGAAGAGGTTTAGAAGGCGTGGTGAGGCTAGCTGTATCGGAGCTGTGCTTGTTTCTAGTGTTGTGAACTGAATTTAAGTAAATTATAGTGTGCTTGTAGCCTGCAGTTATAGATGGCTGCTGTGGTTGTGGTGAAGCAAGATGGTAGAGGAAGAAGAGGGGAGGAGAAGCTCACTCTGTAATCGAATTAAGTAGGGCACTGACGGAGTGGCACTACTTAGCTACAGTAGCGCCAAGGTATTGAGTCGTAATACCTACAGGTTGGGTTTCTACCCCACTGTCCTGCGCCTGTTATGGTGGCCTTGACCTCCTCCAGAGCTTCCTTACTATATAGACGTCTACTCATACAGCGCGAGTCATAAAAAAATCAAGCCTCAAGCCCAAACTGATTGCTCATTGCGGGGCTACTCTCCACTGGTGCATCCTTACTCATCATTAGTCTTGTACTCTCTGCAAACGGCAGGGTATCAGATATACTAGGTTGTCTATGGTATCCTTGTGCTATACCTAGTGGTCTTGCTTTATTCACGCTACGGTAGATACGTACAGGCCCGTGACGTGACCGGTCAAGCCAACAGGGCAAGGTTCGAACTCCCAGCCAGAAATGACGCACCTGATGTTCACTCTTACCACTCTATTTGTAATATATCGTTACCGAATATTTCAAAATGAGGATCTCAAGCGGGCCGTTCACATTTTTACATTCTATCCTGAAAGAGGAGGAGCAAAATCGGATGTCGAAATGTCCAACATCACCTGATGCCTGTAGACTAGATGTCTGTCGATAATATGTGCAGACAGTTACATAGCCGGGCCCCATCACACCTCCGACTACTATTGCTGCAGAAACACTCTGCTCCATGGAAGTGTAACCCTACGTTCAAGAATCACTGAAATCATTTTTCTTAGTTTTCAACGGGACGGGCAATAGGTCGGCTGGCTCCCTTCATAATGTTCACTCCCACGTCCAAGAGATGCGTTGCCTCATTCCTCCGCCAGGTCGCCGCACGAGCTCAGCCCCGGCGGCAGTTCCATACTCCCCCACCTCAATTCAACCCCCAAGGTGCACATTACAACACCCTCGTCATAAGTGGCCTCCTCATCGCATCTACTGCTTTTGCCTCAAGCACATTTTGGCCATCGGTACGTCCTCCCATCCTTCTTCATCATGCTCTAGATTCATACCTCTACTTTTTGAACCTCTTCTGACCTGAGACCACTCCAGCCCGACCAATGCGAATCCCCCGCCTCCAATGACACAATCATCAATGAGCCCGAGTTACAAACCAAATACGAATCTGGCATCACCCGTGATTCCCCTATGCGACTCAAAATGGAGCAATTCATCAAATCCAAGCAAGCTGATATCGTATCTCGACTCGAAGAGATTGACGGCAAGAAATTTCTTGTAGACGCCTGGGAACGCCCTGACCACGGTGGAGGTGGGATCTCTTGTGTTCTCCAAGAAGGGCATGTTTTTGAGAAAGCTGGTGTCAATATCTCTATTGTCTATGGAAAGCTCCCTCGCCCTGCAATCCTAAAAATGCGTGCGGATCATAAAAGCCTCGACCCAAATGTAGAGTCACTGGATTTCTTCGCTGCGGGATTGAGTATGGTATTACACCCGCACAACCCTATGGCTCCCACTGTGCATTTGAATTATAGATACTTTGAGACAATGCACCCTGATGGGACTACCCAGAGTTGGTGGTTTGGAGGAGGGACAGATTTGACGCCCAGCTATTTGTTCGATGAGGATGCTATACATTTCCACAAGACGATAAAGGAGGCATGTGATAAGCATAACAGGGAATACTACCCTAAATTCAAGAGATGGTGCGATGAATACTTCAATGTGAAGCACCGAGGGGAGAGTCGTGGAGTAGGAGGGATTTTCTTTGATGATTTGGATGATGAGGACCCAGAGCAGCTGTTTTCGTTTGTGAAGGATTGTCTAGATGCTTTTATTCCGAGTTATGTGCCAATAATAGAGAAGCGGAAGGTTTGTGGTATACCCCCTTATAATTTCCTGTAGCTGGCTAATATTGGGTACCTTCTGAAGAATATGCCATTTACTCAAGCAGAGAAAGAATGGCAACAACTACGACGTGGGCGGTATGTGGAGTTTAATCTTGTTCATGACCGAGGGACGCAGTTTGGGTTGAACACCCCTTCTGCCAGGGTTGAGTCGTAAGTCCACCCTGCCCCCTGCCAGAACTCATCGATATTATATATTACTAACATCTCCTGGGCAGTATCTTGATGTCCCTCCCTCTCACTGCAGGTTGGAAATACATGCACACCCCCGAGCCAGGCAGTCGCGAGGACAGGCTGCTTCAAGTGCTGAAAAAGCCTGTGGACTGGGTATAACCGGCCTTTGCCATTGTATTTTAGAAGCGTATACGTCTATTTGTCAGGCTAACTAGCCAGGATCTGATCCGAAGCTGAGGCTGAGGCTGAAAAGGAGATGTTTCGCGTGATTAGGTCACCATATACCTGTCATTCACCCCTCATGTTGTTTAAAAATACCCTCCTGCTTATCTATATAGAAAAAAATAGATCTCATCCTCTGTTATCCACAAGATACAAGTGTAGAACTAGACTACAAATATAGTATGTTTGAGAGTGACAATCTTCACATATGAGTGATCAGAGATACATAGCATCAGTTACCCTCAACTCAGGTCCACCCATACTTATTAGTCATAAAAAGCAAATACGCAAGGCATAATATCCGCAGGTAAACCTTCGCGCTATGCACTTGCGTGTGTTAGGCCAGCAATGACGTCATCTCACTATTTACCCCACGTTCCGCGCCCCACCAAAATAAAGCCTAAATTAGGTACATAACACTATCAAGATGCTCCTGTTTAGACGATCTATATCCATTGATACATCGAGAGTAAGGATCCCCATCTTAAGGTAACAACAGCACTAGGCTAGGCAACTCGCTGATTCCCAACCAGCAAAAGCAAAAAGCAAACACAAGATAGAAATACATTTCCCCATCCCGCATGTATACCTCACACTTTATCATGGTACATCAGGGCATTTTTCAGACTACCACTGAAGGGATAAGTATACACTCTCCTCCTGAAGGCGTCAATGTTGAAAGAAACCACATCGCCGTATAATAATAACATGAAAGAGCCGAGGGAGCCACCAGCGAACCGAAACCGAGCACCGAGTAGAAAGGGATATTGAGCCTGCCAATTAAAAGGGGTAAAAATAGAAAGATCCCATTAATAAACAAGGGATCGGGCTGTTTCCTTAAACTACATGCAGTATGAACATGAATGGAAAATTCGTTATGGGCATGACATGACCGAGGAGCATGAAGGAAATAAAACCGCCGTAATGTAAAGAGAAAGACAATAGGAAGAAATGAAGAAAGAGAAAAGAAAAAAGTCTCCACGGCCATATTGTGATAAAACGAGTAAACAAGCACAAGTAGGCATCTTATAGTCTATACAGCCAACAAAATACTCTACAGTCCCACAGCGCATCTACTATACAGCTTTCAAACCGGGCTTATCGTTATCGTGACATGATGCTGCACCTCCGTCCATCCAGTTTTAGACCGTTAACCCCTTAAAGAAATATGAGATAATAAAAAGCCAAGAGAGAAGACAAGCGGGAAAGTGAAAGGATAGGTGTCCATAACCCGTAATGCCCCCAGGAATGCTGTTAGATAAAGCAGGTGCTAAGGTATTATATGATTCAATATCAGTAAACGCTCCGGTATCATCCCGTGATGGCTGTGTTGGAATAAAAACAAGCTATCTAAGAAAGCGTCGTGAAAGCTGGCCCTAAATCGGCCGAGCGAAAAGCCGCAACTGAGTATTGTTGGACAGGAGGAGAAGGGCGCCCTTGTGTACCATTACTGGTGTTGAAGGTTGTGCCTCGGATTGGGGTACTTGGCACACGCGGAGGGGCAGGGTTATTGCTGAAGGTTGTGCTGTTCTGATTACTAGCTAGTTGAATCTTTGACTGGATCCTTCGGCCATAGGGCGTCATCCGAATACCTGGTAAGATTGGGCGTATGTTGTCAACCAGTTGTTGTCGAGTTGCGGCATCTGCATAATCGAGCTAGATCAAAGTTAATATCACGTGGCCCCAGGGATGGCGGGCGAAGACATACAGCAGTTTGAATAACATAGTTTGCGTATGAATCGCGGATCAGTTTATCCAGCTCCATTGGGTTCATCATCTCCTCAATGAATTTTCTCTTGGTTGCTGGTTCAGCGACACGGATACACTATACAGAATTAGCTGCGATTTTAAGACAAATTTGAAATATCCACCAACCTTCTCAATCACATTGGAGCTGAATTTTTGCTTCGACAGTTGGCAAACATTACCAAGGAACCGGTTGATCAGCTGTTCAGATAACTTCGATTCCTCTTGGTCGACTACGTTATCATGTTAGTAGTGTGTGGGGTATGTGGGAGGGAACAAGCATACGAATATATTGCACAACATAATTGCCGAATGGGTCCTGAACGAGTTGGAATGCGTTTTGTGTAATTTGTGCAATCAATTGGACTTTCTGAGGGCCCGACGCGTGGTCGATACAGCGCTGTAGGACACAACAGCCATGACGATGAGTCCCCACGGGTACACAGTGCTCTCCAACGGCATCAAAAATGAACTCAACTCTTGTTAGCTTCATGAAAAATCATAGGCGATGTTAGTCCCTACCTGGGAGTCTTCTGCAGATAGTCGATTTAAGCACTTTTGAATGACATGATTCCCATTCAGGTCTTGAATCAACTCTACCACCTTGGTCTTGAGTGCGTTGACAATTGTTTGAATCTTTGCATTGCCGTTAGTGAAAATTGCCCATTAATTGTCCATTTTGGGAACTCACCTGCGTAGGAGTAGAAAGGTATTCAATCATTTTTTGTAACGCTCGAGTTCCATGTTGGTTCAACGCAATCTTGACCAGCTGTGGCGCGGCATTGTTGACCAAGACCGTACGTTGCTCATCGGTAGCATACTCCAGTAATTTCTGGCATAAGTAATTTCCAAATGGGTCTAAAGCCAATCAGCAAACTGTAATGCTGTCTATCCATCATCAGGAAGCCTAACCAGTCATCAGCTCAACCACGTGCATGTGAGTTTCCTGGAAAATCATCTGCACATGCTGAGGATTCTTCTCCTCCAGTTTCTTTTGCAAGTATCTGCACCCGTGTTGATCTTTGCAGAGTCCGTAAATTTCGTTCACATGCTCCATTAGGTTAGTAGCTGCATATCGATTCGCTAACGCCGGTCAGCAATATGGTCATTTTATGGAGCCACGATCAACTCACTTTCGCCATCGTGAGTTCGTTTTGGCATCGGTCGAGCCTGCATAGGATCATTAACCTTGGTCACAGGGAGTACCGGATAGGCCCCAAAGGGGGCTGCATGGAAGATTGGATTTGTAACGCCAACATATGGGCCGTAGAGGCCCGGAGATGGCAGCGGTGTGATTCCTGGAGGTGTCAAGATCTGCTGAATGGGACCCATTGGCCCAGAGAGTGGTGGACCAAATGAAAGACCATTACTAGCCTAATGTACGTTGAGTTCATGTCAGCTAAAATATCATTGGCACATGGAGCATACACCTACCGATGGCCCTTGCTCCATTCCATTGGACAGTTCACGCCTATGTCTCTCAAACGGAGCCCCTCGCAAAGAATTACCAGTGGTATTATGCCTCATCGTCGGGATGTCGGGTGTGGAAAAAGAGGATTGAAGTTTTGGCATCATAGGATGGAGAAGACCGGTAGGGGTTTCCCCAGAGATGAGCTTATGACTTTCCACAAACGCACCCATAGGGAGGTCATTCTGTCCTCTCTCATACCTGCGGACTGTTACTGATGAATCTGTTTGCGGCACAGTGACCTTTGGCGAGGCATTGCTTGTGGGTGAATATGGGAAACTATTGCCCGGCAAACTGTGTTGTGCTGGGCGGTGGCGTGCAAATGAAGAGTTAGACCATGTCGTCTGCTGTGAATCTGGTTTCTTTTGCACAGCAAGATCCAAGGCTGCAGAGGAAGCCGAGAGCTGGCCAAAATTATTAGCTTCTAAGGAGCCATGTATGGGGGGTCGAGGTGCTTTACAATATTTGGGTAACTATCTCGTCGAACCAGTATAGGAAATTTATCATCGGTGGAGTTCATCTGGAGATAGCCCTTGACACCAGGAGATGTAGTAACTTGAGCAGTCTTGGTTGCTCCATTTCTCTCCGTTTCCTCGTTGAATATAAGGTTCAGCACCGAAGAGCCACCTTCAGAAGCCTGGTGTGTGGTAGTTCTAGGAATGTTACTGCTCGATGCTCTGTACCTTGGTGAGTTAGTGGGGTTATTATCCACCTCACCAAATTGCGAGTGGTGATACCTGTTGTTGATGAGGCGCTGCCCAACAATAGGTTCATCTTGCTGAGTGCTAAACTCATTTTCGTCCGAATTCCTACGGGAGCTAGGGACTGACTTGGATGGAGTCTTCTGCCCGAAGATGGGCAAAATTTCCTCCGCAGGTGGTGTCATCAACTGGTGAGTAGCTTTCTCATGGCGGGATAATGATGGTGGAGTAGAGAGCAGTGAGCCCGGCATAAAACTTCCATTCCTACCGCGGCGTTCTGTGAAAGTCATGTCCTTGAACTCCGGAGGGGTTGTCGGCTCGCTGGATTTAGGTGGTGCGTTGTGGGTGAGCTCTTGGGTTATACGGCGGATCTCAAGCTCATTTTGCCGCTCCCGAATCTCCATCCGCTCGAGCTCCACCTGCATTCTTCGCTTGCTCTCTTGTAACTTTTCGTTCTCTTTCGTGATCTACTACTGAATTAGCGATTGGGACGAGGATCACATATTGCCTCGTGTGTACGTACAGCTTGGAATTTCTGAAGAGTCTAGCCTAAGTCAGTTCTAGATTCTTTCACCTCACATAATATGGGGGCAACAGAGGCCTTACTGCGGGCGCCAAATCAAGTGTCTCTGCAATGGGCATTCTCTGAAGCCCGGGAGGCTCGTAGGAATTTCTGGCATTGAACCCGGAGTCTGTGGTGAACCGGCGCTGGAGCGTACTCCTAGCATCATTTGAGGATGGCAGAGGTGTGCTATCTCCCAAACGAAGTGGGGCATAGGTGGGGAAAGTAGTAACCTCATGGGGTTGTGAGTTCCTAAAGCCCAAGTCGTCCATCTTTCGATCACCCACGGTTCCCGGGAAAGCCATTGATCATACCTGTTCTTAATTGTTAGCAGGGTAGTAGTGGCAGATCATAGTGCTTAGTGGGATGTGGAGAGAGAGAGACGAGCAGCACAGAAACTTTCTCAAGTGCCAGATCTCAAATTCAAGGGACAGAAGTTTATTCCTCTTGCTCGAAAAGGCTTACCGAGCAAAAACGATCGTTCAAAAGGATAGTGCAGCACGGCAAGCCGAAATAACTGTGAGGCCGTGATAGAGCACAGAGGGCAGGTGGGGCAGTGCTAGATGAAAACGAGAAGAGAGTACAAAAGAGAAAAAAGCAGATCGAGGCTGAAATAGAGAGGAACGGCAATGGGGGAGGAAGGAAGAGTGTCGTTCAGAGAGAGGACGAGCGAGTGAGATGGAGGGATGGCTGAGAACGACCGATGGTGGTTAGGACGATGGATGGAGGGGTGGTAAGGAATACTTGACGGTGCACCACAAGATGATGTGTCTACTTGGTTTGGCGGCGGAGGTGAGAGTAATATGTAAAGTGCGTTTTCAGCAGTCTGGCCAAACCCAGATAGCTGATCGTCCTCCAGGCCCTCACTCTGCTCGAGCTGGTGCGATTACATCGAGTATAGGGAGCGAATGGACGGCTCGCACGTTATATTTCACGCTCACGGGCATGATATGTATGCAGCGGGCACCGCTGGGAAACTTTCAAGGTATCGCCAAACAATTCGCAGCATCGAGTCTTACTTTAGCTGCCTAAGGCTCCTCACTTGCGAGCTGGAGTGGGCGACCGCACCGGCAGTCCCAGCTATTGTTGCATTTAACACTGCTTCGTCTTCTTAACTGGCCCATATTGGCCACGAACCTTGCCCACCAATTGCCCAATTGCCAGAGGGCACTTGCACCGTAGCGGCTAGCCAGCCCCCCCACCAAGCATTGGTTCATATCATCTCGCAGCTGATCGTCACGGCGAGCACAGATCGGGCTGGCCCCCCTCCAGACGTCCAAACCACTGAACGACACCGCCGTCAGCTCTTTCGTCCCTCGACTATGAGGCTTTTGCGTTTAAATAAATACTTAATCCCGTGAAAATTCGAATCAAGCCTTACACAAAGGCAATTTCTACGTGCATCATACATATGGCCAGTTTTTGAATATTCTGCCACCGTGCTCTGTAGCAAGCGTCTTTGACAGCATCCAGCCCACCCCTCCCCCCTCTTCAATGAAGAAATGTCAGAAACCTCGATCCGGATATTGCTCAATGTTGCAGCCCCCTAAGCCCTGCAGCTAGAGCACGGGTATCAGGCTGGATACCTTAGCACCAAGGATGGAGAACTCGGTTGAGATCGCAGCGATCGATAGTAGCGTGCTGGTGGGGGAAATGGCATCCTGCGAGTTAAGGCAAGCGCTAAGCGGCAAAGGCCCTTTGGGAGTGGTATATTCAGTATTTTGTTTATGTTCAGTTGGGAGACCGACAGCAGGCACTTGATAGAGGAAGGAGGGGTAGGTACTGGGAGCGGGGAAAGAATGGGTATACGGATACCAGAGTTGCTATTCTTGGCATGAGACATCTTGGCGCAGCGGCTCAACCCGGCAGGTGTAAAAATCTATGTGCGCGAATGAAAGCTTAATTGCATTTTTGATGCGTGGGCACCGACCGCGATCTTGCCCCCGTCTCTCTACTGTATCGACGGCGCAAGAACAGCCATGGTTCTCATGCCTGGACAAGCGAGCGCTTCTGCCTCTGCAGTCAGTACTCCACCTGCATTTCTCCGACTGATCTCCCCTAACTAGCTCTAGCCAAAGCAAGCGGCACGACCAAAGAAGGACTCGAAATCTGCGGCAAAAGGTTCTCACGATGTACGCTTAGGTCCTTGTAGGATTGTCTATAGTTAATTTGCAGCTCACTGTGATACTAGGAGTCCTTTGATGATTTGCTGAAGCAGTACTACAATGGGAAAGGTATCACAGATCCAATCAACACTGCAGAGGTATGGAAGTCTTTGGGAAGGCTCTCCGTCTGGCCTGGAGCTGATGCAGGAGTAGGACAAATGGACTTTACTTCCTATTTTCCTCAAGGTCAAAGGGCTCGTGAAGCAGCATATCGACTCATTTAACTATTTCGTGGATGTCGAAATCAAGAAGATCGTCCAAGCAAACAAACGAGTCGTTAGTGATGTCGACCCAAACTTCTATCTCGAGTACACAGATATCCGTGTGGGCCTGCCTGAACGAACAGACCCTGACAGTAGCGCCGAGATCACCCCGAATGAATGCCGCCTCCGAGACATGACGTACTCGGCACCAGTCTTCGTGGATATCGAATATGTTCGTGGGAGGCAGCGAGTTGGTCGTAAAAGTATTCCAATTGGACGCTTGCCAATTATGCTTCGCAGTGCAAAATGCATTCTGTCCAACAAAAATGAGATGCAGATGGCACAGCTTAACGAGTGTCCATTGGACCCTGGTGGATATTTCATCGTCAACGGCACAGAGAAGGTTATTCTAGTCCAAGAGCAATTGAGCAAGAATCGTATAATTGTGGAGAATGACAGCAAGAAGGGGGTAGTGCAAGCATCTGTCACGAGGTTTGTACCCTATAAAGAATGCCAGGAGCTACTCAGGCTGATTTGTGCTTCTTAGTTCCACCCATGAACGGAAATCAAAAACCTATGTAGTAACAAAAAATGACCGGATATACCTTCGACATAATAGTATCATGGAAGACATGCCCATAGTTCTTGTGCTGAAAGCTATGGGAACTCAATCAGACCATGAGATCCTCATTCTAGTCGCCGGTACTGATATGGTATATCAAGACACATTTTCTGTCAACTTTGAAGAGTGTTCGAAGCTCGGAGTCTTCACCCAACAGCAAGCGCTAGAGTATCTGGGGACAAGAGTGCGGACTATGCGGCGGCCAATGGGTCCTGGCGCGCGAAGGCCCCCAGCACATGAAGCTCTGGAAACTCTTGCGACTACCGTCTTACCACACGTGCCTGTTGATAACCTAAACTTCCGCCCTAAGGCGATGTATATGGCTGTTATGGCTCGCCGTGTGCTGATGGCGATGGCTAACCCTCAGTTAGTCGACGACCGGGACTATGTCGGGAACAAGCGTTTAGAACTGTAAGCAAAACACCAAATATGCCCTACTGGTATGATGGTTAACATCTATTAGGGCTGGGCAGATGCTGTCATTGCTGTTTGAGGACACATTCAAGAAGCACAACAGTGACTTGAAGATGAATATTGATAAGATCCTCAAGAAGCCAAACAGAGCATCAGAATTTGACGCATATCAACAACTACAAGCACATGCCAACTATATCACATCACCAATGAACAGAGCCATATCCACTGGAAACTGGAACCTGAAGCGTTTCAGGATGGAAAGGGCTGGGGTTACACATGTATTGAGTCGACTAAGTTATATCAGCGCTCTTGGTATGATGACCAGAATTTCCTCCCAATTTGAAAAGACTAGGAAGGTCAGTGGGCCCCGTGCGCTGCAGCCATCTCAGTTCGGAATGTGTAAGTTTGACCCTGGCCGTTTAAACCTGTATATTCTGATGTATCTGCAGTATGCCCATCTGATACTCCAGAAGGTGAGGCTTGTGGGCTTGTCAAAAACTTAGCCCTCATGACACACATCACAACCGACGATGAGGAAGACCCTATCAAAAAGCTTGTTTTTGCTCTGGGAGCTGAAGGTATGCTTAGCATTATTCGACATTGGCTTACCGGCACTGATATTTTCTATCCAGATGCCATGCTGGTCAGTGGGTATGAGCTATATGCTCTGGGTAATTATGTTATTTTTGTTAACGGTACCCCACATGGCATTACAAGATACCCTTCTCGTTTTGTAGCCAATTTCCGAAAATTACGACGGATGGGCCAAATATCAGAATTCGTCAGTATCTACGTAAATCAGCATCACAATGGCGTGCATATCGCATCAGACGGGGGGCGCATCTGTCGCCCGCTAATTATTGTGGAAAACAAGCGATCTAAAGTTACACCAAGGCACCTTGCAGTGAGCCTATCAATTTTCAACCCTCGACGCTTAGCACTGACCTAGTGATAGGCACTGCGTAAAGGCCGCCTGACTTTCAGTGATTTCCTTAAGAAGGGTCTTGTTGAATACGTCGACTGTAACGAGGAAAACGATGCCTATATAGCTATCTATGAGAAGGATATAACTGATGCCACAACTCATCTCGAAATTGAGCCCTTTACGGTATTAGGTGCTGTTGCAGGCCTGATCCCTTATCCACATCACAATCAATCGCCCCGAAATACCTACCAATGTGCTATGGGTAAGCAAGCCATTGGTGCGATCGCTTATAATCAATTCCTGCGAATAGATACGTTGCTTTATCTCATGGTGTACCCACAGCAACCCATGGTCAAAACACGCACTATCGAGCTTATTAAGTATGATAAGCTTCCTGCAGGCCAGAATGCTATCGTTGCTGTAATGAGCTATTCTGGATACGATATCGAGGATGCTCTTGTACTGAATAAAGCCTCTGTGGACCGTGGCTTTGGGAGGTGCCAAGTTTTCCGCAAATACACGGCGGAATTACGGAAGTATCCAACTGGTGCGGTGGATCGCATTGGTGATCGGAAGCTTAATGAAGATGGCACTCCAATTGTGAAACATCGTGCTTTGCAAGGTGACGGGCTTGCGGCTGTGGGTGAGCAAATATCGAAAGATGAGGTCTATATCCTGAAGCAGACTCCTACAAATATATCCTCCAATGCTTTCCCCGGCGAGATGGATATCCAGGAATACCGGGATGCGCCTATGACTTACAAATTGGCTGACCCGGCATATATCGATAAAGTCATGATTTCCACGACTGAATCTGAGCAAACCTTGATCAAGGTGTTGACGAGACAGACACGGCGACCGGAGCTGGGTGACAAGTTCTCTTCTAGGCACGGGCAGAAAGGTGTTTGCGGGATTATTGCTCAACAGGAGGATATGCCTTTCAATGATCTTGGGATCACCCCTGACATTATCATGAACCCTCATGGTTTCCCATCCCGTATGACAGTAGGGAAGATGATTGAATTACTAGCGGGAAAGGCTGGTGTTCTTACTGGCAAACTTCAGTACGGCACTGCATTTGGTGGAAGTAAAGTTGAGGATATGTCTAAGATCCTTGTCGAGAGGGGTTTCAGCTACTCTGGTAAGGACTTTGTTACATCCGGTATCACGGGGGAGTCTCTGGAGGCATACATCTTCTTTGGGCCAATTTACTACCAGAAACTCAAGCACATGGTGCAAGATAAGATGCACAGTCGCTCGCGGGGTCCGAGGCAAGTTCTTACTAGGCAGCCAACTGAGGGTAGGTCAAGGGATGGTGGTTTGCGGTTGGGAGAGATGGAGCGTGATTGTTTGATTGCATATGGAGGTGAGTTCTAACTCGAAGGTCTTGTAATGTATGGAATTTACTGACGCCACTGCCATTAGCTTCGCAACTACTCCTGGAACGACTTATGTTGTCTTCGGATGCCCATGAAGTGGATATCTGTGAGACCTGTGGTATGATGGGGTACCAGAACTGGTGCACGACCTGCAAGAGCAGCAAAGCAGTGGTAAAGATGACGATACCCTATGCTGCGAAGTTGCTTATACAAGAATTGATCTCGATGAATGTCATGCCGAGATTGGTTCTAGAAGATGAGTTCCCAGAATCAGCTTAAAGGAAATGATGGTTCAAAGGGAAATCTGTGTTCGATATCGTAACGAAATGTATAATATAGTAGAAAAGGCCCTTATACTTGGGAAATCCCGTCTAAATAGGTTCGGGATATGGAATATAATTAATACAAGTAATCCACACCTCAATACCTGACCACACTCACCAAAACCGACGCCGGTATACAGTATACCATCGGTGTCAAGGCAAACCTAGCAAACATTTTGTCTTGGCAGCTATGAAAGTAAACACTGCTCCATTGCCTCTCCGAGAGATGACTTCTTTCCTTCTATGAAGCTTCGTTTCATCAATGAAATTCCTCTTTATCACCTGTAATGACTACTTAACTCATATCCGAATACACAAGTAACCCCAAGAAATTCACCGACAGAAATCCGAGTACCCTTAGCCCAGTGCTAGAAATATTTCTGCGAGTGGTGCAGTTCAATTAAACTTATGATGTCATCAACATGACTAATATCTCAAAGCTCTCACATTAT
>Ga0307514_10003697_pt1 | contig 14465 bp, 13 predicted proteins | sample 16_EM_MG_FD_203088 | JGI IMG/M metagenome (GOLD analysis project Ga0307514, IMG submission 203088) | Populus trichocarpa ectomycorrhiza microbial communities from riparian zone in the Pacific Northwest, United States - 16_EM | ecosystem: Host-associated > Plants > Roots > Unclassified | place... | reverse complement strand
TCTGCTGTTTATCCTCCCTTACTAAAATTCCCCCTCTCATAGCCTCGGAGTCTTACAGCTCAGGCGCGTACACAAGAGGGAAGTTACAGACATGCATGCATACCGCGATAGAAGGACTACAATAATGACACACCAGCACTAGCATAGTATAGACTGTTGATGAACACCAGAACTACAAACTTTGTGCGGGAGTTGTGGTGACATAGTTATGGTCTGGCCGGTCTATAGATAGTGCTCATGACCAGGCTGTGATCGACTTGCCTGAGATTAAGCTCCTTCAGGCACGGAAGGTACCCAACTATGGGGGGAAGGAGATGGGGGAGATTGAGATAAGGGTACTAGAGGGTTTAGTATTGAAATAGAAGTCACGCTCTACCAACGATACTTAGTGCTGGTGCAGGCTCAGGTGGGGTATTTAGGGAATGGTGTGTCGGTTGATCTTCAGGGTAATCGGCAAGAGCTGAATCCTTTGGGGAGTGATTTTTTTCTAGCGGAATACTAGTAACGCAGTTGCTTTCTATACGTGGAAGCTTTCAAGTTTGTCCTCAGGAATATACTAGGGCGTGAGTTGCTAATTGTTGTCTGTCGTTTCTGTAAGGTTGCGCGGGGGAATGTGATTTTTTGATTTTCCTTCTCCCCCCTAAAACTACTGACTAGTAGTAGAAGATGAATTAGATTTGGAGTTCAGGTTGACCTATTGCAAGATGGCTAACTAGAACCCAAAGCGAGGAGTCGCCTGTGCTCCGCGTCCATCTTGCTACACTGCAGTTTTTTCGAGGGTTGCAAGACTCTGCTTTGAGGTGAAGGAATAAGAATTTCGGTTCGGCGTCGTCTGCAGCTTTAGCAAGTGATTCTGAGAAATATTATCTGCTTTGCAGGTGGAGTGCTCGGTGACATTCCCCCCAAAGTAGACAGCGTCGTAGTCGATGTATATTCGTTGGTTCACCGTACCCGAGGCTACTTTCTGTCTCCATCCATCCCCGACCTCTCTTTCGCGCAATGAGGACGATTGTACTAGTACATACGTACATACTAGTGAGAAGCCTTGCTCCTTTTGTCAACAATGTTAAGGAGGATATGTCAAGGCTGGTGTGCAAGGATTGATTGTAGTGGTGGTGATGGGTGAGTCTACACATGTGCAACGGTGATATGGAAATTTCGAAACAAGCCGGTATCAATTTTAGCGCTTTCGGAAGTCGTGCTTAGCTCAGGCGCAGGCCCTAGGAATTAGTTCCAAGTCTCAATTACCTACCTGTACATGCATACCATCACTCTGCAACCCACCGGAGCCTGAGGATAGTATATTTTTTATACGCGAAAAAATATCTGAATATTTCCACAGATGGCACATCGTAGAGGTTGCCTAATATTGAGGTACGAAAGAGCTAGCCAGTCACCCACTCACTGTTCATATACAGCTTGGTGGCAAAAAAACTCATACCCCACCAAGCAAAAACTCATACAAAAACTCATACAAGGGTATGAGTTTTTTTGCCACCAAGCTGTATATAGCAATGCCCCTTCGTCTAATTTTGTAGGCAGTGTTATCATCCAAAGAATTCGCCCTTCCACTCCACTCCACCTCAACTCCTGTGAAAAAACCTCGTAAGCATTACTCTAGTATGCGGAATACTAATCTCCTGCAGGCAGTCCTAGTATAGGGATATTTGTATGAGGGAGGATATGATGAGGCTATCCCAAAAGTCGTGTCAATCCAAGATTGGGCTGTTTACCCCCCTGCTTTGACACCACCCGCGAATCCCCTCGGCTGGTACATATTCTCCCAGCCCGAGGCATGTATCTATCCCCCAAACCACCCCAACCAACAGGCGATCTACCTGCAGCTGAGAGCCAGACTGCCGCTCACCTCTATCACCTCATCTCATCTCAGCTCCTCCTGCGTGTACTCTATACGCTCGAGTACCCCCAAGCTCAGAAATCCCCACATATATCTGTGTGGTGTTGCATCCTCCTGACGCACGCGTATACTCTATCCTGCTTGTCCGGACTAAATGACTCATGTGATCTCAATCTAAAACACTGATTAATATTCTATCCAATGCCGGTGGATACAGGACATAATTCAATATGTAGGAAGCCTGGGGCAAATGAGCATACCATATCACAAACCTATAACGGTGGAGAGTTTTCTTTTTTTCAGCCAGCTCGCAAAAGCCTGACCTCATTGACGCTTTTATAACATCAAATATAATGCCAGTTATCTACTACCAATACGTCACTCGTGGCCAAAAGAATCAGTCACATCACGGGCAGTGAACTGCCCTATCATCATCAAATCCTAGTACATGGCTATTCATGCTGTGTGAGGAGGACTCGAATCCCCGCCCTTGTCATCTTGGGTATTGATACACATGAAAAGAGGGAATTGTACTCGGTACAGGGATAAATTATTGTGGTGCATGCAGCCTACAGTTACCTAAAGTTGGCCAATAGACTTTCATTCGCAAGTTGCATGTACCGCAATAATTCATCGCTGGACCGAGTGGTGGTTCAAATCTGTGCAATACGGAAAATGCTAAGTATAGCTTATGGAATCCCTGCAGCAAGATCCTGTGTAGTACATAAGTGCCTACCTACCAGATAACAGATGCTGACCATGCTCATAAGTTAGTTTTAAGATCAACGGCTGAATGACATGAGGTACCCGTGCATGCATGCACCTAGCAGACCACGAATTGCTCCCGCAGTCTGGTATGGTTATAAGTCTGTATTGCGCCACGGCTCTCAGCAACGCCACAGTTCAAGTAGTTTTAGGTTTAGATTGTAGTTGGCCGAGCTATCCGGTGACGTTTTGCAATATATGAGCTATAAATACATCGTGTGATCCGTAGTGGACAGGGATTATATGTTACATTTGAAGTGTAAATCCTGAGATTCCAGAGACTGGTATTTTCGTTTATCATAATCCCTGGCCCATGCTCGATCCCCATAATTGATATGCTATCATATGAGTATACACTCACTAGTTGGACCTGCGTTGTTGATACAGTGTAGGTCAGTCGACCTCAAACTTGAGTTCAATTGGGGTTATATAACTGTGGAAGTTAATATTAAAATTATAAACCCCCTGAACAAGTTTCTCAGACCGCCACCAACACGGGGGAGAATATGGCAATGATAGTAGTAGAGTACATATCAATCATTGAATTGCAGGCATGTGCTCACACATGTTGGTATCGGCAGAGTATCATACATATAACAAAAAGATAGAGAGGGGTAGGTATGCACCAGTCAGTTTTGAAAGATGGGAACCAATGCCAGCATAAACATGAAACAAGTATTCTAAAAGACGTGGAATAATTTCGGGACTTGCCATAGTTGACATGACCCACTCCGCCTCATAGCCTAAGGCTCCCTTCGGGGGAAAGGTGTAGACTCGGAAAAAAAAACATGACCCACCGAAGGCCCCTGGAAAAATTACCCTCTACAACGGCTTGTGCGACCAGACTAGCCTACAACATGCTCAAATTCCCTACCGCGGTAGGGTACTGAGATGTGTTGCACCAGGACTACTCATGAGAATCAGATAATCTAAGTGTGGATTACCTGATTCTGTAAACCTTTTCTGTGATACCCTCTCACTGCATGTAGGATCAGATAACTTCAGTGGGATAGAACACCTAGTGGTGACCCAGTACCTATAATCTTCAGTAATAACTTGAATGGCTACAACCAACGTCAACTCAGACACATCTCATGCATACGTCAATGGTATACCAGATATCGACGGAACCCCAAAATAGAATGAATTTGCCAGCGGCTGTCAAGTTGAGGTACAAATCAGAGCACATGGAATCTCAGGTATAGTAGGTACTCTCCCGTTGCTTGCGCGTCATCATGCGAACCAATTGCGATGTGCATGCGGCTGAGACTGTGATATACAAGCAGTTCACAAATCAGGATTGGGGGAGGGTTGTGGAAACTTGCAGGGGTAGGTTGCATGATGAGTTGCTGTGAATGGTCAGGGTCGTCACAAGTCTCATATTTCTCCGTCGAGTCATATTCTATATATACAGGTATTCTTAGGTACCGTAGATTCTTTTGGCTGCCCAAAATTCAAAGGGTGTGGGGGATGTGCCCAACTGCAGTAGAGTTCACGGCATCGTGCATTGAGGGGTGATACCTAGCAGGTGCCAACACAACTAGGCTACCGAAAAAAAAAACCCTAGACATCAAAGTCGTGCTGAGTGGCAGACTAAGCTTTTTCAATTATTGCGCTAGCCAGAGCCTCCAGGGATAGTGTGAGGCGATACTGTAGATACCGACTCAACGTTAAAAAATTGTGTTGTGCTAACCACAAAGTATCAATCTGCGAAAAGTAAGTAGGTACTGGCTATGCATGCGCATTAATATTTCATCTAGCGGAAGTTCGGGACTTGGTGGCAGTGTTTGTTAGACGGCCCATGTATAGTTTTTTCCTGGCTTCAATAATTTCGCAACAAGCACCACACCGTTTGCAGCCATTCATTCAGCTCCGCTGTAGGTACCGGTACATGTTTATACATCGGGGAATTGCACATACCCCAAATTTTGAAGCCAATATATCTACTTTCGCAGCCCAGGGGATCCGCCAACCTAGCGCGAGCTGAAGCCAAAAGAAATATATATGGTACCCGCACCGGATATGTCGGGTGAGCAAGACTGCTGCAGGTGCGACCTTCATGTTCCAATGCGTTGGTTCACGCTAAATCGAGATAGACTGACCCGTCGAAATAAATGCCGAGTTCCGGCATACATACCTGTTTCTGTTGTTACTCTAGGTACCAGTGTAAGGTCTACCTAGATGGCCGCGTGGAGGATTGTGACTCTCGTACGACGTCAAGTAGGTGTCGTAAAGTAAGTAAGTAGTCCATAGTGTTCATTTTGTAGCGAGACTAGGAGTGTGTGTTCTTGGGAAACGAGGCGCTTGGCCGCCCATGTGAATTTATACAGACTTTTTTTTTTTTAGGATTCATTAATTTATACAGACTTCTGTGCGCTCAAGAGGGCTACTTATCCCATCGCGAACCGCAGAATTTAGGAGTCCCCTACAGGTCTTGTAATGGCAGGGATCTTATTTTGCGGTACGCTAAGAAGTGAATGCAGGGCGCGGATTAATTAAAATGTCAGCACATAAAATTGGGGCTTTTCTTGCTTAGCCTGCTCCAGGATTGGTGCTGTGTTAATGCATGTTAGGTATGGCCCCCTATGTTCGATTTAGCGGGTCACAGCTGTATGGCGCACTGGTATATAGTAGGGCTGTAGTTCCGGTGCTATTTCAACCGTCACTGGAAGACAGTTAGCCATCACCCACCCATCATGAGCCATCTATCAGTTCCATTTGAAGGTTCTGCAGTTCCATCGCTGGAACAGTAGGTTTGCCAGCTCCACTGCATTTGTACACTCAGAGCTCATTCATCCAACTTCGTTCAGGCAGCGGCTCGCCCAACGCAAAGCCCAACTTCTGCCATGGATCGCCAATCCACTCCACCAGTTTTTACACCACGAGGGCGGGCATGGGGGTGGACATGCGGGCCACCAGCCACTGCCAACAGTGGAGGGCCAAGCAGAACATGAGAGTAAGGATCGGACAGACACACCTCTCTCCCGCGGGGAGGCAATCTACGAGAAAATTGAGGCAGAGGAGGCCCACCCACTTGAACTCTTCTATGACTTGTTCTTTGTAGCCAACCTAACCACAATAACTTCAGTGCATGCTATGACGGATCATGAGAGTGAGCATCCCCCCCGAACTAGGAAGGAGAGATTCTAACGTAGGCGGAAGGCATCATCTCATATATCCTGTTCTTTATCCTTCTGTGGTTTACCTGGTTGCAAACCACACTGTACGACATTCGGTTCACCAATGATTCCGTCTATGAGCGTGTGATCCGGTCGATACATTTCGCAGTCATGATCGCATTTGCATCTGTTTCAACTGCCTGGAATCCACTGGATTCAAAAGTATCCAAGAACAAGAATAACCTCATGTCGATGAGTTTGACCCTTATGAGCTCTAGGCTTGCACTTGCAATTCAGTATGGAGTGGCCACTGTTTATGCACTCAGGCACAATCACGGAGCCACAGCACTGCTGATTCATACTCTGACCATGGTTGGTGCCGCTTGTGCCTATCTTGGAGTAAGTGCAGGTTCTCGCCACTTTGCTGGGAAAATACTTATCAGATGCATAGCTTTACTTCAGTTTCCTGAACGCTGCTGCGCCGAAAACATACGTAGCATGGTATGTATGCCCTGTCATCAGATATTCTGAACGGATGATGTTGATATCAGTATAGGTATGGAATTATCTTGATTGAGGTTATTGTTGTCATGGTCACATCTGCGAAGTGGAAAGTCGTTAGTTTTAAGAAAACACATCTTGTGGAGCGCCTTGGACTGCTTACATTGATTATCATTGGCGAGGGGATCATCGTCATGCTGAAGGCTGTCAATACCGTCGAAAAGGGATCCACATACGGTCGAGGCTGGAGCGCAAGTATCTTCTTCATCGTTGCTTGCGCTGTTGGGATTCTGGTGAGTTATATCTTGTGATTATGAAGCAGGCTTCCCTTCTGATGACTCATCTAGTACTTGCTTTACATGTTCTACTTCGACTACACTCCTCGAAATGTGCACTACGGTACTATTCGTCAACAGTTCTGGACCGTCCTGCATTTCCCGTTTCACTTAGCGATCGTCGTTTCTGTTGAGGGTCTCCGACAGCTCTCCACATGGTGGAGTTTCTTGCAAGCATCGCGCTTGCTCAGTGCACGATTTACCGGGGCTTCAAATACCACGGACCCCCAACAGAATTGGCTTAATTCACTTGGCGAGCTTGAGAGCATTTTCACTTATCTATATGAAGATGGCACAGCGGTGGAAGTGGTGAAAAACTGGAATGACATTCAACTGGAGCTAGCAGACCTGAAGGCAACCCCATATAATGCCACTGGCATGAAGACTATGATTAATCTCTACCAACTCAGCTTTGACATGACATCAGGGTTTGCACAGTTCTATGGCATTAAGGTTCCAAAATCTAAAGGCCCCAAGTACACTGTCCAACAGATTGTCGATGCAAAACTCGATATCAACGCATACGACCCAGCAGCCGATATAATGTCTGTATACGACCTGGTGTACACCTACTTCTACTCCGCCCTCTCCGTCGTCTTTTTTATGTATGGGTTTCTCGGGTTGTTTGTGCGACGAAAAAAGGATGGTTGGGATTACTTCTCGGTGGCCCTGCGATTTGCTATTGGGTTTACTTTCATTGGGTTGGAAAGGATGAAAAAAAACGACTCAATGTATATGAAATTCCTCCTCAGTCCTTGGCCAATCCCAACAGTCGCAATTATTTTGTTTACTTGTAAGTTCCCCTCACTTTAAGCTTACTGAGGTTCAGCGGACTGATGAGGATGTACTTTCTAGCGATGTTTATCGACAAAGTTGTAGGAGTGATTGCATACAAACGGATGAAGGCTGCAATGACTTATCGTGGGTAGGAAGGTGGGGGGATCACTTTGGGGATAATTCTGGGAAAATGGCATAGGTATATTGGAATTGGAGTTGGGGTTGGACTTTGCTTGCTTTTGATAGATTTAATTGGTCTCATATTGAAACACTTTACGAAGTCATATTATTGACCGCATATTAGCGCGCATCTCATGCAAGCAGTGGAAAGGATAAGGGGAACAGGAAAATTTTTGGATATGACGCCTTTTGACTTCCTTGGGGGTGGACTGGTAAGCAACAAGTACTGACTGCTTGTTTGCTCCCCTGGTGTTTTGTTTGATGGTCATGTAGCTTACACCCACACCCGTGATGCTTTTGTCATTTAAATATTAAACTCACTTTGAAGTTGCCAACAACAATGTCCTCCGAATCCGTCCGTATAATGCAAAGCTCCAGTATTCAAATCCCGGCAAGGGGAAGTAGCTGAGGAAATATTACACTACGTTGCAGCCGGAGATGCATAGGTATACCAATGATTTATTTGCCATGTGGTCAGTGAGATACCCGGCAATGTTGCCGCTGTGGCAAATCACTAAGTTGGGGTTGTCACATAGCCTCTACGTCGATTTTAGCGCACGCCACATACTTAGCTGAATTGAGCGAGAAATTTTTTTGGACTGACAACCCCGACGTACCTATTTGTAGCTTGTTGGCTGCGTGAAAAGTTATCACCCACCGCCTTTGCCATGCCTCGAACATCACAGAGAGCTCGTGTTTCTGCAGGATATCGACACTGCAATTGAGTGTCCCATATATGCTGATGTATTAGCTGTATCATCCTCAGATGATGAAGATGTTGAGGATGTTGAGGATATCGAGCGCTTTGGGGATATTGAGAGCCTTCTGGTGGTTCGAGGCCTTTATTGCATTATTTTGCATGCATCGTAACTCATTTTGGCATATCATACAACTATTAACAGAGGCGGGTGGGGAGGGGTACTGCCATGGGATCAACGAGAGATAGTTCGTGGCTACAAAAGACCCATATACCAACAGATTGCAGTAGCTCTATATGTTCTCAGAGGAGAGGGGGGTAGTCGAAAGGACTCGAATTGCACTCAATATCAGCTATGGTTCGGTGCAAATATCCAGCTGACGATCAACTTGCTTACACATGTACAGTTACGGGGTATTGAAGGGCTGAATAAGCAACCTACCTAAAGTACGTTGACGATTTCGTGGCATGTGAAAAATTCTTAACGTTACCATGCATGCTAATGAAATCGGCCAATCAGCAACGTTGCCAAGGTGGTGTGAACGTAGAAATCCACATACAGGCTATGAACTTGGACTGACAACCCCTAGTTCTTTTTTTTTTTTAAGTCTGCACGTCTTTCCCCCGAAGGGGGCCTGAGGCTACATATATATGCGTTCCCGCAACAGGCCACACCATCCTCCACTCCCAAGGCCAATTAAGGCTAGTCTCAGTATGAACTTCACTGACTAAGCATGGGAAAAACCTAAACCCATGCTCCTTGGCTGTTAGGAAATCTTTGGGGGAGGCAGGATTCGAACCTGATGGCTCCCCCAAATCACTTAGAGTTGATGTCAGTGCGAGCAGGAAAGTTCTCCGAGGGCGCAGGTACACAAAAGTGTCCTACTGCAAGTAAGCTTTTCGTTGCGTAAGTATGTCAGATGTGCAAACTAGTCCAAGTGGGTACATGCATGTGCATCATTGATAAAAACGCAGCAAAAGATACTTGGGATTTTCTAGCAAGGACCTGAAAAAGTGGCAGGGAGATAGTCATGCAAGAGAGCGGGGTGTCTAGTCACTCGGCGGGGTGGTACACCGTAGTATTGACATGAGAGCAGATGAATGAACCGGAGAGGTGGAGGAAGAGGGTGAAGGACCCCGATGGAGACTATGAGTTAGATTTAGTGGAGACGTTCTTCACAAATCTAGATTTGCACTGAAGGGGAGAGGGTCACGTAACGAGTTTCTTTTGTTTAATTTATTGATAAAGGGATGCTGGCCGGGTATGGGGTGTGGCGGTGGATGGGTTGCGTTATATCTCCCCGGGAAGAGGGCCGAAGTGGGGGCATGGCGGACGTGGGAGCCGGGACCCAGGTGTGAGATGGGTGTACGGACGCTTCTATGTATCTTTCGGGGTTATTTGTTTCCTAGGTTTGGAAGGCAGGGCGTTTATGCAACATGTTGTCCTGTGTGTAAACCCAATCCTTTAAAGGTTAGGGAACGGGGCCACCTCATAGCCTAAGGCTGCCTTCGGGGGAAAGGCGTATAGACTCAAAAAAAAAAAAAACTTGGGATTTTTGTCAATTATGTTCACTGTCGCACCGGTAAAGGCAATCTACAAGCCTGGCGACATGTCTTGGACAGCGATGTCTCCGACCAATGCCGGAGATGCGGGAGGTATGTAGAAACTGGGAAGCACGCTGCCCTGGTCTGTATACATGGAGAGGATATTGGACGGCGGTGGGGGACGTGGGAGCAGATGGACGAGAAAGAGCGGTGGATGAAGAAAGTGAAGGACTCGGACGGGGACTATGTCGTAGAATCTTTTTCACAGATCTCAACCTCAGATGGTTTGGGGAAGCGGGGCTACAATTTACGAATTTCATTAGTTATATGTATCTATTTACGGGGAGCTAGCCGAGAGATCTAGAGGGCGCAGCGGGGGAGGCATTTTCTTATGGGGAGATGGCCGTACGAGGGCGTGGCGGAGGACCTAGGGGCTGCGTATATACTCCGGGGAATGTTGGCTAGCGCTGAAGCGAGGGCGTGGTGTCGGGAGGCGGATAGGCGAAAGCAGCCAGACACAGAGCCAGGACCCAGGTGTGAGATGGGTGTACGGACGCTTCTATCTTTTGGGGCTTTTGTTTTCATAGGTTCGGGAGGCAGGGCGTTTAAGCAGCATGTTGTCCCGTGTGTAAACCCAACTCTTGAAAGATACGGGAACGGAGCCACCTCAGAGCTCAAGGCTCCCTTAGGGGGGGGGGGGGGCGTATAGGCTCGAAAAAAGAACCTTGTGATTTTCAAGTCATCGATCCGGTGATTGAGTCACCCATATGAAGGAGCGATTGCCCCACGAGACTGCCCGATTCCTTTATGTTCAAACAATTGTGAGCTTGATTTTCATGTAGATGGACAATTCAACTGCCCTGGGGCATCAACTCCAAGTACTGACTAACTCGCTGAGTACAAAGGATTGGGTTACAGTCTGGGGCTGTTGTCGACGCAGAGGCTAGTAAGATGCAAGGGAAATAAATACCTATCTGATTTTGGGTTACAACTAAGGCCAACTCAGAGGTCTGTTCTTGATGAGGTAGTTGGGGAATGTTTGTCATGTAGCTCCAGCAGTTCAATGTCCAGCAAAGTAAAATGTGTCTGAGGTCGAAGATACATACAAACCTAGGTGATGACTTGATGTTTTGCAGCATCAGGCCCCTGGCATCTCTCAGACAATAATGACAAGCTAATAATGAAGCTGGTGTACTGGGTCAAAAGTGCCCCAACATAGACCCACGGCTAGAATCAGGGTGACCCAGATGCGCTGACAGGACCCGCGAGGACTGATCCCCAATGTGTCACTTCGTGGTCAATTTCACGTCTCTGGTGTGGATTTCTAGAGCAATTGGATTTTGGTATTTCAGGGGGTTCTGGAGGAAGGATTGAGACAGTGCAAATGATTTTTCTTGAAGATCCTTATGCTTCGTCGGGTCTGACATGGGTAAACAGTTAAGTGAATCGGAAATATGAGGAACCCCACAAAAAATCAAACCAGACTATAAAGTACAAGCTCCGTTTTCAAAAGATGGTTAGCTTATTGGTGATTAGTTTTAAGCTTTGGAAATGTCCGACGCCCGCTGAAACCTTACTTCCAAGTCGGGAGTTACTTGAGGGTGTTACACCATACCTGTACCTGAGGACATATATACCTCACTCGGGATATACGATTATAGTAGGGATCTTATAGTGATCTAACGTGAAACAGAGACTCAATGGCAGTCCCTATGGATAGTCTGTGTGTTGGTTATGCTGTCGAGTTCAAGCTCAGGTGTTTTTGTCGCAAACTTATTCTTGCAGAGATGCTAGGCATGGAGGCTAGAATGGAATCAAAGATTCAACTAGTGTTACGATGTAGCATAGGTTAAGGCAATCAACCCCCATTTCTGGCGTAGGCTTACTGAGCATGCTTGTACTTCCTGGGTAAGTACAGACTGCTACTCTTACTCTCGAAATCTTCATGATGCATATCGTGTATCAGTTTACACTCTCAGTGATAAATTTGTCACTGTTACGGTATGAGGCTGGTGCCGTAGTTATGCTAGCCGACATCAAAAGACTTGAATACAGTACTTGATTTGGGTTTTACTGTAGGCATTGGCGAATACAATACTAATCCTATCTAAACCCTAATATCAAATTGTACAATATGTCACCATGGACACCTGGACTGGCAGATCCTATTACCATGCCACGTGCTACCTCTAGCTCTTATGCGACAATAGCACACCATATAGATTACTATACTAGTAGGGCTGGATAGTGGAATGTTTGAGACTAGGAAAAAGTAATACAATCAACCAGGTGTGGTGGGTGGCTTGGATACAGTAGTGTCACCTTTTTGTAGGAAATACCCTCACATCCAATCCAACCACTTGAATAACTGGCAAACAGAATGGGGTAAAAACTGGTGGGTATCCTAATGGAGGCAAGAATTGGTGACGGGCGAAAGAGATAAGCGGTGGTAACCCGCACGTATCTAGTTAGTAAAGGGAGTCTCAGAAGTAATACTGGTAGTTTCATAGCTTCAGACTATAGCGATCACTAGCAACACTAGCAACGATCGAATATATTCTATGATTCCTCTCCTCATAACCTCGTAATCTTACAGATTTCCACCTTAGGGTGTAAGTGCTGATAATGATACCTCTGTGTCTGCTATCCACTCACTGGCGCACTCAACAGCCAGGTGCCCAATTGGTAATGTTGGTCCCTGCGCTCACCGCAGTCAGTTTATAAAACCTCTTGAAGCTTGCAAGGAGAGTCTAGGATATCAGTTACAAAAAATGGTAGCCATATCCGTTTTGGTTGAGAAATCCGGAATCCTCCGCCAGGTGCAGTTTAAGAAGCATAAAGCTTGCCTGGCCAAAAGAGGACGAACTAGGAATGCCAAGGGTCTCTATTGCGTTACCCTGTACTCAGGTTATTACCTTGTCGAGCAGACTCGCACACACTAAGTTGTGCACTTATCCTCCTGATTCACTCCAGTACTGCACCTCATCTAGAAAATTCGAACCAACACCTACGATCAGCATACCTAGGTATGCTTTTCACCATGATAGCTTATAATGTTATAACAATATTGCAATCCGAGCCATGATAGGTCTAGATACGCATGCTGCCGTGGTAGAACTGCAGCTGAGATAGAGAAATACCCAACAGCTGTTATAAGAGTAACTACACTCAGGGAGGGTCCGTCATAGAAAATCAAGGACTGTTCATGGTCTAGAGTGGTGGAACGGTAGGAGCCCCAATCACGGTAATGAAGAGCTTAGTATATGAAACCTTTATTACGAAATAAAGTATTTAACAAAATGGCGTGTAGCCAACTTATAAATGTATTCATCTATTCGAAGACTATACAAATTGTACATTCTTATCCTCTTTAGAGTTAATATTAGTATACTATCTATAATAGGGCTTTTCTCCTTGATAGATCTTGTAGCTCTTGGAACTCAGGGAAACTACCCTCCCTAATCCCTTTGAAAGCCTCTTGAATTTCCTCTTCATCGGTTATGGTGACTAGTGAGATCTAGAAATCCTCCCATTCAACTTGCGTCGCTTAGTGCGTGGTGTCATTGCCCCACACCCCAGATATTGGTTCATGATGTAGTACCGCGACTGGAATCCCCATTTAGGATTTGAGGTTTCTCCCAACAATGGGTCTTTATTGTGGTTTCAAACATTTTCCAAACCTATATTATGATACATTTTTATCTGTGGCTATGTATACAACGCCATTGTTCATTATTTCGTGGTATCGGGATGGAAAGTTTCTATTGTGTAAGGGGAAAGTCGCCGTCTACATGAAAATTGCACAGACGTTTACCAGTGTTGGCTATAGAAGGCAGATTAGTAAGCTAATACCGCAGAAATTGGAGTCTTAAACACGGTTGGGGGATTTTGGTAGGATAAAAATACGGTCTTATTCATGGATACGGTACGGTCTTATATACAGGATGTAAAGCTAATCTGTGATTTCCTTCTCCAAACTAACTGCAGAATCAGAATCGGAGGCCTCTGAAGCGTTGGAGAGGTCGGATGGGTCGGATGGGTCGGAGGGGTCTTCTGCGTTGGAGAGGTGATCATCTGACTATATGGTGCAAAGACTAACACAAAAACCCAGGATCTAGAATCGAAGGTATGGATAGGCTGAGACTTTACCGAACCATCCCAACTAGCAGACGCCAAGAGCTAGCCATTTGGCGCAAGATTGTGTGTTAGGCTGTGGAGGATGCCACAGGGTTTGGAGCAGTTTTCCACTCTCGGTTGATCATAGGTCTACTATTTGCTGTCACCTGCCGATGCGAGAGTCTGCCCATCTGAGGGACTAGAAGCCATGTCACATCACAGGAATTCGAAAAGTGACATATGAGGTTGTGAGTTGCGACCGACCATAGGTACACCACTGTGTCACCTCTCGAGGCCAAGAATTTTCCATCTGGGGAGAACGCTAGCGCTATGCACAAGCTGGAACTGTTGAATTTTCCGGTGGAGATGGTGTGGGGAGGTCGTGGTAGTGGAACACCAACATTCAACAAAAAACCCTCGTCGGTCAACGGTCCCAATCATAACTTGTACAGATGACCGACAAAAGTCATGGGCCACCCTGGCCGTTGCAACCAATTTAGTGACACCAGGTAGGTAACATTCTTCAACCACAACATGCCAACCGATCAAGATACAGGAAAACGGCGAGAATG
>Ga0307514_10003696_pt1 | contig 14466 bp, 11 predicted proteins | sample 16_EM_MG_FD_203088 | JGI IMG/M metagenome (GOLD analysis project Ga0307514, IMG submission 203088) | Populus trichocarpa ectomycorrhiza microbial communities from riparian zone in the Pacific Northwest, United States - 16_EM | ecosystem: Host-associated > Plants > Roots > Unclassified | place... | reverse complement strand
CCTGGGTTCATGGATCGTCATCTCCCAATCCGCCGCTTTGGACTCCCTGTGTACACCTCCGTGCGCATATCTACTTACTTGATCATAAGCCAAGAACAATCTGTATGGAATACCCTCGCCTCCACGCAAGTTGCATGCCACGTGAGGATGACCAGTATCCAAGTACGGTGAAAAACTGGTGAAAGAACAGGATATCCCAATTAGGGCAAAAGTTGGTGACAGACGAAGGATATAAGTGATGAATTCTACCTGTACTTAGAGTTCTGTTATTCAGAGAATTCCTTAGAGTTTGAAGGGCGCAATAGTTTAACTGCCAAACTAGCAAGCTCAATGTCTCACAAATCAGCGACAATTAACCTCGTCAACACAATCTATAAAGTTTAAAGTTTACCTCCGCCTCATAGCCTAAGGGGTAAAGGCGCATAGGCTCAAAAAAAAATATCAAATTTACCCTGAAGCGCAGCCAAGCAGGCTATAAGCAACGATATAAGCGCCGGCCTAGCAGCTATAAGAAGGTCATAATTAGGAGCCGGAGGGTGTTGAACATACTTACCAAATTATAGGAATACATATGATATATAGTACCTATGGGAGAAGGATGCAACTAGAACCTAAGCAAATGAGAGAGCAAGCAGAGGTAAGAGATCGGAGAGTGCAGGCCTTGAGTAGTAAGTAATCAAGTGAGAGTGTGTAAAAAGGGTGGCAGCCCTATCATAATTCCTGTCACCTGACACTGCTGTAACTGTACTATCCACTCACATTGGCGATATCTGGGTTCACACATCGCACACACACATCGCACACACACACACACAACACAGAGACACACACAACACAACACAACACAACGACAACAACATCCCTTTGATCGTGATAATTACATATAAAATCATGGCTGAAGTACTAGGTGCGGTCGCAAGCGCGGTGGCTGTGGTTGAAGCTGCTGGCAAGGTCTGGTCGACTAGCTGGAAATATTATGAGGTAAGAATCCCCTCCACGCAATTTGAGCCGCAATCAGTAGTAAATAATTTTTTTAGGATGCGAAGAATGCCCAATCCGAGATGAATGACCTTATGAATAGCATTATGGCTCTGCAAACCGCATTTCAGCAGGTTAAAAAGTTGGCGGAAGGTCCTGGTGCCACCAAGCTGATTGCATTGAAGCCACTCCTCGAAAGTAGCTCTGTGGAACTTGGAAAGGAGTTTAACCGGATTCTTCGTATTTTACAGCCAGGTCTGGGTCAAAGGGCGGGAAGGAAAGTGCTGAGACAGAGGTTGAAGTGGCCATTTCAAAAGGCGGAGGTGGAACAAATTCTTCAGTTACTTGAGCGGCATAAATCAGCTTTGACTCTTGCCATGAATTCTGACCAGATGTAAGGGCCTATCTCGTCTGGAGTCATAGTATACGCTAATATCTATATCTAGGACGACTGTTATTGAAATTAACAATCGAGTTGAGGTAAGTTATCTGTAATACACATAAAATCGCACAGTAGTACTAATTAGTGGTACATATACAGTCACAACAACAAAGCACAAATATTGCAAAGTTACCATGCGCTGAAGGCGCTGCCCATAATGACTGGCTCCGGCAACATGAGGATCATTGTTTGCAAGACACACGAGTAGAGCTCCGTAAGCAGATTATGGACTGGTGTGATGACCCAAACAGCAAATGCATCTTCTGGCTTAACGGAATGGCTGGGACTGGGAAATCCACAATTTCTCGCACAATTGCTCGAGAGCTTGCAGAAACGAAAAGACTTGCAGCGAGTTTCTTTTTTACCCGAGGCAAAAAGGATATCAGTCACTCCCGCATGTTCTTCACTACTATTGCCGCCCAGCTTGCAAACAGTCTACCAGTACTTCGGACATTTATCTCAGACGCCATCGACAGCAATCCTGACATCTTTAAGCAAGGATTGCGGGAACAATGGAACGAACTCATTCTTAACCCTTTAGAGAATGCCCCTACTCAATCAATTCAACTGGTTGTAGTAATTGATGCACTAGATGAATGTGACAGCATGCAAGATATCCAATTAATCCTCCAACTTCTTGAAGAAGCGAAAGACCTCGCGACAGTTCGGATCAAGATCTTCCTGACCAGTAGACCTGAAATCCCTATCTTTGATGGATTTCGCCAGTTGTCTGGTGAGGCATATCAGGATTTTATACTTCATAATATCCCGCTTGATACAGTTAATGCAGATATATCTACTTTCTTTGAGCAAAAGTTGTCGCCACTGAAAGCCAAACATGGGTTGGGGACACCATGGCCAGATGAGCGAATAATTGAACAATTGGTGGAAAGGGCAGCTGGGCTGTTTATCTATGCTGCAACAACCCTCCGATTTATTCAAGATGGCATAGATGGTCCTGAAGAACAACTCTCTTTAATTCTGAGCGCAACGAAGTCATCCCCGTCGGCAACCGAGCATCTTGATGGCATATATACAACACTTCTCCAGCACTCATTTCTTGGAAAGCGGGGTCCACAAGAGTGTGAACAACTAGCAGGACGATTTCGGCAGGTGGTTGGATCCATAGTAGTAATGTTCAATACTATGCCAGCTAGAAATGTAGCACAGCTGCTTCAGATGCCATTCAAGAGGGTTTCAGGGACTTTGGACTCCTTGCGCTCTGTTCTAGATGTCCCACAAAACGAAAACCAGCCTGTCCGATTGTTTCACCTATCCTTCCGTGATTTCCTACAGAATTCTCAGAGATGCAGTGATTCCCGATTCCAGATAGATGAGAAAGAGAGACATACCAGTCTATTTCGAAAATGTATGTTGCATATATCTCAGCTTCAGGAAAATATATGTGGTCTTTGGGGGCCAGGAGTTTTGATTACTGAGATTCCCAATGACACGATACAAAAAAGTATTCCACCACACGTTGAATACGCGTGCCGTTACTGGCTCGACCACTGGCGACTTGGGAATCCAATGGCAGTGGAGGAAGACATCAAGACGATTCGGCAATTTCTAGAACAACACTTGCTTCACTGGTTGGAGGGACTTAGCTTGATTGGAGAGGTATCAAATGGGGCTCATATGATAATCACTCTAGAGGAAATACTATCTGTAAGTTACAATGCTCATTAGTTTATACAGCGAATAGTATTGACCTGAAGGCAGGTACAAGTGGGGGACCATGATCCAGCATTATTCAAACTTGTATATGATGCCAAACGATTTGTATTGTACATGAAGTCAATTATTGAAATAGCACCTCTTCAGGTGTACTATTCAGGACTTTTGTTTGCTCCACGATCAAGCCTGGTTCGGGTGGGATACTTAAAAAATATCCCTTGGGTTACTATGGAACCCAAAGTGGCAGATGTGTGGAGCTCATTGATACAGACGCTAGAAGGCCATACCAATCTTGTCATATCGGCTGTGTTTTCACCTGATGGAAAGCTTATTGCATCTGCATCCGGTGACAAAACAGTCAGATTATGGGATACATCAATAGGAAAGCAATGCGGAGTTTTGGAAGGTCATACCGATCGGGTCTATTCGGCTGTATTTTCACCTGATGGAAAGCTTGTTGCCTCTGCATCTATGAACAAAACGGTCAGATTATGGGACACACCAATAGGAAAGCAATGTGGAGTTTTGGAAGGTCATACTGGTGAGGTCTTTTCGGCTGTGTTTTCACCTGATGGAAAGCTTGTTGCCTCTGCATCCGACGACCAAAGTGTCAGATTATGGGATATATCAACAGGAAAGCCATGTGGAGTCTTGGAAGGTCATACCGGTCTGGTTGCTTCGGCTGTGTTTTCACTTGATGGAAAGCTTGTTGCCTCTGCATCTTTTGACAACACGGTCAGATTATGGGATACATCAACAGGAAGGCAATGTGGAGTTTTGGAAGGTCATACCAATTGGGTCAATTCGGCTGTATTTTCACCTGATGGAAAGCTTGTTGTCTCTGCATCCTGGGATAACACGATCAGATTATGGGATACATCAACAGGAAAGCAATGCGGAGTTTTGGAAGGTCATACCCATCAGGTCAATTCAGCTGTGTTTTCACTCGATGGCAAGCTTGTTGCCTCTGCATCCGACGACAAAACGGTCAGATTATGGGATACATCAACAGGAAAGCAATGCGGAGTTTTGAAAGGTCATACCGAGAAGGTCCTTTCGGCTGTGTTTTCACCTGATGGCAAGCTTGTTGCCTCTGCATCCGACGACAAAACGGTCAGATTGTGGGATACATCAACAGGAGAGCAATGTGGAGTTTTGGAAGGTCATACCGATTGGGTCTATTCGGCTGTGTTTTCACCTGATGGAAAGCTTGTTGCCTCTGCATCCCGGGACAAAACGGTCGGATTATGGGACACATCAACAGGAAAGCAATGTGGAGTTTTGGGCGGTCATACCCATTATGTCAATTCAGCTGTGTTTCCACCCGATGGAAAGCTTATTGCCTCTGCATCCAATGACAACACGGTCAGATTATGGCACACACCAATTGGAAAGCAATATGGAGTTTCGGAAGGTCATACCCATTGGGTCAATTCGACTGTGTTTTCACCTGATGGAAAGCTTGTTGCCTCTGCTTCTTTTGACAAAACGGTCAGATTATGGGATACATCAACAGGAGAGCAATGTGGAGTTTTGGAAGGTCATACCAATTGGGTCAATTCGGCTGTATTTTCACTTGATGGAAAGCTTGTTGTCTCTGCATCCTGGGACCATACGATCAGATTATGGGATACATCAACCGGAAAGCAATGTGGAATTTTGGAAGGTTATACCAGTAGGGTCAAATCGGCTGTGTTTTCACCTGATGGAAAGCTTGTTGCCTCTGCATCCACCGACAAAACGGTCAGATTATGGGATACATCAACAGGAGAGCAATGTGGAGTTTTGGAAGGTCATACCAATTGGGTCAATTCGGCTGTATTTTCACGCAATGGAAAGCTCGTTGCATCTGCATCCTGGGATAACACGGTCAGATTATGGGATACTACAAAAAAAACAACCATAGAAATCATAGAAACTCATGACAGAATCGAGATTATGAAGTTTTCTAATGACGGAATGCATCTACATACGAGTCATGGCATACTGCAGCTCAAGTCATCTCTTCACAGCAGTGGTAATCAGGAACTACCACACACGTTAACTCATTCCCTGTATGTTACTGATCAATGGATCACATGCAACATGAAGAAATTGCTCTGGCTTCCTGTTGACTACCGCCTATCTTGCTCTGCACTAAATGGCACTGCCAACCTTATTGTCATTGGATCTGTCTCCGGTAGAGTTACTTTCATATCTTTTGATTTTACCGCTCTCCCGGCTGCGTATCTCCAGCCATCCGTTTCTGTCATAGCAGGTAAGGGCTTCCTTGGACTTGTTGGCTGTTAAAAGCTGTGATGAACTAATTCACTGGTTGGTATATTTTAGGTGCGAGTTAAGTCAAGGGAACCGCAGTTTGGTATGGTACTTGGCCGGGCATTGGGTATTGGTGTGTTTTTGTGGGATGATTTGTATATGAGCAACGCAGGAGTTATTTAGGGAAGAGAGGGGAAAGAGGATGATGAAAGAAGTATCGTCTCACCAATTTCCTTAGTTATTCACTCTCTATGATTAGCTCTATTTGTACTCCAACCCAGAGCCAGAATTCCCATTCCACGACCGACAAGAGTACCTTGGTCTCGTGGGTCATGTATTGCAACCAAGCTTTAGACGGCGCTGGTATTACCATATTAGTCAAGGCCTGATTTACTTTGCGCTCTCCAATCTACCTATTAGCTTCTCTTATTTCCCTTCCTACAGTACCACGGATGGGCGCTATTTATTTCTATAATTTGGCTGACATGTCCAACGCCCTCCAGCTTCCAATTATGACCTCCTAAGTAGGTAGGGTAGGCTCTGCTTCCTGTTCAGCCGTATTCCAATAGGCTTCTTTCTCACGGTCACTTTCTGAGATTGGTAATTCATTATTTTGAGTTCTACGGCATAACCATAGTCTACTTGTATGTACCTAAGTAAATGTAAGGCATAATTCTATAGAGGCTATGATTGATGCTGATAGGTAGCTTTCGAGAGTCAATCACCTATCATGCATGACTAGTACTTACTGGTACTGTGACTGCAAGAGTACGAGTACTAAGTTTAATATTGAACTGTGTTAAGGATAGAGGCATATACATTTATCAAGTAATGATTTCAGCTTGGAGTAGGTAGGTACTCTGTAAGTAGTAGCGCTTTGGTAAGAATGAACTACGTATATGTAAGCTCAGATATAACAGGTTGAGATTAAGAAGTGAAGAGGTGACCCCCCTGTTAAGTGCATTTGCCGCCACAGATGCCTCGAACACAATTATTGGAACGGATCACATTAGGGATGATCTATGATCTTGACTTGGTCGGAATTTTGTGGTGTTTGGGTTATGATGTCGGTTTTCTGATGACTAATAGTGCTGAAGTCAAAGTTCTCTCCCGTCGTTGGGGATTTCCCCGAGTTTATCCCAAGTAATGACTCATCAATGAGACGTCTAGCCACCAGGCACTAAGTTCCTTCACATCCCATCGACGCCGAATATATACAATCACCTCCCCTAAACCAGTCAATGTATCTAAGATTACACTCCCCTAAAACAGCCATGTTAAACTATCAATTGCTATCTTGAACTGCCCCCGTATGTGTGAAATACTTCCTCGGAACTCCCATCCTGATACCCAAATCATCGATTACTTCATTCTCTTCTCTCATCGACTTCTTATCCCTCTTTGAGTATCCTCCTTCCTGCGTTATTTCCTCTGCTATTCTTTTCTCACCCTAGAATCTTTTCAGGTTATTAGTTATTTCCTCCACTAGTTTCATTTCAGTTGTGGGAACTCCCAATATGCTTGTGTAGGATATTTCTTGTGGCGAAAGTGAACTATATCATCTGCGAAGGAAGCGTCAAAGAAAGCTGTCACATCTGTTATATTTTGGTAAGCTCTAATTGTCAGCATGTGTCGATAGTACTTGCTATATATCGGAATACGTGTTTAGCTGCCAAAAGGCGTTTCTCCGAAGGACATGCTGCATATAGGCCAAGTTTTCCAACCACAAAAGCAATATCTGGGTGGCCGAAGTTCATTAGGTCGCCTAGAGATCCGATCATCGCTTGATACCGTTTCTTTTCTGCCTCACTCAGGCATTCGTGGCTTTTGCCTTTTGCTAATGACACTCTCGGGTTCATGGGTGAGACAAGGATTGCTATCACTCATACCATATAGGTCGAGTATATATCCCTACAGGAGTGAGACTGATCCAGATATATGATTCTTCTGTCCCTATCTCGTTTGATCTTGATGAAAAAAACAGATCACCCTACTGAGCATTCTCCCCTGTCTCCTCCCCTATTCTTCTAAATCTCATTTCCTCCTTTCTTTTGCTGGTTCCCCTGTTGCTCTTCCCTAAGTCCTGCTCCATCCGCACGTCTTTTGTCTGTATTGTTCACCTTGATATCTTGTTTAGCAGATTTCTTGAGTGAAACAATTGTCGGCATATAGTACACTCAGTAGTCGGGCCGTAAATAAGGCCCAAAGCACCGGAGAATCTGGCGAATAGTTCGTGATTTAAGGATTTCGTGAATATATCTGCTGTCTGGTCATCCGTGTCGACCTTCTCTACTTTTATAACACCCTCAGTTGCCTGTTTCTCATTCACGAATATTCTCATTAAGAGTATAATAAGTGTAAGTGTAAGTTTAAGTCTAAAGTCATTAGGAGTGCATGTACTGTTCTTAATTCTTCGTTTGGAATATGAACTTCAACTTCGCCATCTTCAGCCAGTTCCACAATTCCAGCGTCTATGACCTCCAGGAGTTCACCTAAGACATTGTTGCATGGTCTGGGAGTCTTCTTTCTTGGCCACCCAAATTTTCTTCCATCCTCATGACATTTTGGGTGTTTGCTGAGGCATAAGTATCGTTCAAGGTGATCCATGCTTCGATTCCTGTGGTAGCATCAGGTGTCGTAGCGGCGGCCTCACGGCTGCATGGCAGATGTATGATGGCCAAAGAATGTTTCTGTAGTTTCCCCCATACTTCCTTTCTTCCCCAAGGGGGGGCCTAGCCTCTTGCATATCGCTCGACATGCCCTTCAAGGTTAAGAGCATTTCCATGTCTCTTTTCCATCTATGATAGTTGTTGGAGCCGAGGTTTTCGTTTTTCGAAACAGATGTTTCGGAGTTGGCTGACAGTATGAAACGAGTGTAGTAGAGTGAAGAAAATTTTGGCAGCGTGAGCGCTTCCGGGCTGAGATCAGGTATCCCCCTTCATACAACTCAACGTAGCGTTGTGTAGAGAGTCAAAGGGTAAATCTATTCGTTCTCCGTTGTTGTCGGATTTTCCATCGCACGACCTAGGTATGCCCCTAGAAAAAGCTTAGTCTGGTTCATAGCACTAAAGAAATTCGTTAGTCGTAGACCCCGCATTAGGCCAGACCTAGATTGGCAAAAAACGTTTCAACCAAATCTATGACGTCAAGGTCATTCACCTTCTCCATCCACCGCTCATTCATATCCATATCCTCCCACGTCCCTCCACCTCTTCCCAATCCCTTCCCCGTGTATGTAGACCAACGCGGCATGTTTGCTGGTCTCGTCATGCCTTCCACACTTCCGGCCCTCCGGGTCGTTGGAGTCGTCCAATTTATGCCGCCAGGCTGGAAGATTGCCTTTTCCGGTCCGGCAATGGACGTAGTTGACCCGCACCCTCCTATTCCACCTCACCGCTCTGCACCATTCACCCTCCGCTCCAACTCTGTCGCAACTCTCCCTCCGTAATCACCCTCTCTACCCCCCTCCTCATCCTCTACCGATAACTCCGCTCCCTCTTTGGCCAGCTGATCAGCAATTTCATTGCCCTGAGTGCGGGGAATCTCACTGCGTTAGGTCCCAGCCTAGCCTGCCTCTCCCTATATAGCCTCTACTACTTCCACCAACTCCCTCGTCCTGGCCTTTCCGGTTCGTGTATGCCTGAGATAGCCGCTTGCGAGTCTGAGGATTTTCCGGTTTTTCGGTGCAGCGTCAACCCTCCTCTCACCCCCACCACCTCTCCGTTCCACACCGTCGCCATCCCCTCCTTCCCTCCTCCCACTCCTCCGACATACCTCCCCCCTCCGACATTCCTCTCCTCATTCAGGCTTCCATCAGTGAAAACTCCCATGGCGTCCTCCCTGGGTACATGGATCGTCATCTCCCAATCCGCCGCTTTGGACTCCCTGTGTGCACCTCCGTGCGCATACCTACTTACTTGGATCATAAGCCAAGAACAATCTGTAAGGAATACCCTCGCCTCCATGCAAGTTGCAAACCACATGAGGGATGATCAGGATCCAAATGTGGTGAAAAATTGGTGAAGGAACAGGATATCCTAATTAGGGCAAAAAAACTGGTGACAGGCAAAGGATATACATAAGTGATGAATTTCTACCTGTACTTAGAGTTCTGTTATTCAGAGAATTCCTTAAGAATTTGAAGAGCGCAATAGTTTAGCTGCCAAACTAGCAAGCTCAATATATCTCGCAAATCAGCGACAATTGCTCCGCATAACCTCGTAAACACAATTTATAAAGTTTAAAGTTTACCTCCGCCTCATAGCCTAAGGGGGAAAGGCGCATAGACTCAAAAAAAAATATCAAATTTACCCTGAAGCGCAGCCAAGCACGCTATATATAAGAGGAACGATATAAGAGCCGACCTAGCAGCTATAGAAGGTGATAATTGGGAGCCAGAGGGTGTTGAACATATGTACCTACCAAATTATAGAAATATATATGATATATCGTACCTATTATGGGGGAAGGATGCAACTAGAGCCTAAGCAAATGAGAGAGCAAGCATGTTCTTGGCGGCAGCGCAGGTTTAGAGTCTGGGCACGAGAACGCAAGCAGAGGTAAGAGATCGGAGAGAGCAGACCCTTAGTACCGGTAGAGTGCGTAAAAATAATTCCTGTCACCTGACACTGCCTATTTGGCCTTATACATATCTGGGTTGTCACACACACACACAACACAACGACGAACACACACAACACACAACACACAACACAACACAACACACACAACGACAGCACCGTCTCTTTGATCGTGATATTTACATATATAACCATGACAGAAGTACTAGGCGCGGTCGCAAGCGCGGTGGCTGTGGTTGAAGCTGCTGGAAAGGTCTGGTCGACTAGCTGGAAATATTATCAGGTAAGAATCCCCCGCACGCAATTTGAGCCGCAATCAGTAGTAAATAATTTATATGGGTATAGGATACTAAGAATCCCCAATCCGAGATGAATGACCTTATGAATAGCATTATGGCTCTCCAAACTGCATTTCAGCAAGTTAAAAAGTTGGCGGAAGGTCCTGGTGCCACCAAGTTGATTGCATTGAAGCCGCTCCTCGAAAGTAGCTCTTTGGAACTTGAAAGGGAGTTTCACAGAATTCTTCAAATTTTGCAGCCAGGACTGGGGCAAAGGGCGAGGAGAAAAGTGCTGAGACAGAGATTGAAGTGGCCATTTCAAAAGGCGCATGTGGAACAAATTCTGCAGTTACTTGAGCGGCATAAATCAGCTTTGACTTTTGCCATGAATTCTGACCAGATGTAAGAGCCTATCTCGACCGGAGTCATAGTATACGCTAATATATATATCTAGGACGGCTATTATTGAAATTAACAATCGAGTTGAGGAAAGTGACCACTATTGACATAAAATCGCACAGTACTACTTAGTACTAATTGGGAGTACGTGTACAGTCACAGCAACAAAACACAAATATTGCAAAGTTACCATGCGCTAAGGGTGCTGCCCATAACGACTGGCTCCGGCGACATGAGGACCACTGTTTGCAGGATACGCGAGTAGAGCTCCGTAAGCAGATTATGGACTGGTGTGATGATCCGAACAGCAAATGCATCTTCTGGCTGAACGGAATGGCTGGGACTGGGAAATCCACAATTTCTCGCACAATTGCTCGGGAGCTTGCAGAAAAGAAAAGACTTGCAGCCAGTTTCTTTTTTACTCGAGGGAAGGGGGATGTCAGTCACTCTGGAATGTTCTTCACTACTATTGCCGCCCAGCTTGCCAACAGTTTACCAGTCCTCCGGACATTCATCTCAGACGCCATCGAGAACAATACACACATCTTTACACAAGGACCTCGGGAACAATGGAATCAACTCATTCTTAACCCTTTAAAGAATGCCCCTACTCAATCAATTCAACTGGTTGTAGTAATTGACGCACTAGATGAATGTGACAGCATGCAAGATATCCAATTGATCCTCCTACTACTTGAAGAAGCCAAGGACCTTGATACAGTTCGGATCAAGGTCTTTCTTACTAGCAGACCAGAAATCCCCATATTTGATGGATTTCGCCAGTTGTGTGGTGAGACGTATCAGGATTTTATACTTCATAATATCCCGCTTGATACAGTTAATGCAGATATATCTACGTTCTTTCAGCAAAAGTTGTCGCCACTGAAAGCCAAACATGGGTTGGGGACACCATGGCCAGATGAGCGAATAATTGAACAATTGGTGGAAAGGGCAGCTGGGCTGTTTATCTATGCTGCAACAACCCTCCGATTTATTCAAGATGGCATAGATGGTCCGGAAGAACAGCTCTCTTTAATTCTCAGCGCAACGAAGTCATCCCTGTCGGCAACCGAGCATCTTGATGGCATATATACAACACTCCTCCAGCACTCAGTTCTTGGAAAGCGGGGTTCTCAAGAGTGTGAACAACTAGCGGGACGATTTCGACAGGTGGTTGGATCCATAGTAGTAATGTTTAATACTATGCCAGCTAGAAATCTAGCACAGCTGCTTCAGATGCCATTCAAAAGAGTTTCAGGGACTTTGGACTGTTTGCGCTCTGTTCTCAATATCCCACAAAACGAAAGCCAGCCTGTCCGATTGTTTCACTTATCCTTCCGTGACTTCCTACAGGATTCTCAGAGATGCAGTGATTCTCGATTCCAGATCGATGAGAAAGAGAGACATGCCAGTCTATTTCGAAAATGTATGGAGCATATATCTCAGCTTCAGGAAAATATATGCAATCTTTGGGGGCCCGGAGTATTGATTACCGAGATTCCCAATGACACGATACAAAAAAGTATTCCACTACACGTTCAATATTCATGCCGTTACTGGCTCGATCACTGGCGACTTGGGAATCCAGTGGCAGTGGAGGAAGACATCAAGACGATTCGGCAATTTCTTGAACAACACTTTCTTCATTGGTTGGAGGGGCTTAGCTTGATTGGAGAGGTATCAAATGGAGCCCACATGATAATCGCTCTAGAGGAAATACTATCTGTAAGTTGCAATACTCATTAGTTTATATATAACAGAGAATAGTATTGACCTGAAACAGGGACAGTTGCGGGACTATGATCCAGCATTATTAGAACTTGCATATGATGCCAAACGGTTTGTATTGTACATGAGGTCAATTATTGAAATAGCACCTCTTCAGGTGTACTATTCAGGACTTTTGTTTATACCACGATCAAGCCTGGTTCGGGTGGGATACTTAAAACATATCCCTTGGGTTACTATGGAACCCAGACTGGCAGATGTGTGGAGCTCATTGATACAGACACTAGAAGAGCATACTTATGATGTCAATTCGGCTGTGTTTTCACCTGATGGAAAGCTTGTTGCATCTGCATCCATCGACAAAACGGTCAGATTATGGGATACATCAACAGGAAAGGAGTGTGGAGTTTTGGAAGGTCATACTGATCAGGTCAATTCAGCTGTATTTTCACCCGATGGAAAGCTTGTTGCCTCCGCATCCAGCGACAAAACAGTCCGATTATGGGATACATCAACAGGGAAGCAGTGTGGAGTTTTGGGAAATTATACTGGTTCGGTCAATTCGGCTGTGTTTTCACCCAATGGAAAGCTTGTTGCCTCCGCATCTGATGATAACACGGTCAGATTATGGGATATATCAACACGAAAGCAATGTGGAGTTTTGGAAGGTCATACCGATCGGGTCTATTCGGCTGTGTTTTCACCTGATGGAAAGCTTGTTGCCTCGGCATCCAACGACAAAACGGTCAGATTATGGAATACATCAACAGGGAAGCAATGTGGAGTTTTGGAAGGTCATACCGATCAGGTCAATTCAGCTGCGTTTTCACCTGATGGAAAGCTTGTTGCCTCTGCATCGGCTGACAAAACGGTCAGATTATGGGATATATCAACAGGGAAGCAATGTGGAGTTTTGGGAGGTCATACTCGTTGGGTCAAATCGGTTGTGTTTTCACCCAATGGAAAGCTTGTTGCCTCTGCATCCTGGGACCACACAGTCAGATTATGGGATATATCAACAGGAAAGCAATGTAGAGTTTTGGAAGGTCACACCAGTTGGGTCAATTCGGCTGTGTTTTCACCTAATGGAAAGCTTATTGCCTCTGCATCCGACGACGCAACGGTCAGATTATGGGATATATCAACAGGAAAGCAATGTGGAGTTTTGGAAGGTCATACTAGTTGGGTTAATTCAGCTGTCTTTTCACCCGATGCAAAGCTTGTTGCCTCTGCATCCTTGGACAAAACGGTCAGATTATGGAATACATCAACAGGGAAGCAATGTGGAGTTTTGGAAGGTCATACCGATCAGGTCAATTCGGCTGTGTTTTCACCTGATGGAAAGCTTGTTGCCTCTGCGTCTTTTGACAAAACGGTTAGATTATGGGATACATCAATAGGAAAGCAATGTGGACTTTTGGAAGGTCATACCGATTGGGTCTATTCGGTTGTGTTTTCACCCGATGTAAAGCTTGTTGCCTCTGTATCTCGAGATAAAACGGTCAGATTATGGGATATATCAACAGGAAAGCAATGTGGAGTTTTGGGAGGTCATACTGATCAGGTCAATTCGGCTGTGTTTTCATCCGATGGAAAGCTTGTTGCCTCTGCATCCAGCGGCACAACAGTCAGATTATGGGATACATCAACAAGAAAGGAATGTGGAGTTTTGGAAGGTCATACCGGCGGGGTCAATTCGGTTGTGTTTTCACCCGATGGAAAGCTTGCTGCATCTGCGTCTGACGACAAAACGGTCAGATTATGGGATACATCAACGGGAGAGCAATGTGGAGTTTTGGACGGTCATACCGATCAGGTCAATTCGGCTGTGTTTTCACCTGATGGAAGGCTTGTTGCCTCTGCATCCTGGGACAACACGGTCAGATTATGGGATACTACAAAAAAAACCACCATAGAAATCATAGAAACCCATGACACCATCTGCATTATGAAGTTTTCTAATGACGGAATGCATCTACACACCAGTCACGGCATACTGCAACTCAAGTCATCTCTTCAAACCGGTGGTAATCGGGAACTACCACACACGTTAACTCATTCCCTGTATGTTACTGATCAATGGATCACATGCAACATGAAGAAATTGCTCTGGCTTCCTGTTGAATAC
>Ga0307514_10003695_pt1 | contig 14467 bp, 8 predicted proteins | sample 16_EM_MG_FD_203088 | JGI IMG/M metagenome (GOLD analysis project Ga0307514, IMG submission 203088) | Populus trichocarpa ectomycorrhiza microbial communities from riparian zone in the Pacific Northwest, United States - 16_EM | ecosystem: Host-associated > Plants > Roots > Unclassified | place... | reverse complement strand
GCTCCTTTCACAGATGGTCTTGGCTTGGACAGTGTATGCATCCTTTGATGATAGTGCTGCTTTAATTAAATAGATTCGTCTCCAGGAAGAAGGAATTGGTTTTGATTGTCTCTCTCTCTCTCTCTCTCCCACAGGTCCATGTAGAAAGGAAACGTGGTTTTGTTCCTGTTGATGAGAGGATGCGTGTCCTAGATTTTAAGGGGGATCCGGTTCGTTCAATTATTTGTTCATAAACACATGTTAATATATGGCTGTTGCAAATAATTATTAATATCTGATTTGATAATATCAATGCTTAGGTTCCTCACTTGTATTGCATTGGTGATGCTAATGGTAAAATGATGCTTGCTCATGCGGCCAGTGCACAAGGAATTTCAGGTTAGTTGCAAGTGGATCATTTTTTGTGACCTCAAATCCGATGCTTACTTCTACAGTTGTTTCATCGTTTGCATTAATTCTTGACACAGTGATTGAACAAATCACTGGAAGGGATCACGTGCTAAATCATTTGAGCATTCCGGCAGCTTGTTTCACTCACCCTGAAATCAGTATGGTTGGATTGACAGAGGTAAATGCTAAAATCTTGCAGTTGCATTGCGTTCTATGAATGTAATATCATGCTTTATTCACTCCAGGATTTAGGATCAAGTTAGCTGAAAACAACTTCTATACGAACAATCATTCTTTACATCCTTTCTGACTCTCAAACAAGATTCATATTTTGCTTTACACATGAGATTTTGACTGAACACTTAAATTCACAGCCTCAAGCAAGGGAGAAAGCTGAAAAGGAGGGTTTTGAAGTAAGTGTTGCCAAGACAAGTTTCAAGGCCAACACAAAGGCCTTGGCAGAAAATGAAGGAGAGGGGCTAGCTAAGGTTAGATTCCCCAACTCTTCTTCCTCAATTTTCCTTTGCAAACATAATTTGAATTATAAAAAAGATTCACTACCTGATGTTATCCTGTCTCATTGGATATCTATGGATTCGTTCCAAAACTACTCTTACTAGACCTGAACTATTGACTAGTTTGTTTTGCATGTTGGATCTAATATGATCTCTTCCATAGGTTATGAGCATCATGAAGTTTCTTAGCTGTTGCTGGAACAGTAATTGTAGTAATTCTTTGCTGCTGTTAACATATTTGTTTGTTGTTTAAGGACTGCTAAATTCACACTTATCAATAGTGGTCTAAATCAAGAGTTGCGCCATGTGGATGGAGACAAAATGCAGATTTTGCAATAAAATTTGGCCTCCCCGAGATTAATTAATCATAGATCTATTATCAAATGTACAAAATAGTTAAGATCATCAGTAGTGTCTCATTGTAATGTGGCAACATTAAATAATATAACTCACTAACAACTGCAATTTCTGTGGACCTTGGTTGTTTATTTCCTCTAATCGGTTGCTTGATCTTCTTCTTCTCTAGCTGTTATTATGTAACACCATAAAGAAAAATTTATTTTAGGAACTGCTCAAGAATCTTTTCTGGCCTTTTGGTTGTTTTGTTGTTGCATCTACTTGGCAATATGATGCTTGCGATCAGTTGAAGCACAAACATATGCTTCTAGTAGTCCCCTATTGAGTAACTGATATTGATCACACTCAGGATTATGAATTTTCATGTGTACTCAAATATTGTGTCGGCTGCCCCACCAACAGCTTAATTTTTGGATTGGATACTATAACATGGGTTCGGAGCCTGCAACTGCTGTTCTGAATCCAATAAATTTGTATTGAAATGTTATTGCTATATTTTCATATGCTTACATGTGAGGTCTTTCAGCTTTTATATGACCCTGTTGATCAATCTATTCTCACTAACTTCCATGACTGGTACTCTTTTACTTTCTTGCAGTTGATATATAGACCCGACAATGGAGAGATACTTGGCGTGCATATTTTTGGGTTGCATGCCGCAGATCTCATCCATGAAGCATCCAATGCTATAGCTTTGGGCACGCGTATTCAGGTATGCTTGTGCATCTCTATTTATGGTGTACAATGCCCTTTAGAATGAACTTATTCATTAAGTCGGATGATTATTATCAGGGTGCAACTTCTATTCCTTAATAAACTCGCAACTCTATTTTGTCCATCAACTTTGTGTCTTGAAAATGCTTCTTCAGAGCTCATTTATGTACATGCATCGATTCTAACCCCTCTTCTTTAATAATTATATTTGGCACAATGCAGGACATAAAATTTGCAGTTCATGCACACCCAACACTATCAGAAGTTATTGACGAACTTTTCAAATCAGCAAAGGTGAGCTTCTGGATGAACACATACTTCTATCATCTTATCACGCCATGAAAGTAATGGGCACACACCTCCATGCACACATACACTGAGCATGGCCATGATCATCCCATTTGTTTGAGTTTCCATGCTATATGGTAAAGCGAATTTAGAAGAACAAATCACATGCACCTTCATGATTTCAAAGTTGAGATAATACCTGGGTTTATGCTCATATTTCATATAAGCTTATCTTTGAACTTAAAATGTATTGAAGACGTGTGTGTACTGACACAAATAGGTGATGGATAAACCTCCCTTGAGGAATAGTTTCCACCTCAATTTGTTTGCAATAAACTGCTTGCTGTTAGTATATCAACTGTTTTCAGCAAACTGCTGTCTAATAACCCCAGCTTGATACATGTTCACCCACAATTGGTGGTTGCATGTATTTATTAAGCTGAGGAGAGCATCTTCCAACTTCAACCTATTGACAGAAGTTCTTATTTTATGGGGCAGGTTAAAGCTCATGTTTCAGGCCCAGTAAGTGAACCAGTTGCTGTCTAAGCATCTCGACTGTGGAGGTAGACAAAATTTTGAAGAAATTTGCTTGCATTAGGAACTATAAAGGAGTGCACATGCTAGAAAAAAATCCATGAATTTATTACACTGCCAGAAGAAACATCATTAAGAGATCGACTGTTGCAGCCTGAAATCATTTATAAGTTGCTCTATTGTTTTATTGTATCCACCATTGCCTTGGAAAGATACTCAAGTTCATATATTACTTCCATTTTGAAACTTGTTTTGATTATGATATATTGGACAGTTTATAATCTACTCCAATAAAAAATGCCAGAGTTCTTAATTATCACCATTTTAAAACTCTTGTGTGCTTGCGAGAGTCCCTGTGGTATCTTTGTTTTTTACTTGCCCATGGTAGCCAGATTAAAATACCTCACGAAGATCCCCCTGTGGTTGTTGATGCTTGTTATCAGGTATTAAGATGACAGACCGTCAGACCCCCAAGAAACATTTCCATCACGAGTAGGGCCATTGGCACCCCTTTGTGCCTCTTAGCACAGGTTTTTCTCTTATGATGACTGAACTATCATTGAAATTATAACAAATAAAAAGATTTAGATGGCAGTGGTTGATTCTCCTCCAGCAAACCCATCTAAACGCGTCTGTTTCTCAATGACTTGGCCTCGTTCATTATCGGCGCTAGGTCTGTGTAGTTGCTGCAGCGCTGCTCTCACTTCCCACCTCCTTCAAAACTTATGCTTTTCGAAACAGGGTCTGTGTATATAAATCTGTACTGTGATAAAGATCTCAATTCGCTCCCTGGGCTGATTGGGATGCCTTAGTAAGGTACCGTTTTCTTCTCCAAAGCTGCTGGATTGCCCGTTACATGTTCGATAATTTGCCCATGTATAACCTTGTTTGCTTACAAAATTCCTACTTTTGATAAAACAAATCCTCTCCTAAAAATTAAATAAATATATATATTAGTGTTTATATTTGATATATGTGATTTTTATTCATATAAATATATTTAATTATAATTAAAAAATTTATTTATCTTTAATATTTATCAAATATTTGATTAATAAAAAATAATTTATTTAATTCTATTTTATTTAGAATTACTATTTAAATTTATATTTGAACAAACTTAAGTATTTTTATAAATATAATATTATAACTTTTGTTTTCTTGTTAAAATTCTTGTTAAAAGTACGTATCAAACAACAATTGTAAAGAAATTCAAGGGCTAGGTTATTGAATTAAAAGAGAATTCGTTCTTATAATATCATAACTCTATTATGATTTTTGTTATTTTTTTTTATTTCTGACTAGATTTTTTAGGTTAAACTTGGGGGGAAAATATAAAAAGAAAGAAAATAAAAGAAAATTCTCATAATAAATATTGGTATTATATGAAATAAAAGTTTTATTTTTTTACATGAATATACCAACTTAAATTCGTTTAACTATTATATTTAATGTAAGATACCTTGAACAAAAAGCTTTGAAACAAAGAGTTTTTTGTAAAAAATATAGGGACTGATGCAAACTTTTTAAAATAATTTAAGGACCAAAATGTATATTAACAAAAACATTTATAAGATTAAAAGAAGTGATAATAACAAAAACATAATATACAACGATGATTGAAAAATCTCTTAAACAAAACAAAAAATAAAGGACCGTAAGAAAGCATTAACCTATTAAAATTATCCATGAACCCATCCTGAAGTGAGAGGAGAGCACGACCCAGATTACACTTGCCCACCAATTCCACCTTGATTTGATTCGAGAATCAGCTGATCATTTCTATTCACGGTGGATCCAACATCGGATGCCACTCGCGTTCGCATCTCCAACATCCCTACCAATGCGCCAAAAGAATGAAGAAGCTAATATTTCGATGACCTTTAAATACCGAGGATGATTTTTTTTCTGGGTTAAAAATCAAAAGCATTTATCATCATTAATAAATGTATATAATATAATCTGTTGAAGATCTGAGCTGGTATAACACAATTCTTCTACATAAATCCGAGTCTATGCATTGGCCGAACCCCACAAGACAGCAATTTTAAATTGATCCTTCAAGAAATCATCTGGGTTGCAAGCTGAAGGCAATCGCTTCACAAGTACTCCGATGAACACAGCAGGATAAAGTTAAAAACAGCAGAAGAAACTATGCCCCATGTGCTTGTTTTCAAGTTTATATTCATCTAATAATCTTCAGCATTATAACCAAGTAGCTACAAACAGAAAATCCGAACGAAACTTAATTGACAACTCCTTTCCATCTCTCTCTTCGACTAGTGAAGAACGAAAAGACGAAAAAACATCTCATCATTTATAAGAAAAGAATGAAAGAACTGGAATTCTGAACAACAATCTCGAACAAGCTTGAAACACTGAAAAATAAATGTCTAATGCTGACCACACCATGTAAAAAAAGTAGTTTCTCACAAAATTACACAATTAAGGACAAAACTTCAGTAACATCATATCGTTAATGGTATGTAGTCACTGACATTAAAGTGAAACCACAATTCCAGTTCACTATCAAATGCCACCAACAGAGCTACTTTCGGTGAGCTTACTGACCATTCACATAAAAAACAGCCACAGGGCTAATATGTGATTGGCTAATTGGCCACCATCATGACAGACACCAGCACCGCTTAAGTTGGAGCTAAAAGACATTGAAGATCACTATGACACCACATTCAAAAGCCACGATCAAACAAAAACGCATCATTTAACTTTTTATTGCTTGTTATATAAATAAAGAACAATCCTGAACTCAAAAAGGAATTTCCAAGCTAAATAAGCTGACTTCTAAAACCAGAACTGCATTGCCACTAAATAGGAAAACGCATTGACTACGAGATGGGAAAACCAATCTACCAGCATCGGCTGATATCAATAGGGACTGATTTACGAGAATTATATCAAAAGTAAATTTAACACAACTCGTATAGCAATGTAAAACTAATGATTTATCACCTAAACTTCAATAAACTTTGGAAATCCTAGGATTATACAACAAATAAGCAGTAAGAAAAAGAAATAAGATACAGAAACAAGAACACAATCATGGAATAATTATAATAATCCAAAGCTTTAAAAATCTTAAACAAACATCAGTACCAATAATCCAAAATCGAAATTTCTAGTTTGACAGTACAGCCAACTACCAGAAAACAAAATCCAAAATAAGTAACATTGAGACACTACACTATAATGGCAAAATAGTGCTCGTTTAGAAGGCAAGGATTCTACTCTTCCTCGGTGGCTGTCTCACCACACTTCTTGTTATGCTTCCTTGCGTACCTCTGGTTCCTCAAAAACTTGGGGTCCATCTACACACAAAAGACCAATTAACAAAACAGTACTACGGAGAAAAAAAAACAAACGTAACAGATTCACAAGAAAGAAAGGAAAAGTACCCCTTTCGTGGAGGTGTGGCGATGCCTCTTGGGTTTCTTGATGCCATTTTGGTGAGCTTTGTGTGACTGGTTGTGTGCTGTGTGATTCTTTGACTTGGCCATCTCTGCAACTCAAAAAAGAAACAGTTGATAATCAGTCTTACAAAGACAACATGATCTGTTTATGTAAGAAAAAAAGGGGGTGTTGATGGTGAAATGGATGTGCAGACCTGAGACGAAGAGTTGGTGCGGCTCTGGGGCAGAAAGACAGGCGATTAGGCCAAACCCTAATTCGCTGCTGCCTTTATAGAAATTGGAGTGTCACAAAAAAAAAATTGTCCTGAGACGGCCCTGCTTGTACGCCTTTGTGGTTGAGAAACTTTGAAATACAGGGCTTCTTTGGTGGGCTTTGAACATTTGGCCCATGAAGCTTCTTTCTCTCTTCCATGTAAAATAGTTCATCAGCTCGCGCTAAAAAAATCCAAAACTTTTTTGAAAATAAAAAAAAAATCAGGAATTATTTAACAAACAGTGTTATTAAAAAAAAAATTATATTCTTTATTTAACTTGAATTTAAAAGACTTGATTGTTTTAAGGATAATTAGACAATTTGGTAAAAAATATATAAAAATAAAATTAAAAAAATAAAATAAAATCGATAAGAAAGAAACATCTTGACCTGATTTATTATCTAATCTGTATTTAAAATTAAATCATGTGAGAGTTGTGCTGACGTGATCTAGTCAATTTAATTAATTTAAATGTAATCTGAACGAATATTAAAATATTTTGATGATAAAATAAAAAAAAATCAGAACTAAAAGAAAAAAAAATATCAATTCAAAAAAAAAAAAAATACATTAGTATAGAAGGTAACATCTCATTTGATGTTTGATGATGGTATCCTTCCTTGTTATTATCAATGTCCTTCCTTCAACTCTTATAAATTCATTAATTTATGCTGTTTTTTTTTTATAATTATATTAAAAATACACTTGACATGAATTATAAAAGAAGTAACATTTGACATCGAGTTATGATTTAAATTTATTTTTTATAAATAGAATAATTTATACATGAAAATATGACTGATAAAAAACGAGTTGAAATAAATATAGTAAAGAAAGAAGGTAAAACGAGTTATAATCTAAAATCCAGGAATTAAAAACTCTAATTGTCGATAAAGAAAATATTTTTTATAAAAATTCATGCATGGAAAGTTTGTATGTGCGAATCCCATAAACTGAAAAAAATATATAAAGTTGTGCTGAGTAAGATCGGACAAAACAAGGTGAGTTGGGATGAAGTTAGGCTTAAAATATCCATGATTTATCTCACCAAATTTTTTATATTTCTAAAAATATTATTACCAGAGCTATTTTTTTTCTTGTCTTGTCCTTTTCCCTCTCCTGCTTTGCTAGCACAGGGACAGGATTATCAAACGACTAATGGGATCTAGACTCTCAGCCATACCCTTGTTAGCATAGGAACAAAATTACTTAGGAAAATGAAAAAAAGAAAAGAAATGGAACAATGAGATATTTTTTTAATTAACGATTATGATAAAGTTTTAGAGGGATGGTCCGTATTTTCCTACAAATGAATGCGAATAAATACTGACCGACACGGTCACAACTCATCATTTGTTGACCTCACCTAACCCCTGGTTTGAGCCAAGCCAGTGGTAACCAGCCACGGTGAGTTGTAACACTGAGTGAGCAAACTGATAGAGAACGCCAAAGAAAGAAAAAGAAATTGACAGCAATAAAATATAGAGGAGACAGGTTGTTGAATACATATTTAACTTTATTTTTTTAAAAAAATTAGCATGATAAATATAAAATCTTGACCGAATAGCACTGTTTAAATTTTCTTTAGTAAAATAATATATTTTTATACTTTTATACTTTTGAAGGAGGATATTTAAGTGAATTGTGATAATTTAAAATGTTGTATTTCAGATATGTAACATCAAATAAAATTTAAATTTAGATTGAAAAACATAAAATTATAATTTAAATAATATTTTATGATTCTAAAGCACAATATTATTAAAATATCACATTTATGAACCACAGTATCATTAAACTGTGTTATTTCATGAAAAAAAATCCCATGTTATTGCATTTTATTTTATGTTTTTTCTGTGCTAATCACACAAGCTTTTCATTGCCCTTGTCATTACTGCTCCGCCCAGTTATTAAGTTTTTTAACCCCCATTCTTTCTGGTCCCTAGCCATAGGCATACATAGGCAGCCCCCTTTTTTTATTGCTAGTATTATTAGATTAGATCTCTCTCCCCAATACTTGATTTTATTATTATTACTCTCTTTGGTTCACAAACTAAAGAACCCATCAAGAATCAACGAACGAGAAAGAAACATGTTTCTTTTAGATTGGTTCTATGGGGTTCTTGCATCTCTTGGTTTATGGCAAAAAGAAGCCAAGATTCTTTTCTTGGGTCTTGATAATGCTGGCAAGACAACCCTTCTTCACATGTTGAAAGACGAGGTCTTGGTTTCTTTCTTTCCTCATTCCTGATATAAAGTTCGCGTCTTTATTAATTATTACATGTTTGTTTTGGTTTGTTGAATCTGGGATCTGTTGTTCTGTAGAGATTAGTACAACATCAGCCAACCCAGCATCCAACATCAGAGGAATTGAGCATTGGAAAAATCAAGTTCAAGGCTTTTGATTTGGGCGGCCACCAGATCGCTCGTCGTGTTTGGAAAGATTACTATGCTAAGGTTGCTTTTTGTTTCTCTTAATTCGATGCGATTGTTTTTGTCTTGATTTCTTTGTGATTGTATGTTTTCTTCAACTCTCTTGTTGAATCGAATTTTTGGGCTTTGATTTTCGTAAGTTTTATTTCTAGTACGTAATAATAAGTTTTATGTTGGTCAAATAGGTGGAAAAAAAAAATCTGTCCCTGTTGATTGGAGGGTACTTTGAATATGTTATCTTTGCAACTTATATTGTCCTTTCCATGCTAATTGATGACCTGTAACTGTGGCATGATAAAACGACTTCGGTTTTAAAAGGGTGTGATTTGTGGTTCTTTGACTGTAATTTCTCGATCAGTCTTGCCAGAATGGTGTGATTAGAGTTGCTTTTTTGCTGCTTCTACTTATGCCGTGTGTTGTTATGTTATTTGAATCTCGACTTGAAGCAAAGGCAATTGTATTATGTAGCTGTCTTCTTTTCCTTTCTTGCTCGTCACTGATGTATTATAGATCTGGTTATGGCTGAATCATTGGAAATGCTAAATTGTCTCTTCATTTTCTTGCTTGCTGAGATCACATGTGTGCGCTTTGCCTTGCAGAATTACAGATCAAATCCATCTTTCTATCTTTGCAAACTGGTTTTTGCAGCTTTGTTTTCAGCTGGTTGACTTCTTTATGTGAAAAGATAACCTGATTTCCTCCTTCACTCATGTCGCCGTGCCTTCATAATCCCTGCTAAACTTTGCCTGTTTTTATCTGATTCATGAGAGGCCAACATCAATATTGGAAGTTTCGCTGACAGCACCTTTTTGTTTTTCAGAGGTGTTCCAATAGTAGCTTTCCAAATAACGCATCTTGGGTCTTTATGCAAGTGCTTTATGAAGTTGACCTAGGAGTCTTTCTCTTAGAAGTTAAAACTGAATAATGAAAATGGTGCTGAGTTCATTGGTTGGAGGTAGTATGAATTAACTATGTCTTAATTGAATTCAAGTCCCAAAATATTTGCTGCACCCAATGATTCTGTAGTTCTCATGTAAGGTGCCGGTTGGTACCGATCCAGCTGTTATGCGGTGTTCATTGTTCATCTGGTATGACTAGCTTGTTTTTCCCTGTGGCTAGATTTCTAATACAAGCAGATATTCTGTAAACTCCCTCAAATCTTGTGAAGAATCTGTTCTTCTTTCACAGACTAATTTTGGAATTGCTAGGAGTATAAACCAAACAGTTTTTTTCTCAATGAACAGGTCGACGCCGTGGTTTACCTAGTGGATGCCTTTGACAAGGAGAGGTTTGCCGAGTCAAAGAAGGAACTGGATGCCCTCCTATCAGATGAATCCTTGGCTAATGTTCCATTTCTGATTCTAGGCAACAAGATTGACATTCCCTATGCTGCTTCAGAAGATGAGCTCCGTTATAGTCTTGGGCTCAACAATTTCACTACTGGCAAGGGGAAGGTGAATCTGGTAGACTCCAATGTCCGTCCTCTTGAGGTTTTCATGTGTAGTATTGTCCGCAAGATGGGATACGGTGATGGCTTCAAGTGGATGTCTCAATATATCAAGTAGAATCTGGAGTAACACCTGGCCTTTGTACTCTTTTGGAGTTTTTCCGTCATTTTTTGCACTGTCTTGCTGCAGTTACGTTGAATATGGAATTTTTGTTTGTCTTTGATGATTTTATTTACGAAGGATTAACAACTGTAGTAACATATGATTGATAACTCAGCCTTTGTGAAAATGGAGTTTATCGAACTACAGTCTGTGCAGTATCTTTGTGACAGATTATCATTTTTTGTGGATCAACGAGGTCCCTAGGATTAGAACAATAAAATTATGGTTTTGTCCGACTTTGGAGATAAAATTGGGGTTCATTTGTCATTTCATGTTTATCAAGGGCGGCTCGGTTTTTTCTCCTTTTTTCCCCACAATTACTTGAATACAACTTTTCAAGCAAAAAAAACAAAAAACACTTTTCTATAGTCTAAGGGTATTTTTTTGGCTTCTTACTTTTCTTAAGCATTGTGAAATGATCCACTTAGGCATGGTTTCAGGGGGTTTTGTGTAATTTTCTGAAGGATTTTTCTGTAGTAATTATTTGGTTCTAGATAAATAAAAAAGAAGTTGTTGACATGTATGCCTAACATCAATTGTAAAAAACTTCTTTCTGCTATGTTATTGGATTTCACGTGGCACCTGTTAGTTGTTTCTCTGCTGGTAGTCACCAGCAACATTTTTTTTTTCTCCTTCTCTCTCTTTTATCTCAAGATTCATGATTTCATGCTACCCATTTAAAATTTCAAAATTGTCTTTTTAGTTGCGCATATTTAAGTGTTGATTTTTATATTTTTTGTTTTGTAATATATATATATATATATATATATATATATTTTGTAAGTTTTAAATTTTTTATAATTTCATCATTCAACCTAAATTTATTATTTTTAAATTTTTTAAAAATTTTTGAAGATTCTTTTTATTTCTTATCTATTTTATAAACTTTCAATTTCATCATTTGATAAAAAAATTAATTTGTTATTTTTTTTAATTTATTCATCATTTTTTTGGTGGTTTCTTCTTTTAATTATTTTGTTAAATTGATTTTTCTTTTCAATTTAACATTTTAATAAAAAATTATCCTCTTTTTTTTTTTCAAATTTGATCCTTATTTTTTTAATTGCTATTTTTTCTTCTAAATCCTTTTGCATAACTAATTTTTTCTTTTCAATTTTATTATATAACATTTGATTTATTGAAAAATAGGCTTCGTATTTTTTCTAAATTTGATGTTTTGATTAAATGGTTCATGTCATGAGTTTTATAAGCTAACACGTGCTGACATTGTTTTTTTAGACTTATTTTCTTTTTCGATCTCATTACTCAACATTGATTTTCTAACAAAATAGACTTTGTGGTTTTCGTCGTTTTTCTTCATAATAAGTTATCCTAATCTTGGGACCTGGCCCGTGGGTTTGGCAAGTTAACCTATATAGGCTCGCACTTTTTTATTTTGCTTTTAATTACTCTTTTTTTTTATATCATTTTGTGTTGTTGATTTTTTTATTATTTTATCCTTCAATATTTAATTTGTGAAAAATCAGGATTTTATGGGTTGACCCGACTGGGCTTGATCCTTTTTATGATTTTTTTTAATTTTATTTTTCAACATTTGATTATTTGAAAATTGAGCTTCGAGGTTTTTCAAATTTGGTGATTTTGGTCAAATGACTCGGGTAACGGGCTTAATAGGTTAACAAAAGTTGACATTATTTTTTTTAGCTTATTTTTTTTGTCAGAAACTGGGCTTCTTGATTGATACTGAGTCAAAGATTTCACGGGTTATGACTTTGAAAAATTAACCCGGATCTAGAAGACTCACCCGAGTTTACTTGGTTTTTAATGTTATTAAATCAGGGTTGCCTTTTTTTGTTGTCAAATTAACCAAATTTATTCAACTCAATCGAATTAATGACTCGAGTCTCAAATTTCTTTTACTTCTTTGAAAATCCTAGCGTCGTCTTAACTTTTTTCTTCTCGTGTCCAAAAAAATTTGGTGTGGCCTTCAATGTTGCGCTGACCACCAATATACTTAATTGATTTTTTTCTTTTTTTATAAATTTATTTTTTCCCGCTTCTACCTTTTGATATTTGATTCATTTTTTATTGGTTTTTTTAACTTATTTCTGCATGAATCCTATGGTTTTACCACGATATCACATCTCATATCACAGGTTTCTTATATTAGTTATAATTAACCCAAATCATTTGAATGTGCCACCATCTCAAAAAATAATTAAAAAATTATCTTTCAATATATCATCATTTAAGTATTTTAAAAATATTTCAGCTATTATGGATCGAATTTCTAACTCCCTAACAACTAACATTTTGTTTTAGGATAAAAAAAACATTACCCACGACGTAATGCACGCAAAAAAAAACTAGTTTCTTACTATTGTCCGTCTCAGGATATGCTGTCTGGGCTAATTTTTTGTCCATCTTGGAGTGTTTTTTCATGTTCCATCTAGTGCTTCATGCCCTCACATTCTCTCGTAAAAACATGGATTGCTTTGTGTAGAAACTTTGGTCCCCATTTCGACACATTGTACTTTCAATGTAGAGCTCTCCTAGCCGAGTTTCTTAGTGCTTCATTCAATGCATTGTGAATCATTCGAGAGCTCAACTCACCAGGAGCACACAAACTCAGAAATGAGAGATCCCGTATTTGGCACTTGTCATCATAATTTAAAAAATTATTCTAATATCAACTTATCAAAATAATCTAAAAATATATAAAAATTTTAATTTAAAATATAAAAAATTTTAATTTTTAAATTTTTTTAAAATACACAAATAATCCATTTATTTTTTTAAAAAAAAACCTTATAACTGGGAGAGAATTCGCTATGTTTTTCTTCAATTTACAACTCAGGCCACGAGGCCACCCACCAAGTACGACCTTGTAACTTAGTTAAGAAATACAAGTTCACTGTCTGTACACAATGGTGGAGTTATTACGTGCCATTCCACTGAACCAACTAATCAGTCATCCCCCCTGCTGGGTCAAAAAGAGTTAGAAAATAAATCCAATAATTCACACAAAAAAAAGAAGTTGAAAATAAAGCCTAATAACTCAAAATCAACTATCTTTTTCTTATATCAAATAGTTGTCTAATAACTATAAGTGGCTTGTTTTTGTATTTTAAAAATATTATTTTAAAAAAATATTATTTTTTGGTGTTTTTAGATATTTTTATATGGTAATATTAAAAATAAAATATAAAAAATATTATTTCAATGTATTTTTAAATAAAAAAACACTTTAAAAATCAAGTACTACAGTAATATCAAACAATCTCTGCATACATAAATAAAGCTGTAAAACAAAATTTATTATATTTGTTTCCCTTCATTTTTTTCATGCATCCAAACATGTTTCTAATAGATGGGTCTTAGCAACACTTGGCCCGTGGAAAAAGTAGTGTTTTCAGGGAAAGAACACAACACGACTTCGCATGCTCGATTAACTTTATTTTCTTTTTCATGGTTAAATCAAAACTAGAAAAATGAAATTTATACGTTTTATATGATTGTTTTGTTTGTAGACATTTGGTCAGCATCGGCCAACGTCTGAGGAATTATATATGAGGAAAAATCAAGTTTAAGGCTTTTGATTCGGGTGGTTATCGAATTGCCCGCAGAGATTATCATGCCAAGTGTGTTATTATTGGCGAGTACATGTTTTATTTGTGTTTTTTTTCCTTACAAAGTTAGATTGTTGTTTCATGGTTACTCCTATAGAGCCTTTTTGTAACAGTGTTAAACGTGTACGAGGTGCACACTTCGGCAGGCTGTCCAAAACAAGGCTTAAGGGTGCTGACAGCCATGCTAACAGTGGGAGAAATCGGCAGCGCAGATTTATACGACTGTAGGTTTGTCAAAGGAAAATCGGCAAAGCAGATTGTTGACGAACATGGGCTTGACGATGGAATGTCCAAGCCAGACAGGAAAACTCGTCAGGGGCATAGGCTGACGAGAACAGGGGCTGTCGAGGA
>Ga0307514_10003694_pt1 | contig 14467 bp, 15 predicted proteins | sample 16_EM_MG_FD_203088 | JGI IMG/M metagenome (GOLD analysis project Ga0307514, IMG submission 203088) | Populus trichocarpa ectomycorrhiza microbial communities from riparian zone in the Pacific Northwest, United States - 16_EM | ecosystem: Host-associated > Plants > Roots > Unclassified | place... | reverse complement strand
TATCCAGACGGGGGTTGCTTAGATCCCCATTATCCGAAGTTTTCTGTGGAACAATTTCTTGAAGAATCAAGAAACATGGCAACGAAAATCAACCATCAGATTTCACCAAATTCAGGTCCAACAGAATTGCAATTGAAGTCTATCTTGATAATTACTTTCACAACTGGTATGTTTCTCAACTTACTCCCTCAAGAAAACATAGATGGGAATCCAGTTCCTACTGTGATCTTTAAAGGTCACCCTTCAATATTCCATGCCTTTGTGATTTCTGTCGTCTTTGCTTTCACGGGTTCCTTTTGTTCTCTGATGATTGATAAGAAGCCTAAGGTTAGCAGGTTTTTTGCTTATTTATCAGTGATTTCCATGGCTTCGGTCTTTTCTACTGTTGTTTTTCCCTTGTTTTTAGATAGTTTCAAGTGGGGTTTTCAGGGGAAGAAGCAGGTCATGGTTGAATAAGATTGAATCAAGACATCCCCAAGGTCCTGCCCTTTATGTGAACAATCTTTCGCTACCTGGCTGCGGGTTGCAGGAAACCCTAGCTGGGCTTATGTGAAAAATAACTATGAACTATTTTGGGTTTTTTACTTGGGTGTGTGGGGCTGATGGTGTTTTGTGAGATTTATGGTGCTCTATATTTTCCAAAGCTATTAAGTAATGAATAAATAAAACTGCGTTGTGTTTTTCTCCCCCCCTTTAGCTTGAAAGAAAGATTGTGGATGTTTTTACTTGGAAGAGATTTTGTAGCTTGCTGTGTCAGATGCATAAATAATGAGCTATTTTTGTTTCAAAATTATTAAATTATATGGTAATTAACCTTTAAGAAATTGTCAAGGACACGAAGGAATATCTCCTCTTTTAACCATAAGAAATTCTAATAATTTTGGTTTGGTTGGAGACCAGAAGTGTTCATACTAAAATCAAATTTAAATAGTAACTGGAAAACCCTATTGAATTAGAAGAAGGAAATGGCAGATTTTCCACCAAATCAAAGATAGAGAAAAAAAAATCTCTTGCATGTGCAAGGAGTTTGAAACAAATCAACAGCAATCCCTTGTTTTTGTTTTAGCAATGTCACGTCTTCACGATGACTAAGGGAAAGTTTCTAAGATTTTATGCTCGAAATCCTGGCTTTCAAACATGTAAAGCTTGAATCATCAAGTCAAGCAGTTTTCAAGACGAAATTTGTCTTAAATTAAAATTTTAAACCCAACACTTCCATGGTACAAAAGAACACAGTGCTTAGTTTCAGAGTCTGATGCTTCGACTAATTCTTGCGTTGATTCCAGAGCTTTCACCACCATAAGGACCAGAAGGTCCTTGCCCTAGTCGGCGCTTCTGTGCTTTATCATGCTTTGTCTGGGCAAAGAGAGAGGGGGAGAAGTAAGTTACTAACTCAAGGACAATTCCCCAGGTGAAAAACAGAAAGATGTGGAGTAATCTATCATGCGGCAAAATAAACTAAAACAATGAGCGTACCCTGTATTTCTTCCTTGGATTTTTTGGACGTGTTAGCCCTCTGTTCTTCTCAATCTGGTGTCATTAAAAAACCAGAAAGTGCGTCTATCTGTAAGTGAATACCAGGGAACGATGATCGTTGACAAGAGATGGTGAAATTGAGGCATTCTTGCCTGATAAGTGATATGACGTTTTCCATCAACAGTTTCAGGCAAGGATGGGGGTGATGAGGTCCTGTAAAAGCAATTTGACAGTTTAATTACATAAATTGACAGAAGGGTTTAATCTGAGTTATCTTGGGCAAACAATTTGACGATTCAAGTAAACAAGCAACCGCCACGAGTTCAACTCTCAGAAGGATCTCTGCACTTTCTAGCCAGTGCAGGTACAAGAGCATGGTTTGATTGTAATGTTCAAGAACAGTGAACAAGTAAACCAGCTTTGGCAGCGAGTTTGGCTGCTCGTTTTTGCTTCACTTGTTCGTACAAATCATCTTCTGAGGATTCAGCATCTTCATCCATATCATCGTTTTTGTCAGACTCAATTCCAAGTTCATCCTCAGACATAATTCCAGCATCTGCCAGCACTCTAAGCTCATACTTCCTCCTCCTCTCTCCAATATCTTCTCTCTCAGGCAAATCATCATCACCACAAACAACCTACTCACAGAGGGGCTAAAGGAAAAAAAAAATCACATCGAAATGTAATCTAAAATACTCGGCCCAAACATTATAATTATAAAAAAAGTTAAATAGCATGTAGATTTCACTGAAGTTATAGACATAAATTACTATGAATTGTGATAGTGAAATTACATGAGTATGTTGTGTAATTAAAAAGGCCATGAGGGATGTTTTAGTATTTTTCATGTTGAATTTTTTATTTTTTTAATCGAAAAGCTGTTGACATGTGTCCACATGCCCCAACGAGTGGGCGACACTTACACCATAAAGGTGGCCTGTCAGATGCTTCTCGGTGACCAAATTTCATCATCCGCCGTTTCACTAGGTGCACAAGCGTGATTTCTTCCACGTAGTGTGGCACGTGTATACATATCATGATTGGATTACTGTCGGTGATCGATTGTTTATGTTTTTTCGTTCTTTTCTCTATCCTGACAACTAAAGTACATAAATATCCTCTCTTTGTTTGTTGTTTGCTTGGGTTTGGCATGACTTCCAGACCGAAGTCACTTAGGTCAACATGACTGCCAGATCCAAAACTCTTGGGTCAGCATAATTGTTAAACCTTGCGGGTTTACCTTTTAGTGATTTAAATATAAACCTTTAATTTAGAGATATTTAAGTCTTTTCAGTTGGCTCAGTGGTTATTACAAGATTATTTGGGAGTGTATGCGTCTTCAATTTCTAATACAGTTAAAGTACTTTTTTACTCCTATAGCCAACAAAAATTAGAACTGTTTACCAATAGCTTTCTTGATTTTTTACAATATTCGTAACAATAAAAATACTTTTTTACCCCAAGATAAAAAAAGGACAGGCTGCTAGAAAATGATATTTTAGGTTTTTTTAATTTTCATATACAATAAAATAACACTTTTAGCCTTAGAAAAAAAAAATAATTTTTATCTGGTGTTTTTGTCAGACCCAAACACCTTGGATCTAGCAACCACGCTAGGTCCAAGAGTCTTGGGTTTGACACTATATCAACCCGAGTTTCTTGAGTATGGTGATCATGTTTCATGTCATATTAAAGATGTTTAAAATTTTCACTAAATTCTTAATATTTTTTTTTCTATTTAAAAAAATATTTAATATTAACCTGCTATAAAATACGAGCTAAAATACCAGTAATTTACTATATGGTGAGAGTCACTCCAAAATACTGATAAAAAGCCGAAATCATTTTCAAAAATTCCTCAAGAAATGTTGAAGAATCAAGTTAGGTATTGCTTGTTGGAATGATATCCGTTGAACCTTCTTGGAATGATATCCGTTGAACCTTCAATCATTCTAATAACGATTACAGAAAGCAGCAGCAATATTGGTGAAAAATCTTTTCCTAGCTGGCTGCGGTTTACAGGAAACCCTAGCTGGGCTTTTGTGAAAAATAACTATGAACTACTTAGGGTTTTTTACCTTGGTGTGTGGGCTGGTGGTGTTTTGTGAAATTTACGGTGCTCTATATATCACAAAGCTAACAAGTAATGAATAAAGAAAACTGGGTTGTGTTTTTCTCTCCCGCTTTAGCTTGAAAGAAAGATTGTGGATGTTTTTACTTGGAAGAGATTTTGTAGTTTGCTGTGTCAGATGCATAAAAAATGAGCTATTTCTTTCAAAATTATTAAATTATATGGTAATTAACCTAATATGAAATTGTCAAGGGCACGGAGGAATATCTCCTCTTTTAACCATAAGAAATTCTAAAAATTTTGGTTTGGTTGGTGACCAGAAGTGTTCACACTAAAATCAAATTTAAAGAGTAACTGGAAAACCCTATTGAATTAGAAGAAGGAAATGGCAGATTTTCCACCAAATCTAAGATAGAGGAAAAAAAATAAAATTACATGTCCAAGGAATTTGAAACAAATCAACAGCAATCCCTTGTTTTTGTTTTAGCAATGTCACGTCTTCACGAAGACTAAGGGAAAGTTTCTCAGATTTTATGCTCGAAATTCTGGCTTTCAAACATGTAAAGCTTGAATCATCAAGTCAAGCAGTTTTCAGGAGGAAATTTGTCTTATATTAAAATTTTAAACTCAACACTTCCATGGTACAAAAGAACACAGTGCTTAGTTTCAGAGTCTGATGCTTCGACTTTCATGGTACAAAAGAACATAGTGCTTAGTTTCAGAGTCTGATGCTTCGACTAATTCTTGCGTTGATTCCAGAGCTTTCACCACCATAAGGACCAGAAGGTTTCTTGATCTGGCGCACTTGCCCTAGTCGCCGCTTCTGTGCTTTATCATGCTTTGTCTGAGCAGAGAGAGTGGGCGAGAAGTAAATTAATAATTCAAGGACAATTCCCCAGGTGAAAAAAAGAAAGATGTGGAGTAATCTATCATGCGGCAAAATAAACTAAAACAATGAACGTACCCTGTATTTCTTCCTTGGATTTTTTGTCAACTTGTTGCGCGGACGTGTTAGCCCTCTGTTCTTCTCAATCTGGTGTCATTAAAAAAACAGAAAGTACGTATATTTGTAAGTCAATACCAGCAGGGAACGATTATAGTTGACAAAAGATGGTGAAATTGAGGCATTCTTGCCTGATAAGTGATATGACGTTTTCCATCAACAGTTTCAGGCATGGATGGGGGTGCTGAGGTCCTGTAAAAGCAATTTGACAGTTTAATTACATAAATTGACTGAAGGGTTTAATCTGAGTTATCTTGGGCAAACAATTTAACGATTCAAGTAACAAGCAACCGCCACGAGTTTAAGTCTCAGAAGCATCTCTGCACTTTCTAGCCAGTGCAGGTACAAGAGCATGGTTTGATTGTAATGTTCAAGAACAGTGAACAAGTAAACCAACCTTGTGTAAATCTCAGCTTTGGCAGCGAGTTTGGCTGCTCGTTTTTGCTTCACTTGTTCGTACAAATCATCTTCTGAGGATTCAGCATCTTCATCCATATCATCATTTTTGTCAGACTCAATTGCAAGTTCATCCTCAGACATAATTCCAGCATCATCCTCGGTCCCAAGTCCAGCATCATCCTCGGTCTTAACTCCAGCATCTGCCAACACTCTAAGCTCGTGCTTCCTCCTCCTCTCTCCAATATCATCTCTCATAGGCAAATCATCATCACCAGAAACAACCTACTCACAGAGGAGCAAAAAGAAAAAAAAATCACATCAAAATGCAATCTAAAATACTCGGCCCAAACATAATTTACTATATGGTCAGAGTCGCTCCAAAATAGTGATAAAAAGTTGAAATCATTTTCAAAAATTCCTCAAGAGATGTTGAAGAATCAAGTTAGGTGTTGCTTGTTGGAATGATATCCGTTGAACCTTCAATCGTTTTAATAACGATTACAGAAAGCAGCAGTTTCTCAATTCCTGCTCCAGCATCAATTTCAGATGCGAGTAATTAGGATAAATAAAACTCAGCTCAGTATGCACCGAGTCAAAACAATTGAATTTTAAGAGTCTAATTTGTAATGATCCATTTCAAAAGGGTTAAATTTGAAGTGGAATCTTCCAACTCAATTTCTTCTCGTCAACTTGAGCAACTTGGGGGTTAATATCAGATGAGCAATCATGTGGATGCTGGAGAATTAATTCCTTTATAAATGATAACTGTTTTAATTGAAACATATCTATCCAGTTGGAGAACCGCTATGCCTAATTTATTTCCAGGCTGTGATAAATTGAAGAGGACATAAAAAGAAAGGGCATCGCTAAGTCACATAAAATAGGATGTAATTAATACCTTTGGCTTATTCTGTTTGGAAATAACAAGTTTGGAAAGTTTCTTTGATCCCAACATGCTTGTATGCTCATTACTCAATCTATGATTGCCCTTCTCATCATCTACGGCATCGTCATCATAGTCTTCATGGCTTTCAAGCCGTCTGTTCCATTCCATGGAACAAGTTAGTCATCACAAGTCATAAGCAGCTTAAAATTAAGGAGGATAGAAGCAGTAAAAGTACCCATTGACTGGTCTTCGATGCTTCTGAGCTTTATCAGGCTTTGAAGAAAAGGAACTAAAGGCTCCCTTCTGCTTCAATTTTTCCTCCAGGGCAGCTCTTACTTTCAACATTTCCATACTTTGTACACCAACTTCATCATTCTGCCAATTTTGAGTCTCTAAATTTAGCCACAAGCTAACTCAATTATGCAAAAGCATGACAAACAAAGACAGGAAAGCCAAAAGAAAATGCCATGGGATACAAAGGGAAAGAGCTATTGGGAAATTTGAAACTTATGACTTCTTTTATTACCTTACGCTTGTGTTTCCCTTCTTTGCTATTGCTACCTGTTAAAGACTCTGTTTTCAGCAGCTCAATTGCATCACAAAGCTGCAGAATCAACCAGAAATGATGTCAATTTAAAGGATTAAATTGAAAAGACAATCCATGTCAGGACATTAATGAATTGAATATGTAACAACCTCTGCTGGTTCTTGTGTATCAGCTGAGAGAAGAGACAATCCATGGTCCCTCGTGACAGACTGAGATGCCAAAGCAGGTCCATCACCTTCTGTATCTAAGCTTTCAATTGTCTGCATCCCTGGGTTTTTCTTCAGAAACTCATCGAGTTCTGATGGTAGATTCTCGTCGAGTTGCTTCATCTATTGAGAGTAACATGCAGTGAGAAAATTGTGAGCTGTAAGGTACACACCTCTTAAATAGAAAGAAGCAGGCCACACCTCACAATGCAAAAACAGTAAGTCAATGGTCCTTTATACCTTCACCGCATGCAAACATGATATTTATGCTCACTGAAACCTTTCCTTTCATAAAAGCCAACAGAAAGAAAATAAATTTAAAGTGCCAAATAAGGGATGAACACTCACTAGATGATAATTTTTAATTAATTAACCAGCATAACATACCACTTTTGTATCCACATGAACTGTCAGATGAATAACACAGATGCATTACACCAACCCCACTGACAGTGCAAGCTTTAGAGTTTGAGGGAAATTTAACATGCAATTTGTTCCTTATGATGAAACACAAGCTACCTTGCTCACTCCACGCATGTGAGACTTCTTAATGAGGCACACACAATCACATAGACAAAAAAAAAATTTACAAATGAAAGTATCAGGAAAAGCAAATTTAAAGCTAAATGATAGCAAAGATGCAATACACCAAGCCAACCGACTCTGCAAGTTTTAGAGTTTTGAAGGAAACTTGACATGCTGTTTATTCCTTATGATGAAACACAATCTACCTTGCTCACCCCAAGCATGTGAGGCTTCTTAACGAGGCATGCACACACAAAAACAAATGTTCTACAAATTGAGGAATTGGAAAAAGAAAAATTAAAGCATGTAAAGCAGAAAACCTTGTCCAATAAGCCCCTGATCTCTACAAGGCGAGCTATAACAGGGTGATCAAGAACTGGCTGCCCTTCAGACTTCAGAAGAAGATAGAATGTAATAGTTTGGCAATATGACAGCAATAGAAGCTGCTTCACCTCCAGATAGCGCAATCCACTTTCCAGCACGATTCCTCCCACTTTAACCTACAGAACATATAAAAGCATATAACATCCTGACAGCATATGCTTCCAATAGTGAAATTGCAATATCTGGACAGATGTGATGACTAGGAAATATGACTGCAGTTTAGAAAAGAAGAAACTAGGACCATTGTTTAGAAAATCATTTGCCAAAACATAGCATGATGCTTAGGCAAATGGAACTTGCATATGGAGCTCCAGTACAAGGCACAAAAAAGTGAAAGACAATAGTGACAGAAGAAGAAAAGTACCTTCTTTAAAAGTGGATTAACTTTGTTTTCAAGCTCTTCAAGTGTGCTATTGAGCTCAGACAGCAAACCAACCAATTCTGGAGCAGAACTGCAGTAAGAAATGCTAGCTCAGAAATGGGAACCTTTTTATGAAGTAAAACAGAAGAGCATATTTGAAAATATGGAATTAAAACCATGGAAAATCAGAAAACTGGTAACAACAAATTTATGAGAGTTGGAGCACCACATTTGTGTCTAACAGTAAGGGGAGTCGATACTTAGAGAGAACACATGGAAAACACACGACCTCCTCCAACAACAGGCATAAAAGGATATAACAAATCCTTCAGAGCACTAAAGACCACCCATAGATTTCAAATAATATTACATGTAAAAATGGGGCTTACCATGGAGCTTTTCATGATCCCATTTTAACAACCACAATTCTAAACCGCTGAATAGTCCCAAAAAATTAAGCAAATGTCAATAGCATGTCATCAAACACTTGCAGCTATCTCACCTACTTCATTATGTACCTAGAGTTACATGTTATAATAGTGGGATTTCACCACTAGTTTCACGTTACCTTGTCAGTTCAATAATTATTATCTGCATTCCTCTATTTACATCTTATCTAGAAGCATAAAATTCATTGTTTAGCCAGGAAATAGAATGTAGATAAATACATTTAACAGCAGAGAAGAGCAGGGGAGATCCAATAAAATAAGGAAAAAAATTGAACGGAGAATCTGAGCATCTAATCCAAAATTCTCCTCTCATTGCTAAGGTATTTTCAATAAAGTTGCTCGAAATATTTGAACAATATCATCTGGCTTAACATGTGAAATTTCTTTACAAATACTCACTTCGCCAAAACTTGATTCCAAACAAAGATTCCATGGGAAGATCTTTTACTATTATAGTTTCATAAGTAATTGGTTCTTCCCTTTCAGGCTCTGAATATGCTTTACCCTTACAAATTATTTTCCTATTTCTTATTTGAGGAATGCTAGCAGCAGTCACTCATTAGATTATGACATGTCTTATGTCACTTAAAAGAAATACCTAGAAATTGATAGACTTTTCATATTAGAAAGTAAGAACAAAGAAGAGTGTTCTTTATTTTTTTGAAAAAGAAAAATATGGTCATGGGTTTAGCCAGTTTCTAGGTTATTTCTTTTAAGTGGCATAACATGTGTCATAATCTAATGAGCAACTGTTTCTAGCAGCTGTTAAAGAGACTGCTGCTAGCATTCCCCTACCTATTTTACAGCTTTTGTTTCAATAAAAACAACTCGATAAATAAAAGTCATTTCTTTGCAACTCCAGTAACATGGAAGTGTATAGAACCATAGAACCTACAAACAATAAGCAAACAATAAAGCTAAGAGATTTTACCTAGAGATAATTTCCATTTGCTCCTTCCTTGACAGCTCATTCAAATCTTTGTTTAGCTCAAAAGTTGTACCCAAGTCATCAATGGCCTCTTTGCTCAAACGAGCTTTCTTTGCGGTTTTTCCTTGATTTGAGATTTCCTGAGAAAATAATCACATCATACAATGTCTTTAAAAAGATCTATTCATTGATCCCCTTTGAGATACTAAAACTTTAAGAACTGAATTCACATCACTGTTACTCTGCCAAACAAACAAGACCATGGTTAAGCTTACCCCTAGTGTTAGCTCCTTGTCACTTTCATCTTCATCATCTTTAAGGCCAAAGTCTTCCACTGATAAATTTTTTGCTCTTTCTCTCTGTAATTTCAATACCTCATCCTCCTCTTCCTTTAGGGCCTCATCACTTGAATCTAACTGTTAAACATCAAACATCAAAATGTTCAGGATATTCCAAAGAGAGCATCAAAGCAAGAACGGAAAAAAAATATAACACACACAAACATGTAAATATATAATTCCACCTGATATTAGGTAGCTTAACTGAGAAAATGGCGAGATATAAAGCAATTAGAAGGCAGATGGGAATGAGAATCATGGCTCTTGATATTTAAATTCTCACCTCGATATCACGATTATCACCACCATGATAATCATGGCTCCTGTTCCCACTCCATAAAATATTTTGTGCTCCTTCCTCATCTTCTTCTTCATCTTGCAATTCATCATCAAAATCTCCAAACTTTGCTCTTAAGAACTTTTGCTGCTTTATAACTGCAGATAACACACAATAAGTGACAAAATCAATAACGTGAAACTAGTTCACTATTCTGCCACTTCCAAGAACTGTAAAAGCAGCATGCAGAGTGGTCTTCTAAATTTACTAGTTAAATAAATGATTTAATCAATTATAAAACTGTTATCATTGCGACAAATGCTATTACTAAACAAAAGTAAAATTTGACTGATTTAATGAAGTAACCAATATATTCATTGGAGAAATATATCCCATGCTGATGTTGTAACTTAAAGTTTAAGTTTCACCCTCGCTTAATATATACAATCCATTTGTAAGAAGAGAATAAGAGAGTTCTAAAGAATGCATACACCTCAGTTCAAAAAAATGAAATATCATTTTTTCAGAGAGATTAATTAATCAAGCAAAGGATCACTTTTACTTTACATCAGAAACTTTTTCAGCACTCACGGAAAAAAAAATGCAAATGAAGTCAAGATTCTTACTTTTTGCAGCCAATCCAGTATCTTGGGAGTCGTCATCGTCTTCATCCTCATCATTGTTAATAGCCTGTTAGCAGTATCAACAAGAAAGTGACAAGAGAAAAACGAAATCAGAAAGCACAAAAGGTGGATAACAGTTTAATACTCTTTTAACACATAGGATGAGGAAACAAAGTTAAAAGCACAATTCCAATTCTTCTCTTTCAAATAAACTCCCAAGGACAAAGCTATAGAAAGTCATCACCAGTCTTCATTCCCCAATGAAATAAGATAAACCCTTTCACATTTTCAATCTCCTTCAACAATCCAGCAACTAAAATACTTTCTACACATTACACTGACTATACCATTATAACAAGCACATATAACAATTACAGGAAAACTGATAATTTAATTATTAAAAGCAGCCAAAAACCTCATCATCAAAAATAGGTTCTTCCTCGTCGTCACTTAATTCCCCAACATCACCATCTACATCAAACGGAATAATATCCCTCTGTTTGTGAACTGCAAACATTCAAAACAACAACAAAAACAGAAACAAATCAAAACCCATGATTTCTTTCCTCAACTAAGCCCTAATCACCCATCAAAACAAATAAATATTCAAACCTTTTTTCCTCCAACACAAATTAAAGTCATTAAAGGAACCAACAGCTACATTAAAACCAGTAACTCAGAAAAAGAAAAACACCCCCACAAATCCCATAACCCAAAAAACGTAAACTTAAAGATGATAAACAAGAAGTAACATACAGGAATCAATATCATCATCCATGTCTTGTGGGTCAACATATTCACCACGGGTTTTTCTCTTACTGCTTCTGCTGCTACCGTCTTTCTTTTGACTCCTTCCTTTCTTTGCCATGGCTTTATGAACCCAACAAATTTAACACCTGCAACAGACACCAAAACAAGAATTTATCAGCTTACACTAAATTTCACAAAGAAACAAGAGTAACGCAAAGGAAATTACGGTTGCTTCGTTTGACAGCGGGGAAGAAAGAAAACGCAAAAACCCTGAGAGTGTTGAACTAGCTATAGTTCACGCTGCTGGGGTTTAAAGTTTTGTTGGGTTTGTATTTTGGGTTTTGCTAGTGAGCCTAAACTATAAGACATATGGGCTAGAAGCCCACGCTTTTTACCCGAATTTTGTTCCTTGTTATTATCATTATTATTATTTTAAGATAATAGATGGTATTTTTTTGAATAACTACCTTAGATTATGCATAGTTTTAAAACTCGATCCGGCTCGGCAGGTCAATCCAGGGCTGAAACTGGACTGGGTTGAAGAAAAAACAGGAAAAGAAAAAATTCAGTGTGACCGGGTTGACCCGGCAACCCAATCAAAAACCCGGTTGCAGCCCGTTGATATTTTTTTTTACTAAAATGACGTCGTTTTGATTTTTTTATAAAAAAAATTGACCCGAGCGACCTGGTGACCCGGTCAAAACCCGGAACCAGGGCCTTGGACCGGGCCGGTTCTAAAAACTATGAGCTTATGGGTTATAGTAATCTAATTTAAAATATATATTTATATTATATAAATATATTTATAGGATATTTAGATTTTTTAATAAAATATAATATACACATATTTTAATATTAATATAAACACACGCATATATAATTTAATATATATATATATATATCATTTTATTTTTTATTGGATAATAAATAATAGTCAAATAATGAATATTCATATGGAAGGGTGAGACCCGATGGATAATTTATTGATATTCAATTTTTTTACCCGATTGATAATGAGTTAAATATGAATATCAAGAAACCTGGCTTATAGGTACCCATTAATATCCTTAGGTATTGACATGCACTAAAATAAATCAAATCTAGGTTATATCCTTCAATTTATGTCTTTTGTTTCTTGATTTGTTTTTCTTTCTTGGTTATTTTCAGCCACATATATTAAAAAAAAAAAGAGTTTTTGTATCCTCTTGAATTGTTGAACACAAAATCATAAGGTAGTGTTCTTGTTGAATTCTTGATCTTGCTGCAATATATACATAAAAAAGTGTGTTCTTGCATTTTTCTTCTTGATTGCCAAATTGGTATACAAAAAAAAGGGCTTGATCTTGAAAAATTTGATTGTTGTTGCTAAAAAAACAGAGAAGAAAATAAACATTCTAGAGTTGGGCGAGAGCTAGGGAAAAAAAATTGGTCATTGGCAATTTATGTTGCTTTTTAATTATTATTATTTTGGTTCTATCATTGCTTGATTTAATTTTCAGTTTAGATAGTAAATCTCTTTAGTATTATTGCTTCCATTCAGTTTATTTCGCGTCTTCGAATTGTCATATTACTTGCATAAATTTGCATTGCTACTCGTGAATTTGTCATCGTAGTTTCATAATTTTCTTGCTTATTGAGTCTATATAAAATTTAGTGATTCACAGCGTAGTTTGTTGCTTTTCTAAATTGTTGCTAAGTGATTTCAAGAACTAAAGAAATACAATTTGAGTGAAAAAAGGCGTAAGGAGCATATTAGAGTGAAAAGCCTATAAATTTGTGTGAAACATGAAAAGTTTTTTTTAGTTCTTTAAAAGAAAATCACACGACTGTGTGAGGTGTTATTTTTATTGCTAATGATTTTCATGCAGGTTTAAAAAAAAATGTCTTCTAACAGTGTGCCATAGAAGGAGGGTGAAGTCCTAGAAGATGGGCTTTCGAGAATACAACAACATATGAAATTTATGTTTGGTGAGTTGATGACTAAGATTGAAAAATTAGAGACTAGGTCTGATGGGGGACGTAGTAAAAAGGGTAAAGAAACTAGGAAGGAGGAGAGTGTTGTTGAAAACTCTCCAGATGAAGTCAATGATGATCTTAACTGTGGTAGTGGATTTCGTACACATAAGGGAGAGAGGTATGAAAATCAGCTAAAGAGAAGACATATTCGGCCACATAGGGATTTTGAGTATAGAGGGGATTTTAATGAATTGGGTGATGTAGTATTAAGTTAAAAATCTCAGTGTGGAAGGGAAAAACTGATCCAGAAGCTTACTTAGATTGGAAAAAAAGGTGGAGATGATTTTTGACATTGATATGTACTCTGAAGAAAAGAACGTTAAGTTAGTTGTAGTGGAGTTTACTGATTATGCTATGGTTTGGTGGGAGAGATTGGTGGTAGAAAGAAGAAGGAATAAAGAAAGATCAGTTAGCACGTGGAAGGAGTTGAAGACAATAATGAAGAAGAGGTATGTTTCTAAACACTATTATAGGGAGTCGTTTAATCATTTACAAATGATTACACATGGTAGTAAGAGTGTGGAGTATTAGAAAGAATTAGAGGTGACTATGATTAGAGCTAATGTTAATGAAGATGAGGAAGTTACTATGTGTAGGTTTTTTAATGGCTTGAAAAGAGACATAACTAATGTTGTGGAGTTGCAATCTTATGTTGAATTTAAAGAGTTAATGCATTTGGCCATTAAGGTTAAATGACAGTTGAAAAGAAAGGGTAGGACACGATCTGTAGCTTATTCAGGGTCTGCATCGGGTTAGAAGTTGAATTATAGGAGAGAGAGTAGTGCATCATCGAAGCCTTTGGTGACTTTTAAGGTTGTCGAACCTATATCCATGAAGAAGTAGATTTCGGCTAGTGATCAAAAACTTAAAGGAGAAGTCCAACCAAAACGTAATCATGATATAAAGTGTTTCAAGTGTCAGGGATTATGACACTATGCATCAGAGTGTTTGAATCATCGAGTTATGATTCTAAGGGATGATGGGGAGATTATGTCCTCTAGTGAGGAGTTTGATTGTGATGACATGCCACCACTTAAGGATGCTAGTGATTTAAAGTATGTTGTTGGTGATAAAGTTTTGGTGATTAGAAGGTCGCTTAGTGTTCAAACTAAGGAGGATGATGTGGAGCAACAAAGGAAGAACATCTTCCATACTAGATGACTAATCAACGATAAGGTATATAGTATGATCATTGATAATGGTAGTTGTACTAATGTTGCTAGTGTTA
>Ga0307514_10003693_pt1 | contig 14471 bp, 10 predicted proteins | sample 16_EM_MG_FD_203088 | JGI IMG/M metagenome (GOLD analysis project Ga0307514, IMG submission 203088) | Populus trichocarpa ectomycorrhiza microbial communities from riparian zone in the Pacific Northwest, United States - 16_EM | ecosystem: Host-associated > Plants > Roots > Unclassified | place... | reverse complement strand
AGGGAAACCAACCATAACATAAGCTATGGATGAGGAGTAAAAAAGAAAAACAACTAGAGAAAGAAGATGCAGCAACAGAAAAGCATTCAGTTCATTTTTCTACTTATTTTCATTGTTAGAGAGGCAGGGTTGAGTTGAGTTCATCAGGGAAAAGGAAACGCCAACTCAACAATGCAACACCAAATTATTTTGAAAAACAAAAAGTTTAGAAAGAAGATACATACCAAGCTCTGCTTCAAGGCCCCCACTATAGCATCTTCATTAGCATCCAAAGACATTATTGGCCTAGCTAAAGTTGGAAGTGCAGATTCTATCTGATGAGAGCAAAACAGATATAAGATTCCTCCACAGAATAGAGCATCTCTATTCTTCAAAGATCATGACCAAGTTTTTCAGCACAAGAAAAATCAAGAAAAGGTAACAAACAATGAATGCTTTTGATGCATACGGCTCTATTATTCAAATGATTGATTTCCCACCACACAAGTACATGAATGCAACCATTTTCATAAATAACAACGGGAGCATTATTGATACCCAATAAACCCTAGGTCATAGCAAGAGTAAAACTGATACATGTTAAAAAAAAAAATTGTTACACAGGCAAATAACAGATGCAGTTCAAAAGACATACCGGTCGGCGATCAAGAATTGACATGAGTGCAGAATGATCCCTCACTGAGCGCTCAATTCTGGCATCGCTATCTGCAGCTTGCTTTAAGTTGGCTGCAAACCTATTTAATCTATCCTGCAAGTTCTTTGTCAAAGTGCTGGATTGGGGCCTAGTCCACCGTGTCCCAAATTGACTTCTAAATTGGGCATCTTCTGTTGCTTCCTTCTGCAGAAGTTCCTCGGTCTGAACCAGCAATTCATGGTTTACCCTCCTCAAATCCATAAGTTGCTGTAACTCAGATTCAAGGCCAGCTGGGCCCCCACTAATTTGCACTGCTTCCACATCTTCTTTAAGATCTGTTGGAAGCGTAAAGTTTCCTTCCAAAGAAAGAATTGAATCTGGCAGGTCCATTTCTTTGAGCCTCACTCGAGTTAGCTCACTCCCTTGTTGCAATTTTTCAGCTTGTGTCCTGATAATATCATCGACCATTTCAGTGTACCTTGAAAGAGCTTTTGCACTGCTGTCTGGAACAAGACTAGCAAACATCTTTTCCTTGCTGGCATCAAGTACCTCGTTCATTGGCATGATCTTTACCATGGAAAATGCTGGGAGAGGGGGTAAGGAACTAGGGGAAGGAACCCTCATGAGGTAAACTCTATCATTTTCCTTGACAGCCCTGTCCAGATTGCGGTTGATATTAGCTTCCAGCTTGCTAATTGCATCCAGAATCTGTGCTGCAGCCCCCCTTGAACTTTTCTTCACCTCTGCTAACGTACTAGACGCACTCTTCAACCGTGCAATTTCTTCTGCAATTTCTTCTTTCTCATGAAGCTCCAAACTATACCGGTAACAGGCTTCTGCATAGAACAGAGCTGCTTTTAGTTGGACATGGGCAATCCAACCCTTGTCAAAATGATCTTTTAGAGATGCAACATTCAGTGCTGCTAAAGCTTCCTCGTAGTACAACCCAACCTACATCACAGCCATTATCAAAACAAATGCAAACAATCACCAAAAAAGACCCAGAATAACTAACACACAAACTCACACCATTTACAAGGAAAATACAATCAAACCACCAGAAATCCATAAATGTTCTATTCCCAACTCAATGACATCCACATTTCCAGATAGAAACAGGGTACAGCATCCCGAGCCATGACAAATATAACAAATTCATCATCAATTCATTACAAATCAGCTAGATTTACAAACTTTTCAGTAATCACAAGTCCTCTTAAGTTTACCCTTAGAAACTTCCATGCGAATTCACCACCAGGACACTAAAAAAAATCCAAAATTCTTAGCACTAAACAAGTCGATTACAAAAATTCACTTGCAGTGATCGCACATTTATTTGATCTAACCAATAATAAATAAAAACAAAATTAGACTGACCTGCCGAGAAATCTTGGCACAAACACCCGGCGTACTCCCTTTAGCAATAGTATTCTCAAAAACACACTCCTGCGCTTGTGCAAGCATCAACCTCTCCAACATCCCAACACACTCGACAGACAAATCAACCGTCGTACTCGTCCCCATGGACGCTTTCGTTGCCGCATTATCTCTCAAGAAAGCAAACGATCCAGCGGCAGCAATAAACGCATGAATCGCCTGTCTCCTCCCCTCCACCGTGGCCCGATCAAACGACAACCCCATCTGACTATAAACGGCACCCAAATTAAAAAGCACAGCAGCCTTCTCTAAATGAATATTCTGTTGCGACGCTTTCTGTTTTTGCTTAAACGCATCGTACCAGACAAACGTGACCGTATTGATGTGATCGCTGTCGGGGGAGATTGGGAATCGGGTTTCGATTAAACAGAGGGCTTTAAAGTATTTTTGGAGGAGGTCGCGGCGGGAAGTAGGGGACGGGTCGGGTTGGCGTTCAAGATCGGAACGGTACTGTTTGACGGTTTGGAGATCGTCTTCGAGGTTTTGAGCTTCGCGTTCGGAGTAAAACATGGAGATGTAGTTGCGGAGAGGACGGTAGAGGTCGAGGGAGGTTGTCTTTTTCTCGTGAATTGCTAGCATGATGTTAGTGGCCGTAGATGTGGATGAGGATTGGCCAGCCATGGTGGTGATGGAGCTGCAAATCTGGGGAATTTGTCTGTGCAGTCGAGGAAGGGTGTTTTGAGAGGCGAGTCTAATTCATTGACTCTGCTGATTTTGCTTTTCGTTTTTTTTTTCCTTCTTAGCAAAGTAAACTAATTACGTGGACCGTTTCATCGGATGTACACGTTTCTTTTTGTATTTTAAAATTATTTTTAAAGAAATTAAATTTATTTTAATTTTAAATTTACTTTTTTATATTTTCTGATTTTTTTATTTACTAATATAAAAAATAAATTTTAAAAAATAAAAAAATATATTATTTTAATATATTTCTGAATAAAAATTATTTTAAAAATAATTATTATCACAGTATCAAACTAGTTATTCATGGTTATATAAACACACATTATGCATAGCAGTTTTATAGTATTTTTAATGTTATTGTTTTTTTTAATTATTAGGTAAGGTGAAGTGAGTGCAATTTTATGTTTTAGTAAACATTAAAAATTATTTAAATAAAAAAGGATGTTGATACATATTTTGAACAATACAAGCGATGGTCAAAAATATTTTTTATCATATTATTGAAATTGTTGTCACATTTTTTTCTTATATAAGCAACGCGTGTTAGCAGCAACGAAACAATTTGTTACCTAAGATATTTTTTTTATTTCTCTCTCTTCCTCTTAAAAATTTTAGAATTGTCATCATTATTATTGATATTTCAACTTTAGTTATTATTTGTTTAAATTTCCATTCATCTTATAATTTATTTATAAAAGTTTTATTTGTTTTTAATTTCATCCTGTAATATATATTTTTTAATTTAATCCATATTCAAAAGAAATCATAAAAAAACCTAATTCAGAGTAAAAGGAAAATTATTATTTTTTAGGCGTTAAAAACATTATTTAAGTGACCCAGGCAAAATGAAAAGGCTAGCCCTAGCAAATTGGAGACGAATAATTTGCCTAGGTTGACCAAGCGGGTTGTAGCTTGTTTTTAATGCCCGTTTGTTTTGTGATTTTATATCTTTTTAATATGATGATATTAAAAATATATTTTTTAAATATTATTTTATTGTATTTTTAAACAAAAAACACTTTAAAAAACAATTGTTACCATAATACCAAATAAACACTAAAAAAAAGCTATAACCCGCTTGGCCAACCCAAATAGATTGCTCATCTCTAGTTTGCTTGGACTAGTCTCTCTGTATTATTTGGGTCATTTAAATAATTTTTTTTATGTTTGAAAAATAATTTACTTTTTACTTCAAATTAGGTTTTTTTATGATTTTAAAAACAAACATGTTCTTAATAAGAAACCTTTTTCTTAGAAATTCATCAACATGGATGGCTTGGAATCAAAAGTTTGGAGATAATTTTTTTTCTTCAAATGCTCCACAACTGAATCTAAATGAATTTGTAAGAAATATATATTTCTAGCAACTACTTTTGTCCAAAGGAACATACTAGCCAAGCATTGATTGATAGGTGAAAAGGTTGTTGAGGTCGTTTTCTAACCGAAAATATATATTTTTTCAATTCTAGCTTTCTATTTTTTCTGTTTTTCTCGAAAAAATGAATTGTGACATCATCACTGAATACACATTTTATTTTTGTTTTCTATTTTCTATTTTTCTCTGGTCTATTATTCGCTTTGAATTTTAGTGAGTTTTATCATCAATAAAAAATATAGATGGTTAGTATACGGAAAAAAAAAAGATTTGGATCACCGTGTCCGCTGTATCAAACTATCAATTGAAAAATTGAGAGAGTGTCATTGTACGTGTCTGAAAGAGAGGGGCACGCGTCTCACACGAGTGAAGTGGCGTGCGCGTGCCGACTCCACTTTCTATACAGCCCGCACATGTAAGATCATTCTAGAAAGAGAGAGCGCGTTAAATTGGCATGCCGCCTCAGTTGAACTTGAAAGGTCAAGCAAACAGGAAAAAGAAAGAAAGAAGCAGCTAGTTGAGGCGAGGCGGGGAGAAGAAGCTACTACCAATCGGAAAGCGATTCATTCTCTCTGATCTTAATATTTCTCAAGGTACGGATTCAGCGATTCATTTTTCTTTCATTTCTAGGGCTTAGGTTTTGGTCTTGGTTGTTTTATCTTTCCCCATGATCTTTTCCCTTCTCTATTTTTCTTTTATTTGCTAGTTGAACCCATTTGTTTGATCTTGCAAATCTAGTATTATTTGTTCTTTTTGTCGAATTTCTATGATCCAGGGTTCTTACAGCCGATAAAAATGTTAGCTGTCGATCTTGATTACTTAGTTTCTAAAGATTCATGTAGGTTGATGATGAACAATTAATTTAGGCTTCTGAGGTAGTCCCCTGTTGAACAGTCATTTCCTTTGCAGAAAAGTGAACATATGTGTGTAAAAGGGGAAAAGGAGCAGACTGGGTATATGGGAAATAAACTATTGAGCGGACTGGGTGAATGGGAAATGAACTATCGATGGTTGTTTTAACTTGGCCCAGGAATGTATCGTTCTGGCTTCAGCATTTAGTTTTAAGTAATCTATGATGATAGCATTCTTTGTTCCATTTGTAATGGCTATAACCATCACATTTCAGTTTCAAATGTGGTTTTCTTTTTTTTTTATTTAATTTAAATGGATAGGGATCATTAGAACACTTCTTTAATAACTACAATATACAATAATTGGTTTCATTGCTGTAATTTTCTTGATTCGGTCAGAAATGTATTGAAATCTGTTGAAGGTTTATGTTCTTGTGTGTACATGTGTATTTGTGCTCAGGAAATGTCTTTCCATGAAAAAAAGAAATAACTACGTATTGCTAGGATCACTTTTTTTGAATGTTTAAAAATTTGAAACTCTCCCATTCTCTTTCTGCAATTTGAGTCTTAAGTCTGCTTCTAAAGTTTAGTTTTCTGTTACTGATTTAGTTGTTTTTTGGTAACCATGTAGACTTGCTTTTCTTACTGTTGTGGAGAGCTAATAGCTCTGGGTTTGAAGGAGGCATTCCTTTTCTGCGCATAAGGTAAGAAAGTTCAATCAAATTTGCCTGATGGTATACATTGTTTTGGGTTATTATCTTTCATAATTCTTAATATATATTGCTTGTTTCTAAGCACCAATAATCTGCTAACAGCGTATTTTTTTTTTCCTGAACATGCATTAATTATTGGTCCTTTTCTACAAACATTCAGTTCATATGCTTTTAGTTCTTAACAATTGCATGGGTAACTACAAATTGTTATAATCGCTGTTTCATCGTTTACAGTCTTGTAGCAGCCCTGTACTGAAAACAAAAACAGTCCCATTTGCTTTTCTGGCCATCGCGTTTTCCTTTTAAGCTTATGTTGGTGATGGAAGAACTAACATTGTTTTTTCTCTTCTTTGAGATGTACTTCTGGTCATCATCGTACCGGGATGCAGATATTGAATTGGTTTTTATATATAAATGGACTGCAAGAAGTTCATGCAGTTGGTTGAGGAAAAAAAGAAGAGAGCTTTGGAAAGGAAAGAAGCCCCTTTGAAATGGGAGCAGAAGTTAGAAGCTGCTGTAAAGGCGAAGGCTGATGCTGAAGCCAAAGTTAGGAAGCAAAAGGCTGCAAAGCATAAAAGAAGATCTGTATCAAACTCGGATACTGATAGCGATAGTGACATCAGTGATGGGAGAAAGAGTAGGAAGAGAACTCACAAGAAGCACCGGAAGCACTTCCACTCCGATTCAGGTGAGAATGAGAAGAGGAGGGAAAAGAAACCCAAGCACAAGTCAAGGAGACAGTCCTTAGTGTCAAGTGATGAATTCCAGTCTGATTCCGAAGAAGAGAGGAGAAAGAGAAAACATAGAAGACACAGACATCATCGCAATTCAAGATCAGATTCTAGTGATAATGATTCTTCAAGCCATGATGATGAAGCTGTCAAGAGGAGAAGCCGATCAAAGCATCACAAACGACGACGGCAATCAGAATCCAGTGCTTCAGATTCTTCAAGCGATGAAGACAATGGTGCTATCAGGAGGAGAGGTCATTCAAAGCACCACAAATGCCACCATCGCCGGTCTGAGTCATATGATTCAGGTTCCTCAGGCGATGAACACAGGACTAGTCATGCAAAGCATAATAAGCGTCGTCAAAGATCACACAGCATGGATTCAAGGTCGTCGGATTCTGATGGGCTTGGGCATGACAGAAGGAGCAGATCTTTAGGAAAGTCATCAGATGACAATGTTGAAGAAGCAGACAAACTATCAAGGCACAAGAAATCTGGTCATCATCGACACAACCATGACAAGCACAAACACCATCACTCTGATGATGAGAAAAATCACCATTTGCACCGAAAAGATGAAGATCATTCTCACCAGCATGCGGAAGAGAACAATGGAAATCATGCAGGGCAAGCAGATACAATGGTGGTCTAGAACAATTTTAATGTTCATAGTGTTCAGAATGCCTAGATCATTTTCTGCCAAAAATCCGTTGTTTTTTTTTTTTTGTTCAATTTGGAGGAGCACGAAACTTAATCGTGGATAAAAACTTGCTGTAATTTGCACTGAAATTGTTGGACGCCTGCAACTGCCATTTTTTTTTCTTATATTTAACACAATTCAAATTATCTGATCAACAATTCGCGGGCCGGTCTTTCATGCTTCGTCTTTGCCGTGTGTAAATCTTGCTTTGCACTAGCCCGTTAGGCAGCGTCATATTTTCAGGTTTTGTGACGTATGATTCTAGAGGGCCGTTGTGTACAATCTTTTAGGTTTCCAAAGATGGACGCCAAATCGTCTTCGGTTTTCAGTCTCCCATATTACTCTCATCAGCAACTTGTGATAACAATTACATAGTAAAATTGACTGTCCATTAACTAGTTTCAGATAACTTGTTTCTTTTCCTTGAGATCAATTTGTGCATCGTACTGTTTAATTCATCTCGGAACACAACCATATGGTGAATGAAGACTATAAAGTGTGTATGCTTGGAATGGCTTTCCATCCAGCACAGGATGTATTGCAGGTAAGGTTTGTCATTTGTATTCCAATACATAATTGCTAAGAGAATCCAGTCCTTGATGCTCGCAGGCTTCAGGTATCCAGTTCAACTGAAGCATCAGTATGACGCCCATAGGCAAAAAGCAGAAACGGGGTTCATTTGCTTGGCAGATGATCAAGACACCTGAGGAAAACCAAGACTACTGCTCAAGAATTCATCTATGAGATATAGTAAAATATGGGAATGGGTAACTTGGCATCCCTCGTAACGAAGTTGATATTGTAAATCTTTACCATATACAGGAAAATTTATCCAGTACACTGATCTTAAAAAGACAAGTTCCTGGAGTGTATTTGCTTATAAAATTCCCGATCTTTGGAACTGGAAAAAAATTGTACAGGCGGCAGTTTCATAAAAACTCACATCAAAAAGTCCTAATCTGGATCATTCAAGATGACTCGGGATTCTGTCATAAAAATATAAAGGGTTTAAAAACAAGAGGTGTGGATCCTGTAACTTATCTGCTAGCAGTTACAATTTGTCAATTTCAACAAACAATGAAGATGCTCAAAATTCCAAAATTGGTTTTATTAGCTGAGTGGCACATTTTATCCTCAGCAGTGGGAATAAAGAATCACTATCAATTGTTGCTCCAAAATAAATACAACAGGATGAACCTCGTCTATAATTTTCAGAAGTTCTTCAGAATTTTCTCACTTGAGACTCCATCTGATACAAGAATTGATGTTATTTCCTGCAAAGTGCAATCAACATTAATGTTATTACTCGCGTAAATCTAGACAATAATGACACTAAAAATGGGATTGACGTTGCATTCACTAGATAAACAAACCACTAGACAACATCAAATTGTGCACGTCAACAGCATTACTATGTCATTTGAATTAGTGTAGAATGGATATCTCCTCAACAGAACAGTTTGCTTACAATAATAGAAGAAAAAAATTCCCAACTCACCAACAATTACTAGTTTTGCAAGAATAGTATTTCCAGAGGCAATAATCCAAACCCTCATCAAACCCATAGCCATTTATGCAAAATCAATATGCACAATATATTCTTATTGTGACAGAATGATTCTCAAAAAGTATATCAAGCAGCTCCCCTTACCCTAGTAGGCCAAGCTGGGCCTGCAAATTGTCACTCATTCAAAAGCTACGAAAACATTTATCAACAATTTTGCTGCCTTCAACGTCTTATATTACTAACCTTGTCCTTTCAGTTCAAAGCACCGATGCTTTCTAGCCATTTTACTCAATCAATCTCCTCACCATGAATAGCTGTTTTAGTATTAGAACACAGCTAGGCCAGTAGCTAAACCATTGCAAACTCGTTCAGATGATTGATGTCTTATGCAACTGCTCCCTAGCAGAAGGGACAAACAGCTCTAAGTAAATGTCAAAGGCAGGACCTCAGAGCCCAGAACCCCTGCTTGAGGAATGGATAACTACTCATTAACAAACTTAAAAGTGTGCTTCTCACATGGTGACTCTTGGTTTGGGAAGGGAGTCTCCACCCTTGCTAAGTATCAACCTCCCAAAAAATAACAACCATCATCTATGCTTATTGAGATCTACACTTTCATTTTATTTTCCTCGTCGTCTCAACAATTCACTCTCCGTGCAGTTAGTTGAGGTCATCAATTGTTTCAAGTGTCAAGCATAAATGCTTCAAAAGAAAGAAAGAGGGGTTGGAGAAAGAGTGTAAATTGTGGGATGGCATGATTAATAAAATGAGAAATCCAATCAAGAAATAAACCCAAAAGAAGTTGCAGCATGCTCTGGCATATAATGAAGATTTTTTCCATACATCATATACCATCTGCATTAATTTGCAATGATTTGATGAAATGAGGAAAAATTCCATGCTGATGCAAGGCAAAGCATGCACTTAATAATCAAGACCACTTTCCTAATTTATAATTTGCAAGTAATGCCCAAAGTTAGATCATGAGTAACATGGCAAATGAATGAACAACGCATTTTTAGGAATTATAAATGCAGGAAACATTATGAGAAAACAAAACCGAAGACAAATAAATGAAGGCTTATAACAAACCTCAGTCATCTGTTTCTGCCCACAGAGAACAACACCAGTGCCTGTAGGACTATAAATTTGCTTGGCCCTGGAAAAAGCAGCCTGAAAAACCAATGATATGAATAGATGTTAATCTGATTTTCCCAGATCAACAATCTTAAAAAGCAAGTCTGCACAATCTACCTGTACATAGTTACTTTCACCCGTCCAATTATCATCTGGTTGTGATAACACTGGCACGATCTTAACACCAGAAGACTCCCAGTCTTTAAACCTATCCTATAGGAGCAAGAATCACAAGCTTCAATCAACTCCACAAAAAGCAACTGGACAAGAAAGAGCAATTCCACAGCAGTATGCCATAAAGAAGAGAAAAAAGCAAACAAACCTGGTAAGCCATTCTCTTTACGTTTCTAGCCCCATAATACAGCCTCACATCAGATCTTTTATCAGCATTAAAACCTGACTCAATAAGAGATCGAATTGGACTGCAGGAGAGAAAAGAACGAAAATAGTACAGAAATTGACAAAGTAAAAGCATATATTAAGAATACTTAGAGTTCAGATGTTGAAGAAATCAATGGCAAAAGAAATCAATGGCAATGAAGCAAGGTTGCTAAATGCCAAAACAAGAAACATCTAGTACTGGCTAAATGGCACACTCTACTTCTACTTCAGGTTTACTACAAGCAAGGATTTGGCTAAGAAAGTGTAACTTCTTCTTTTGATGGCAAATGATGCTTGTGTTAATATATCGAAATGCAATATATTAATTATCAAATTGCATCATCTGATGTTAGAAATTATCCTATGGAAGGCAAAAGCTCATGAAACTGAATAGCACTAATGTTCCATTCTAAGATTTTGTGTACAATAATTTTTTGGCAGAAATGAGCAAAATTCACAGATTCATTTCTCATCAAGAGAGCATCGAAAACAAAAGGAGAGAAAGAAATCGCACCTGATACCAGATCCAGTGGCGAAAATCAGAACCGTGGGATATTTCTCGGCAGGCTCAATTTGTTCAATGTCGAAACCTCTACCCATAGCTTGGCTCAATTCCACCACATCTCCTCTTTTAAGCCCGCACAACAGCTCTGCCGTCGATCCAGCCACGCTCTTCACCAAAAAGTCAAACGCACCTTTTGAAGCTGCGTCGGACGGCGGCGAGGCGATGGCCAGGAACGATGGCTTCTCCACGTCGGGGACGCGTAGCTGTAAGTACTGTCCAGCACGTGTGTGTGACGCTGCGAGGTCTGGAGAGTCTAAAACGTCGATTCTCACGTGGAAGAGTGATTCGGCTGCTGGTTCGATCCCGGAGAGAGGCGCTTGTGTCCAGACTGTTGTGTCTTGCCATACTGCAGCGGCGACCGTGGCTAGACGCCGCATGCGGTGGTGTCTGAGGTGTGTGATTAGGTGGTTTGGAGCTAGGCGGCGTAGGACAGTCATGGAAAGGAGGGGAGGGCAATGGTGCGCATGGGGAAGAGGCGATGATAAAGAGAGAAGAGTAGAAGGAGAGATAGAGACTTTACGGTGGTTTATGGGAGAAGCGGTCGGTGCTAGAGGTTGGCGGCGCTAGAGGTGGCAGAGATGGCGTTTGATAAAATGCGCCGTTGGTGAATTGTTTTGAGTGAGTTGCCACTTGTCATGTCCTCGAGTGATCCTGTAAATATATATGCTAAGTAGTGGGCCCGTGAATTTGTTGTCTGCTGCAGTATAGTTTTATAAAGGGAAAGTATACTTTACCCCCTAAAGTATTATTTTAAATATCAATCAAGTCCAAAACCTTCTGACCTTACCAAGTCTGCCCAAATATAATCTAAGTAGAGAGGTAGATGAAATATTTGGTGCAATTAAAAATTTTATGGTTATACTATGGAAGTGATTATTTAAAAAAAAAAATATATATATATATATTAAAATAATATTTTTTTCAATTTTTTTTAATATAAGTATTAAAATAATCTAAAAATATAAAAAAAATATTTTTTTATAAAATTTTGGTCGAGCAACGTAGCCAAAACAGGTCCTAACAAGCACTTTTATTTCAAACGTTGAAATAAGCTTCAACCGGTCTTTAAGTAGCAACAATTCACAGTGAATTTCAATTAACTAATTTGTATAAAAAGTACAGATAAAGGCTAATAAAGTAGAAGAAATCTATTATGATTCTATATTAAAATTATCATTTATAATAAATTGAATTTTAATTTAGCATCCAAGATAGAAGTATCTAATGAAAACGTGGAAATTGGATGTAACTAACAACTGATAAATAGAGAGGTGACGTTCTCTAGCATCAATTAAATTAAAAAAAATTGAAATTTAATTGATAATAAAATAATGGCGAGGGAAAAAAAACACAAACCATGTATTCAAGTTGAACTTTTATTATAAACACAAACCCACAGGTCATCAAGTGATTTTTTTTTATAAATCTAAAAAGATGTTTGTGTTTTTTTTTAAATAGCTATTTTGATATATAAAAAAAAATCCACAGCACGAACAACATCTAAATCAAGCCCCGAGTTGAGAGGTCACAAGGTTCACCACCCATACCATGTCGTGTAACCCAGGGGTCATAGCTCATAAAGCTGTAACTTGTTTTCTACTTATTTCGTTCAAAGGTTTCATAATCTTTGATCTCTTCTTTCATTTGCCCAATCCTTGCTTTTATTAATAACCAAGCTTCCTCTTGCTACACATTTAATAAAATCTTAAATAATAGATGCACATTTCAAAGATTCTCAAAACACAAACTTTCCATAAACGTAAGGGGTAGAATATGTACAAGCCATCTCGTTGCCAGAACCAAAACCTAGACTTTCATAAGACGACGTTTGATGCCAGCGAGTAACATGAACAGGTTTTTTATTTTTCAAATTGAGTTTGCAATGAAAATTAGGTGCGGACACATTTCAAAGGATGCCCTTTCACTGCCTTAACCAAATCATTCCCGTGGTCAACCTGGGCAAATGTTGCAGACATATACAGAACTCAGGTCCACGACAAACTACTATACGAGCCTATCATCGTATAGTACTCACCAATAAACTCTAAACTACAGAATAATCAAGATGCAAACAGAATTTCTGATTACCAAAACCAGAAACTATTCCGTTCAAAAGCCCTGTCCAAACAAATTTGTACCAGCCACGCTAGAACAAGTTAACAGACGTGCGGAGCCACACTAGAACAAGTTAACAGACGTGCGTTCAATTGAACCAGTTTTGCAATATTCAAAACAGGATTATCCGTAAACGCTGTCAGAAAGATTCTCAAGAGATAATTGACAGTTGATAAAGGAAAAATATACAAGCCCACCTCCCTCTGTTGCCCCCTCATTCAAGCAACACGGAGAAAGGGGGGCTTGGCTGGACAGGTCTCAGCTCTATTCCTCTTTCACACTCTGCAACAACATTAAAACAGAAATTGCAAATCCTGACAAATTTGATCTCAAAAAATGAACATCTTGTTGCTAGCATCACCAGCACCACCTTAATTATTGATTTTTGCAATTATCAGTTGAAGGGAAGAAAAGGAGAAAAAAGTTGGTCTGTTTAAGCAGTAGCAGATTCCTTGGAAATCTTTTCAGCCTTGGCAATAACCTCCTCAATACCGCCAACCATGTAAAATGACTGCTCTGGAAGGTCATCGTATTTCCCGTCCAACACACCCTGCCATACAAAAAACAGAATTGCCAACGAATTAAATCTATGATTAGTGTAGCAGAACCCAACCAGACAGCAAATGTCATCTAGCCAAGCAAATGCAATATAAGAAAATCTGACAGACAGGACCAACTTGTGGGTTCATGTTTATGCAAGTGTCACAGATAGAGAGGGGCAGAAAGGACAAGGATAAGGAAAAGCACCTGGAAGCTTTCTACACCCTCCTTCAACTCTACGTACTTTCCAGGAGCACCGGTGAAAACTTCTGCAACATGGAAGGGCTGGCTCAAGAACCTCTGAATTTTACGAGCACGGGCAACTGTCAGCTTATCATCTTCACTGAGCTCATCCATTCCCAAAATGGCAATAATATCTTGCAAATTCTTATAGTTCTGAAGAACCTTCTGCACACCACGAGCAGTGTTATAGTGGTCCTCGCCCAAAATATGAGGTGAGAGCATACGAGATGTAGAATCAAGGGGATCCACAGCAGGATAGATACCAAGCTCAGAAATCTGTCCAATAGGAGTGGCAATATAGCAATTAGGATTTATATTAGCACCACAAATGCTGTGACTGCTAGCCTACTTCAAGTAAACACAGCCATACCTGTCGTGACAGCACAGTTGTGGCATCCAAGTGAGCAAAGGTTGTGGCAGGAGCTGGATCTGTCAAATCATCAGCAGGCACATAAATAGCTTGGACAGAAGTAATAGAACCTTTCTTAGTTGTTGTAATCCGCTCTTGAAGACCTCCAAGATCTGTAGCCAAGGTTGGCTGATAACCGACAGCAGATGGGATACGACCAAGCAATGCAGACACCTCTGAGTTAGCCTGCAGGACAAAGAGCAAAATAAAAGATTTGTAACTCAGCAACAGGAAACAAGTTAAGATGTTTCAGCCAGAAATCCATTGGCATTGAATTTTACCTGGGTAAAGCGGAAAATGTTGTCAATGAAGAGAAGCACATCTTGCCCTTCAGCATCACGGAAGTGCTCAGCCACAGTAAGCCCAGTGAGACCAACACGAGCACGAGCACCAGGGGGCTCGTTCATTTGACCATACACAAGAGCACATTTGCTCTCGGACTGATATGA
>Ga0307514_10003692_pt1 | contig 14475 bp, 16 predicted proteins | sample 16_EM_MG_FD_203088 | JGI IMG/M metagenome (GOLD analysis project Ga0307514, IMG submission 203088) | Populus trichocarpa ectomycorrhiza microbial communities from riparian zone in the Pacific Northwest, United States - 16_EM | ecosystem: Host-associated > Plants > Roots > Unclassified | place... | reverse complement strand
GGGCACCGTGGTCATGGGCACCGTGGTCGTGGGCACCGTGGTCGTGGGCACCGTGATCATGGTCACCGTGGTCGTGCTGCATCTCCGCGGTCTCGTCGGCCGGGTGGTGCTCGTGCTGCTCGTGCTGCGTCACTTCGACTCTCCTCGTACGTTGTTGAGCTCGTAAACCTTGAGCAGCTCGTCGACCGCGACATCCTGCTCACCGTTGGCGAACATGTGGGCGACGTGGGTGCGCAGGTGGTTCTCCACGAGCAGCTTGTTAAGGCTGCGCAGTGACTTCTGGATGGCGAGGGACTGCGTGATGATGTCCATGCAGTACTCCTCGTTCTCGATCATCTTCTCGAGCCCCCGCATCTGGCCCTCGAGGATCTTGGTGCGGTGCAGCGCGCGCTTCTTGAGGTCGTCGATCATGTCAACAGTATACCCCTAGGGGGTATTAGGCGTCGAGCGTCAGCAATAGGCTGGATTCATGAAGCTGACGAAGTACGAGCACTCTGAGATGGTCCTCGAGGTCGCAGAGAAGCGCATCATCATCGACCCAGGCGCGTTCTCCGCGCCCCTCGGCGACGTTGGCGATGTCGTCGCCGTCGTCATCACCCACGAGCACGGCGACCACTGGACGTCAGAGCAGCTCGACCGCATCATCGAGCGCAATCCTGAGACCGCGATCTACGGGCCGCCCGGAGTCGTGGCCGCGGCAGCGGCCTACGACGTCACCGCCGTGGCGGATGGGGACGTGGTCGAGGCCGGACCGTTCACGCTCGCGTTCTTCGGCTCGACCCACGCCGTCATCCACTCGTCGATTCCCGTGATCGACAACGTCGGCGTGCTCGTCAACGATCGCTTCTACTACGCGGGCGACTCCTTCCACGTGCCGCCCGTCGCCGTCGAGACCCTCGCCGTGCCCGCCGGGGCCCCGTGGCTCAAGATCTCCGAGGCGATGGACTACGTGCTCGAGATAGCGCCGAAGCGGGCCCTGCCGGTGCACGAGGCGGTGCTCTCGGTGGCCGGCAAGGGACTCACGAACCAGCGGCTGAGCTGGGCCGTCGAGCAGGGCGGCGGCGAGTACTTCGCCGTCGAGCCAGGGCAGTCGATCGACCTCTAGTTCTGCGGGAACCCGAGGTTGATGCCGCCATGGCTCGGGTCGAGCCAGCGGCTGGTGATCGTCTTCTCCCGCGTGAAGAAGTGCACGCCCTGCGGGCCGTACGCCTTCGCGTCGCCGAAGATCGAGTCCTTGAAGCCGCCGAAGGAGTAGTAGGCGACGGGAACCGGGATCGGCACGTTGATGCCGATCATGCCGACCTCGATCTCGTTCTGGAAGCGGCGGGCCGCCCCACCGTCGTTGGTGAAGATCGCGGTTCCGTTGCCGAAGGCGCCGGCGTTGATGAGCTCGACGCCCTCCTCGTAGGACTTCACCCGCACGACCGAGAGAACCGGGCCGAAGATCTCCTCCGTGTAGACCCGCGAGGTGAGCGGAACGGCGTCGATGAGCGTCGGGCCGAGCCAGAAGCCGTCGGACTCGCCGTCGACCTCGATGTCGCGACCGTCGACGACGACGGTGGCACCGTCCTCGATCGCCACGTCGATGTAGCTCGCAACCTTGTCGCGGTGCACCTTCGTGACGAGTGGACCCATGTCGCAGCTGCGGCGGCCGTCGCCCACCTTCAGCCCTGCCATGCGCTCCTTCACCTTGGCGATGAGCTCATCGGCGACGGGCTCGACGGCCACGACGACCGAGATGGCCATGCAGCGCTCTCCCGCTGAGCCGAATCCGGCGTTGACGGCGGAGTCGGCAACGAGATCGAGGTCGGCGTCGGGCAGCACGAGCATGTGGTTCTTCGCCCCACCGAGCGCCTGCACCCGCTTGCCGTTCTTCGAGGCGGTCTCGTAGATGTACTGGGCGATCGGCGTCGAGCCCACGAAGGAGATCGACCGGATGTCGGGGTGCTCGAGCAGGCCGTCCACCGCCTCCTTGTCGCCGTGCAGCACGTTGAGCACGCCGTCGGGCAGCCCAGCCTCGGTGAACAGGGCAGCGAGCCAGTTGGCCGCCGACGGGTCTTTCTCGCTCGGCTTCAGTACGACGGTGTTGCCGACCGCGATCGCTATCGGGAAGAACCACAGCGGCACCATCGCGGGAAAGTTGAACGGGCTGATGACGCCGACGACGCCAAGCGGCTGCTTGGTCGAGTACACATCCACGCCCGTGGAGACCTGCTCGCTGAACTCGCCCTTGAGCAGGTGCGGGAACCCGGTCGCGAACTCGACCACCTCGAGCCCGCGCGTGATCTCACCGAGCGCGTCGGAGAGCACCTTGCCGTGCTCGCTCGTGAGGATCTCGGCCAGCTCGCCCTTGCGGGCGTTGAGCAGCTCGCGGAACGCGAACAGGATCGACTGGCGCTTCGTGATCGAGGTGTCGCGCCATCCCGGGAACGCCGCCTTCGCGCTCGCGACCGCCGCATCGATCTCCGCCTGGTTGGCGAGGCCGAGGTTCTTCGTCACGACGCCGAGGGCAGGGTCGTAGACCGGCGAGGTGCGGCCGCTCGAACTCGGCGACTCCGCTCCGTTGATCCAGTGCGGGACGACGGGAAGAGTCTGCTCAGTCATGGCTCCAGCGTACGACTCACGAGACGATCTCGTACTCGCTCTTGGTCGCTACGGCCGCCCGCTGCGGCAGCAGAACCGCAAGCAGAAGCCCGATGGATGTCGCCGCAGCGACAGCAATGCCCGCCACAAGAACCGGCCCGGCCGGCCGCACGATCGACTGACCGCTGAGCGCCTGCCAGGTCAGCACCGCGATGGTCGCGGTGAATCCGGCGATCGCCACCCAGAGGATGCGGCGACGCACCTCGACGGAGCGCAGCACTCCGAGGCGACGGGACGCGAGCTCGAGGCCAATGGCAAGCAGCGGGAAGAACTGCAGCGCGTGCATCCCGACGAAGTGCGGGATGCGCAGGTCGCCAGCGACGGTGCTCCAGCCGAGCAGGGGAAGGCCGGGACCGCCGTCCGCGATGCCGACGGCGTGGGCCCCGGCGACGCCCTGGAAGTCGGCGAGCTGCTGGGCGTTCGGCGAGGTCATGAGGAAGGCGAGTCCCATGCCGACGACGGCGAGCAGCGCTCCAGCGCGGATGGCGACCGTGCGAGCGCGATCGCCGAGGTCAGCGCGCAGGAGGGCGATGCTGACGACCAGCACGATCATCCAGACCACGGTGATCGAGACGGCCATGACGCTCCACAACGCGGTGCTGAGCGGCGTTGAGACGTTGAAGTGACTCGTGCCGCCGAGTGCGGCCGCCCCGACGATGATGACGATCTCGGCGACGAGGCCGACGACCGAGACCGTTCCGAGGGTCCAAAAGAACCGGCGGCGGCGCTCGATGAGGCTGAGCAGCCACGAGAGGGTGACCGAGTAGATAGCGATGGAGATCGCGAACTTGAGCGGCTTGAACCACAGGTTGACGCCGAGCACCTCGCGCGGGTCGACGATCGCCCCGATCGTGGCGGCAACGGCCAGCAGGCCCATGGCAGCGGAAAGCCAGAGGAGGGGACGGTGCCAGCGGGTTGTGGTGGTGGTCATGAGGTGCCTTCTTCTGGGTCGCATTCGAGCTCGGTGGGGGGAACGGCTCCGGATGGGGCCGGGAAGTACCTGTCAGACGTGCGCTCCTGCGCGATCCGCCGGAGGCCGGCGAGGAGCGTGTCGCCGAGCACGGTGCCGACGACGACGGTCTCGACCATTGCCGCGCGATCAGGGGCGTCGGCCACGGCCGCCAGGTCGGCCTCCGCGACGATCTCTGCGGCCGTCAGGTAGGCGGGCAGCACCTCGATGAGGCGCTCGTGCCCGAGCCGCTCGTAGGAGTCGAGCACCCGCGCGGCCATCGCACGACCCGGGTTTGTCGCGCTGATCTGCCAGCCGGCGTCGTCGAGAAGTCGCTGCACCTCGGTGGCGCCGCGGCCGCCCTCCGTCTCGCCCGCGTGCCCTCCGCCGGGAATCGCGTGCTGCGCGAGCCCGAAGGCCCAGTCGAGCGGCAGGCTGGTGTCGTCGACCGCGGCGAGCACGGTGCGAACGGCGGAGACGCTGAGCCCGCCGACCTCGATCAACGCGCGAACGAGCCGAAGGCGCTGCACGTGCTCGTCGCCGTAGCTCGCCTGGTTGGGACTCGAGTACTCGCCTGGCGGCACGAGGGACTCGCGCAGGTAGAACTTGATGGAAGGCACGGCTACGCCGCTGCGCTCGCTCAGCTCGGACATCCTCATGATCGATAGTGTAGCTATCGATAGTGTCGCTGTCTATCCTTCGACCGGATGGTGGTGCATCCATCGACCGGTGGATACGGGGTGGTTGGATGAGACATGACCTCCCTCATTGCCGAGCGGCTGGCGGCTGCCGGCTTCGCGGACATCGTCTCCCTCGAGCCGGCAACGGGCGGCCTCGCGGCGCTCGCCGCTTTCGCGAGACGAGCAGATGGCTCGACAGTGTTCGCGAAGGCTTTCGCCGAAGCGCCCTCGGACGACGCCTTCGCCGCCGAAGCGGAGGGGCTCGAGGCGCTGCGCACCCTCGGCGACATCGCGACACCCGATGTGCTGTTCGCCAGCCGCGACCTGCTCGTGCTCTCGGTGCTCGAGCCGCGACCGGCGACGGAGGACTTCTGGACCCGGCTCGCCCACGACCTCGCCCACCTGCACTCGAGCACCGTGAACGACCGCTTCGGGTGGCATCGCGACAACTGGCTCGGTGCCCGGCGGCAGTCCAACGCCTGGACGGATGACGGTTTCGAGTTCTTCGCTCAGCACCGGCTGCTGCGCTGGCTCGGCGAGCCACGGGTGGACGCCGCGCTCGACCGCGAGGATCGTCGCGCACTCGAGCGCCTGTGCTCCCTGCTGCCGGAGCTCCTGCCGGCTCGGCCCGCCTGCCTGACCCACGGCGACCTCTGGATGCAGAACGTGCTGGCCGCCGCCGACGGACGACCCGCGCTCATCGACCCCGCGGTCTCGTACACGTGGGCGGAGGTCGACCTCGCCCACCTGTGGACGACCGCTCCCCCGCCAGAGTCCGCCGCGTTCTTCGACCTCTACGCCGACCTCACCGGACTGGATGCAGACTGGCGCTCCAGGATGCCGATCATCCAGCTGCGCCAGCACCTCGCCGTCGTCGCGCAGTTCGACGACGACTGGGGTGCCGCCGACATCATCCGCGCGACGCTCGCGCCGTTCCGCGGCGGCGCGTAGCGCCCGTGGGGGCCACGCCTCCAACACCGACGGTTAAAGACGAACACCCGCGGTAGACGCGGGTGTGAGGTCAATCAACGCTGGGGTACCTGGACTCGAACCAAGAACAAAAGAATCAGAATCTTCCGTGTTGCCAATTACACCATACCCCAATGGGCCCAGCCGAAGCGGAGCCGACTGTCCACTTTAGCGCACGTTTCGAGAGGCGCGAAACGCGGTTAGAGCGCGGCCGCGAGGCGCTGCAGACGAGCGATGGTGCTCTCCTTGCCGAGCAGCTCCATCGACTCGAACAGCGGCGGGCTGATGCGCTTGCCGGAGAGCGCGGTGCGCAGCGGGCCGAATGCCAGCCGGGGCTTGATGCCGAGTCCGTCGATCAGCGCGGCGCGAAGAGCCTCCTCGATCGCCGCGGTCTCCCAGTGCTGCACGGGCTGCAGTGCGGCGATTGCAGCGGCGAGCACGGATGCACCCTCTGCCCCGGGGAGCGCGTCGGCATCCGGCGTGATCTGGTCGTCAGGCGTGAAGAGGAAGCCGAGCAGGCCGGGTGCCTCGCCGAGCAGCTGCATGCGCTCCTGCACGAGCGGGGTCGCAAGCCGAAGCAGCGCGCGGTCGTCGTCGGTCTTGACGAGGTCGGCGAGGTAGGGCTCGAGCCGTGCGGCCAGCTCGTCGACCGAGAGCAGCCGGATGTGATCGCCGTTGAGCGACTCCGCCTTCTTCAGGTCGAAGCGCGCCGGGTTCGGGTTGACGTCGACGACGTCAAACGCGGCCACCATCTCGTCAAGCGAGAACACGTCGCGGTCGTGGGTGAGCGACCAGCCCAGAAGTGAGAGGTAGTTGACCAGCCCCTCGGGGATGAACCCGCGGTCGCGGTGGTGGAACAGGTTTGACTCCGGGTCGCGCTTCGAGAGCTTCTTGTTGCCATCACCCATGACGTAGGGCAGGTGACCGAAGCGCGGAATAGCCGTCGCGATGCCCACCTCGATGAGCGCCGTGTAGAGCGCGATCTGCCGCGGAGTGCTCGAGAGGAGGTCCTCACCGCGCAGCACGTGCGTGATGCCCATGAGGGCGTCGTCCACGGGGTTGACGAAGGTATACAACGGAGCGCCGTTCGGGCGCACCACGACGAAGTCGCTGAAGCTGCCAGCCGGGAACGTGATCTCCCCGCGCACGAGGTCGTCGAAGCTGAGATCGGTGTCAGGCACCTTGAGGCGCAGTGCCGGCTGGCGGCCCTCGTCTTTGAACGCCTGGCGCTCGGCCTCAGTGAGGTCGCGCTCGAAGTTGTCGTAGCCCTGCTTCGGGTCGCGGCCGGCGGCAACGTTGCGCGCCTCCATCTCGTCGGGCGTGACGAACGATTCATACAGATGACCGGATGCCGTGAGCGTCTCGATCACGCCACGGTAGATCTCGGTGCGCTGCGACTGCCGGTACGGCTCATGCGGTCCGCCGGACTCGACGCCCTCGTCCCAGTCGAGCTTCAGCCAGCGCAGTGCGTCGAGCAGCTGCAGATAGCTCTCCTCCGAGTCGCGGGCGGCATCCGTGTCTTCGATGCGGAAAACAAGCTTGCCGCCCGTGTGCCGCGCGTAGGCCCAGTTGAACAGGGCCGTGCGGATGAGGCCGACGTGCGGCGTGCCGGTGGGCGATGGGCAGAAGCGGACGCGGACGTCGGCTCCGGTTGCCGTCGAGAAAGGTGCTGGGGAGATTGGCGCAGACATTAGGCGCAATTCTACCGGCGCAGGATGCGGGCCCGAACGAGCAGGTAGACGAAGGTGACGAAGGGCAGGGCCATAAGGGTCCAGGCAACCACGATGACACCGACTGGCGGATCTTCTCCGGAGTATCCGCCAAGGCGGCCAAACAGGAGAAGGAAGGACAACCCACCGCCGAAAGGAGGAGCCACGGTGCCGATGATCTTGTCGACCGTGCGCCAGGTGCGTGAGCCCCAGAGCAGCACGACGCCGGCGATCCAGCCGACATAGGGAACTACGATGCCGCCGATGAGTAGCAGCACGAGGACAAGTGCCGTGTACCAGCCGGCGTCGCCGTCGCGTGCTGGCGTCGCAACCCCACTCAGTCGTCGCGCCCGAACGAGCAGGTAGACCGCCGAGGCGACAGACGCGAGAACCACCGTCAGCACGAGACCAGAGTGACCGAATCCGAAGACGGACGGCACTAGGCGGTTTGCGATACCCGGCGCGACGAATGCGCGACCAGTGACCGCCAGGACGCCAAACACGACCGCCGCCGTGACCGGCACGATGAGCGTGCCGACGACCTTGTCCCGGCGCGTCCAGGTGCGCGAGTTCCACAGGAACCCGATGCCGACGACCCACCCGACGACGGGCACCACGAATCCGCCGATCCCAATGAGCAGAACGGTGACGACCGTGTACCACCTGGCGTCTCCGCCGACAGCGGGAGTCGTGGCAGGCGGCAGTTCGTCGCGGGCTGCCGCCGCGATCGCGTCGGGGTCGCCGAGAACGGCGATGCGCTCGCGCGCCGCGTCAGCATCCAGCCCACTGAGCTCCTCGCGGATGCCCGCGACGATGTCCCCGGCGACCGGCTGCGGCAGCTCGCGAACCGCGCGCTCCAGCTTGGCGAGATAGGCGGTGGTGGGGTCAGTCATCCTGGGTGGTTCCTTCCAGTAGTGCGTCGACCGAGGCGGAGAATCCGCTCCACTGCGCGCGAAAGTCGGCTAGCGCGGCGCGCCCTTCGTCAGTCAGTCGGTAATAACGCCGAGCAGGCCCAGCATCGGAGGCCTCGTCGTAGGTCGTGACCCAGTCCTTCGCGCGCAGCCGGGCGAGCAGCGGGTACAGCGTCCCGATGCTTGCGATGAAGCCCCCGCGCTCGATGAGCTGCTGGGAGAGCTGCCACCCGTACATGGGCTCGCCGCGCAGCAGGGCCAGCACCGCGAATTCGGCGACGCCTTTGCGGAGGTTGGCTCCCGCATCCAGTGTCATGCGTTACACGCTACCTTGTTATGCACGATAACGCGAGGCGCGGAAGCCACCTTCCCGAGGCGTTTTCGGACAAGCGAGGGTGCCGTGGCAGGCTCGTTCGTCCGAAAACTCGTCACGAGGCGACCCGTGCCGCGGCGCGAGAAGGAGCCGCGCGCGGCTAGCGCTGCGGCCGGTCGACCGCCGGGTTCGACAGCGTTCCGATGCCGCTGATCGTGATGTCGACGGTCTCGCCGGCGACGAAGCCGCCGAGGCCGCCCGGGGTGCCGGTCATGATGATGTCGCCGGGCAGGAGCGTGAAGACGTCGGAGGCGAACGCGACGATCTCGGCGACCGGGTGCAGCATGTCCTTCGTGAAGCCGTGCCGGCGCGGTTCGCCGTTGACGAAGGTTGAAATCTCGAGGTTCTGGGGGTCGAGTTCCGTCTCGATCCACGGGCCGATCGGGGCGAAGGTGTCGAAGCCCTTGGCACGGCCCCACTGGCCGTCGGTCGCCATGAGGTCGCGAGCCGAGACATCGTTCCCGATCGTGTAGCCGAAGACGTAGTCGGCGAAGTTCTCCGCCCTGATCTGCTTCGCGATCTTGCCGATCACGACGACGAGCTCGCCCTCGTGCACGATCTTGCCGACATTCTGCGGCAGCTGGATCGCGTCGCCCGGGCCCACGACGGCGGTGTTCGGCTTGAGGAACATGAGCGGGCTGGTCGGGCCGATATCGCCCATGTCGGCCTTGTGCTCCGCGTAGTTGAGCCCGATGCACACGACCTTCGAGCGCGGGATGACGGGTGCGAGCAGCTTGACGTCGGCGAGCGGCACGCGCTCGTCGAGCGTCTCGAACCCGCTGAACATGGGGTCGCCGGCGAGCACGACGAGGTCGTCCTCGTCGACGATGCCGAAGCGGGGGTTTCCGTCGTTCTGGCTGAAGCGCGCGATCTTCATTGCGGTGCTTTCCTTACGCGTCGAGCTGCAGCATCCAGTTGTGCTTGTCGGCGACCTTTCCGTACTGGATTCCGGTCAGCTCCTCGCGCAACGAGAGCGCCGTGGACGACTGCTCGTGTCGGATCTCGAAGTCAGCCGCCTTGAGAAGGCCGATGGGCGCGACCACGGCGGCGGTGCCGCACGCGAAAGCCTCGACGATGTCGCCGGATGCCGCACCCTCACGCCACTCGGCGATGCTCACCTGACGCCGCTCAACCGTGTGGCCGCGATCCTCCGCGAGCTGCAGGATCGAATCGCGCGTGATGCCGGCGAGGATGGATTCCGACTGCGGGGTGACGAGCGTGCCGTCTTTCTTCACGAGCACGACGTTCATGCCGCCGAGCTCCTCGAGGTAGGTGTTCTCCTCGGAGTCGAGGAACAGCACCTGGTCGCAGCCCTGCTCGTAGGCCTCGGCCTGGGCGACGAGCGACGAGGCGTAGTTGCCGCCGGTCTTCGCCGCGCCCGTTCCGCCCTTGCCGGCGCGCGAGTAGTGGCCGCTGAGCCAGATGCTCACCGGGTTGAGGCCGCCCTTGAAGTAGGCACCCGCCGGGCTGGCGATGACGTAGTAGTTGACCTTCTCCGCGGCGCGAACGCCGAGGAAGGCCTCCTTCGCGAACATGAATGGACGGATGTAGAGGCTCGTGTCAGGGGCGGAGGGCACCCAGGCTCCGTCGGCGGCGATCAGCTCCTTGATGGACTCGATGAAGAAGTCGGTCGGCAGCTCCGGCAGGGCCATGCGGCGAGCCGACCGCTGGAGCCGCTCGGCGTTCTGGTCGGGGCGGAACGCCCAGATCGAGCCGTCGGCGTGACGGTAGGCCTTCATTCCCTCGAAGATCTCCTGCGCGTAGTGGAGCACCGCGGCGGCCGGATCGAGCTGGATTGGCCCGTAGGGCTGCACACGGGGGCGGTGCCAGCCGCCTTTGGCCGACCAGCAGATATCGACCATGTGGTCGGTGAAGTGCTTGCCGAAGCCGGGGTCGGCGAGGATCGCCTCGCGCTCGGCGTCGGGCAGCGCGTTCTGGTTGGTGCTGCGGAGGAACTGCAGGGTCTGCGGAGCGAGGAGGTTCTTCACGGCTGGTCCTTTAACGTCAGTGGGGTAAACGCTACGCCAGCAGGGCGCGGATCGCGCTGCCGACCTCAGAGGTCGAGCGCGGTGCACCCCCGCGGCTAGCGAGGTCGGCCGACACGGCCGCGGTCACCTTCGCCGCCGCGTCCGTGAGCCCGAGGTGATCGAGCAGCAGCGCGGTGGAGAGGATGGCCGCGGTGGGGTCGGCCTTCTGCTGTCCAGCGATGTCGGGAGCCGAACCGTGAACGGGCTCGAACATGCTGGGGAAGGCGCCATCCGGGTTGATGTTGCCGGAGGCTGCCAGTCCTATGCCACCGCTGATTGCGGCGGCCAGATCGGTGAGGATGTCGCCGAAGAGGTTGTCTGTGACGATCACGTCAAACCTACTCGGGTTCGTCACGAGGAAGATAGTGGCGGCATCGACGTGGAGGTAGTCGACGGCGACCTGGGGGTACTCGGCGGCCACGGCATCCACGGTTCGCTGCCAGAGGCTGCCCGCGTAGGTGAGCACGTTCGTCTTGTGCACGAGCGTCAGCTTCTTGCGGTCGCGCTTCGCTGCGGTCTCGAAGCCGAAGCGCACGACGCGCTCGACACCGAAGGCGGTGTTGATCGAGACCTCGTTGGCGATCTCGTGCGGCGTGCCGACGCGGATGGCGCCGCCGTTGCCGACGTACGGCCCCTCCGTGCCCTCGCGCACGACGACGAAGTCGACGTCGCCGGGAGCAGCGAGGGGGCTCTCGACACTCGGGAACAGCTGCGTCGGGCGCAGGTTGACGTAGTGGTCGAGGGCGAAGCGCAGTTTGAGCAGCAGGCCGCGCTCGATGATACCGCCGGCGAGGCGCGGGTCGCGTGGGTCTCCCCCGACAGCGCCGAGCAGGATCGCATCGTGCTTCTTCAGCGACTCGAGATCGGACTCCGACAGGATGTCCCCGGTCTCGAGAAAATGACCGGCACCGAAGGGATAGTGGGTCGGTGTCACGTCTGCAACGGCCTCGAGAACACGGAGCGCCTCGGCGATCACCTCCGGTCCGATTCCGTCGCCGGGGATAACTGCAAGGTCGATCGTCGAAGTCATGAAGTCAGATTAGCTGGCTAATTTGTTCACCTAACACTCAGGTAGCTCCCAGCGCAAGGGGTACCCCTTTAGGGGGACATGTGGGTAGCGTCAGGGTCATGAGTATTGGAACTGGAATCGTATTGTTCGTCATCGGCGCGATCCTCACCTTCGCGGTCAACGTCGATCTTGGGGCTGCAGTCAACCTCGACCTCATCGGCTACATCCTCATGGGTGCCGGCCTGATCATCTTCGTCATCGGCCTCGTGCTGATGTTCCGCAAGCGTCAGTCGATCACGACTGTCAGCAACGGAGTCGACGCCAGCGCCGGGCCCTCGGTTGGCCCGGCGCTTCATCTTTTAACGCTCGGTGATCGAGGCGCCAGGCGCGTAGACCCGCCGCAGCTCGACGAAGCGGGCCGTCGGGCAGCGCTCCGCGAAGTCGCGCGCCTGCGCGTCATCCGCTGCTCGGAGGCGGTAGTACCCGAGCACGACCTCCTTCGACTCCGCGAACGGCCCGTCGGTGGCGAGTGCACTTCCATCAGGTTGCGGCGTGATGCGCCCGAGAGGCTCGGGGTTCTCCAGCGGCGCGCCATCGATGATGACTCCCCCGGATTGCTCGACGTACTTCACGAAGGCCCGGTGGCGCTCGTCGAGCACCGCCTCCTGCTCTGACGTGAAGCCGTCGAAGTCGCTCGTGCGCTCCATGATGAAGATGAGGTACTCGTGGGCCACAGCCCCTCCTTACGTCGTGTCCTGCTTACAGCAGGGCGACGAACGGGGAAAGGCGGATTCGACAGGCTCCCGTCTTTGACAGGCCCCGTCTTCGATAGGCCCTAGTCGGTGACGTCGATCTCGCGCAGCAGGTCGGCGTCGATCGCGACGCGCACCTTCTCGAGCAGGCCCTCTGGTGCTGGCGAGTCGATCGTCAGCACGCTGAGCGCCTGGCCACCGGCGTTCTGCCGCGCGATCTGCATACCGGCGATGTTGATCGACGCGTCGCCGAACTCCTTGCCGTAGACCGCGACGATGCCGGGGCGATCCGTGTAGATCATGACGATGAGGTGCTTTGCGACGGGAACCTCGACGTCGTAGCCGTTGATCTCGACGATCTTCTCGATCTGCTTTGTGCCGGTGAGCGTGCCGGAGACCGAGATGTTGGCTCCATCGCTCGTCGTGCCGCGAATGGAGAGCAGGTTGCGGTACTCCTCGCTCTCCTTCTCCTTAACGAGTCGCACGTCGATGCCACGCTGGTCGGCGAGCAGCGGCGCGTTCACGTAGCTGACCGACTCGGAGACGATATTGGTGAACATGCCCTTGAGGGCCGCGAGCTTGAGCACGCTGACATCGAGCTCGGCGATCTCGCCGCGCACCTCGACGTCGACGCTGGTGACCGGGCTGTCGGCGAGGCCGGCGAAGACCTGACCGAGCTTCTCCATGAGCGGGATGCCGGGGCGCACCGTCGGGTCGATGACTCCGCCGGCGACGTTGACGGCATCCGGTACCAGCTCGCCGTCGAGGGCGAGGCGCACGGACTTGGCGACGCTGACGCCCGCCTTCTCCTGGGCCTCGTCGGTCGAGGCACCCAGGTGCGGTGTGACGATGACGTTCTCGAGGCCGAGAAGGGGCGAGTCGGTGGGGGGCTCGCTGACGAATACGTCGAGTCCGGCCCCGGCGATGCGGTTCGACTTAAGAGCGGCGTAGAGCGCGTCCTCGTCGATGAGCCCGCCACGCGCGACGTTGACGATGAAGCCGGTCGGCTTCATGAGTGCGAACTGCTCTGTCGAGATCATGCCGGTGGTCTCCGGCGTCTTCGGCATGTGGATGGTGATGAAGTCGGACTGCGCGAGCAGTTCCTCGAGCGTGAGGAGCGTGACACCGAGCTGCTGGGCGCGGGCGGCGGTCACGTAGGGGTCGTAGGCGACCACCTTGGTGCCGAAGGCGAGCATGCGCGCGGCGATCAGGGCGCCGATGCGGCCGAGGCCGATGATGCCGATCGTCTTCTCGTAGAGCTCGACGCCGGTGTACTTCGAGCGCTTCCACTGACCCTGAGCCAGGGCGCCGTGCGCCGCGGGGATGTGTCGGGCGAGGCTCAGGATGTGGCCGACAGTGAGCTCGGCTGCGGAGATGATGTTGGAGGTCGGCGCGTTGACGACCATGACCCCGGCGGTCGTCGCCGCCTTGATGTCGACGTTGTCGAGGCCGACACCGGCACGCGCGATGACCTTGAGCTGGCGGCCGGCGGCGATCGCCTCCTCATCCATCTTCGTCGCAGACCGGATGAGCACCGCACTCGCGTCGGCGAGCGCCGCGAGCAGGGCTGCGCGGTCGGTTCCGTCGACGTTGCGCACGTCGAAGTCGGGCCCGAGAGCCTCGACTGTCGCAGGGGAGAGTTCTTCGGCAATGAGCACGATCGGCTTGGCCACGAAATCGAGTCCTTCAGGTGCTAGCGGAGGGGGTGCGCTGTTCGCGCAACCCTGCGAGTTTAGTGCACCCCTGTCGCGCGTTACGGCGCGGGTGCGACCTCCTGCTCGCCCGGTGCGCTCGGCGTCCAGCCGAACCAGCCGTCGTCGGTCGCCATGACCGCCCAGTCGCCGCAGGCGAACACGTCGTCGACGTAGACGTCGTCTGGCGCCCAGTCGGCGGCGAAGGACGGACCAGACAGTCGCTCGGTCTCAGCGCACTCCGTTGGATCGAGCGGCGATCCACTGCGGAAGCCGATGATCGCCGGGTCGCCGCCGGTGGACTCCCGCACGTGGATAGCCTCCGCGTCGGCAGGCAGCCAGGCCGCGGAAGATGCGCGCGGCCAGTCCTCCTCGAATGCCTTGAGGTCGTCGAAGTCGCTCGCCGTCTCGTTGTGGATGAGGTCGGTGACGGCGGAGCAGCCGGTCAGGGAGAGGGCAAGGATCGCAGCAGCGGCAACAGGGAGGAGTCTCATGTATCGATGATGCGGCGACCGATCGCGCCACGGCATCGGCCGGTGGTCGCGTCGGACTCCGCCTTCAGGATGAGGCGGCACAATGAGCGGATGCTCGTAACAGTGCTGACCGTGGCTCTCGCGATCCTGTTCACGGGGATGGGGGTCACCCATTTCGTGCCGTCGGTCGCCCGCGGGATGGCGGCCATCATCCCGCCGCGACTGAAGGGCACGGGACTGCTCTCGGGCAAGAGCCTCGTGCGTTTCACCGGTGTCTGCGAGATCGCCG